>Ga0187847_10001481_pt1 | contig 20930 bp, 10 predicted proteins | sample June2016WEW_4_10_FD_132458 | JGI IMG/M metagenome (GOLD analysis project Ga0187847, IMG submission 132458) | Peatland microbial communities from SPRUCE experiment site at the Marcell Experimental Forest, Minnesota, USA - June2016WEW_4_10 | ecosystem: Environmental > Terrestrial > Soil >...
GAGTGAGCCTTCAATTGGCCTCAATTGAGGCAGCTTGTGAAAGCGCGGAACATCCTGACCCGCGCTCGACCAGACAGAAGTGAAAGTAACGACTTCGCCCCATTCGAGACGAGACAAAGGCTCGGACTCAGCCAGGAGCAACTGAAAAAAGCCCTGAACGTGACCGCGCGAATATTGCAGAATTGGGAGACGGGCATCCTCTCCTTCGTTGGTCCTGCATTCATGCGCCAAGGTCAGTTACTAAAGTCCGGAGTTGGGGAGAAAGCGAATTTATCCTCGGACTTCGCAATCACCGCGCTGGCAGCGCAGTTTCCCAGCACGTTCACAGCCGTCCTGCCCATGTCCATGAGCGCATCGACGCCCAAAATCATGAGAATAGGCGCGGTCGGAAGATGTACGGTGCTTGCCGTCGCCAACAGGATCACAAAAACCGTTCGTGGCACGCCTGCCATTCCTTTGCTGGCTAACGCGAGCGTGACAAGCATCACCACCTGCTGTCCGAGCGTTAAATGGATTCCGGCGGCCTGAGCAGTAAAGACCGCAGCCAAAGAGATGTACACACTTGAACCGCACATATTAAAGCTGTAGCCCAGGGGGATTACGAATGAGACGATCCACCGCGGCACGCCAAGCTCCTCCATCCGTTCCATGGCTAGCGGCAGGGCTGCTTCTGAGGTGGTTGTAGCGAAGCCAATAGCCACCGGCTCGCCAACAGCGGCAGCAAATCTCCTGATGGGTATGCGAAAGAGGATGATGGTCGGCAGCAGGACCAGAAGACAGAATGCAAACATCGCGATGTAGCAGGTGACCACAAGTTTGGCCAGCGGAACAAGCGCAGCCAGTCCCATTCTTCCCACTGTGTATGCCATCGCGGAACCGGCAGCGAGCGGCGCCAGATACATGAGGATGCGAACCATTTGAAAAATCGTGTCGGCAAGCGCCTGCAACAGGTTGACGAGCGGAGCGCGATTCTTCTGGGGCAGCGCGGCCAGAGCAATTCCAAAGAGCAGCGCGAAAACCACAACCTGCAGAATGCGGTTTTCCGCAATAGCCTGAGCAATGTTTTCAGGGAAGATATTCACAAACGTTTGCTGCCAGCCAGGGGATGCCTGCTGGGCGGCAACTGTTTCAACGGCGGACTGAGCGGGCAGTGCGATGCCCCATCCGGCGCCAGAGATGGATTCGGCGGCCGAGCCGATGATGAGGCCGGCCGTGGTAACCACTTCAAAAAAGACGATCGCCTTCAAGGCTACGCGACCAACCGATCGCAAATGGTCGTGTGCCGCGATGCCGGCGGGAATGCTGGTAAGAATCAAGGGCGCGACAGCCATGCGAATCAGCCGCAGAAACAAGTCGCCGGGAAGCTGCGACTGCGCGGCGATGTGCGGGAAATCAAGCCCCACCTCGACACCGGCAAGCATAAAGAAAAAAGTCCATGCAAGCAGAGTTGGTCTGCGCAGAAGAAGAATCCCAACGAGCACGAGCGCCAGACCGCGCAGGATAATCCCCGAGGATGTGTGGCCAGCCCACAAGAACACTGCGCCCGCGCACCAGCACGCAAGACACGACAGAGCGAGAACGGCGACGAGCCATTTGCGCGTCATTCGGGGTTGTGCGATGGCTGGGGCTTCAGCCGGTGAGTTTTCGCTCATTGATGCTTCGCACCTTCTCGGCCCTTGCGGGTTTTCGGTACGCAAATCCTTTTCCCGTTGCGGCGATGGTCGCGGCGTCAGACTGACTGGACTTCGCGTGCAGGCCGCTCCAGGCCCATCGCTGCCGCAGTCACATCGGTATACTTCAGGCCCGCACCGGTGTTGAAGATGACCACGCGGTCGGTTCTTCTCAGAAATCCGCTGGCCAGCAACCTATCGTATGCGGCGGTCACGCTGGCCCCTTCCGGCGAAAGGAAAACTCCTTCGTTGCGCGCCCAATCCAGAATGGAGTCCAGAATTTCCTTGTCGGTGACCGCCAGCGAGACTCCGCCGGACGCGCGCAGAACGTCGAGAATGATGTAGTCCCCGTAGGGCTTCGGGACGCGCAATCCCGCCGCGAAGGTTGCCGCATTTTGCCACATTCGGCTGGCTGAACTTCCGGCCTCGAATGCCCTGGTCACGGGAGCACAGCCGGCGGACTGCACAGCGATCATCCTGGGCCGCTTACCCGGCTTCACCCACCCGAGTTGTTCTAACTCCTCGAATGCTTTCCACATGCCGATGAGGCCGACTCCGCCGCCTGTGGGATAAAAGACTGCGTCCGGGTATTCCCACCCAAGTTGCTCGACCAGTTCATAGCCCATGGTTTTCTTGCCTTCTACTCGAAACGGTTCCTTGAGCGTTGAGACGTCGAACCAGCCCTCCGCCTGCCCGCGTTCGTTCACAATGCGCGCGCAATCCGAAATCAGTCCATCGACGAGTGTCACATTGGCGCCGTAGGCCATGGCTTCTACGTAGTTGGCGAAGGGCACGTCACGCGGCATGAAGATGTGGGCTTCGATCCCAGCCGCAGCTGCGTAGGCCGCAAGCGCGCCCGCCGCGTTGCCTGCCGAAGGAATGGCCAGTTTGCTCAGTCCATAGTGGCGCGCCATGGTCACTGCAAGCGCCAGTCCGCGGGCTTTGAATGTTCCTGTGGGATTGGCGCCCTCCTCTTTCAAATAAGCGCCGGGGAAGCGGCGGCTCGCGAGCATCGGCGTCCATCCCTCGCCCAACGTAACCGGCTTTGCGTCCGGAAGCACCGAGCGGTAGCGCCACATTCCCGCCCAGGGTGAGGTTGCATCCTTTTGCAGGGCATCTCTCGCTTCCAGTCCGCGCAGATTCGAGAGGTCGTAGCGTACGTAAAGAGTGCCGGCCGGCTGATCGAGGCACTGTGTGCAGACGGTCTGCGGAACCGTAGCGGGGAGTTGCGCATGGCAGCGCGAGCATTCGAAATGAGAAATGACTGGCATGTATCCTCTGCAAAATCTGATATCTGATATGTTACATGGCAAAGCCGATTAAAATGGCATAAGGCATGATGGATTCCATGAAAAGGCTGGCTTCCCCGCAGAACCTCACCGCGCTCGCCTACACCAGCATCAAAAATTATATCCTTCGCGAGGATCTCGACGAACGGACTCGCCTCACTGAAGAGGGCCTCTCCCGCCAGCTCGGAATCAGTAAGTCCCCTGTCCGCGAAGCGCTCAACAGCCTTCACACCGAAGGCCTGATCCGGATTGAAGCGCGGCGCGGCGCTTATGTGCGAAGCTTCTCGCTTCAGGAAGTCATGGACCTTTACGGGCTTCGCGAAGCTCTTGAAGTGTACGCGGTCGGCACCGCCGCGATCACACCCGATCTGATTAAGGGCTTGCGCCAAAGCGTCGTACGCACACGCACGCTGCTTAAGGTGGGCGACCGGCTTGGTCACATCGAAGAAGATACGCACTTTCACGGGCTGATCGCCTCCGCATCGGGTAATACCGAACTTTGCCGCACGCTGGCGAACATACAGAACCAGCTCTGGCTTTGCCGGCGAAAGACCTATGATCTTTCCGCATCGACCGCGCCCAGCGCTCACAAGGCGATTCTGGATGCGCTGCAACGAGGGAACCGAAAGGCCGCTCAGAATGCCATGCGAAATCATATCTCTCTGGTTCGCAGCCGCCTCCTCGACTTTATGCAGCCAGTGCGGAATTCCGGGTGAAGGGGCGCATCGCTTTCTGCTACGGCGCGCCCGGAAATTGTGATCGAATTGCCCCCCTGCCCAGAAAACTACTTTGGTGCCAACTGTCCGACGCTGGGCAGGTACGTACTGGTCAGGCTGCTCGACGAAGCAATGTTGACTTGGTCTCCAGGTCCTGCGAGCGCCATGCGGGAAGAGATGGGCGGCGGAATTCGGCCGCCCAGGTTGCGATTGGCCTTATTGACTGGCGCCCCCATCGAGAACGATGTCTTCTGTTGAGGTAATGGAACGTCCGGTCTTCGGCTGGAGAAACAGGTCAAGAAAAGCGATCTGTTTCTTCCAGGCGTCAAGCCGGTGTTCCCGCTGGGTGAAGCCATGCAACTCTTTGGGGTAAGTGAAATAGAGATAGGTCTTGCCCGCCTTCTTGAGCGCCTCGGTAAACTGAATGGATTCGTAAGGGGGAACCTGCGGATCGTCCTCGCCATGTTCTATAAGTAGAGGAGCGGTGATGCGAGGAACATCTGCGAGAATGTTCGCCTTGCGATAGACCTCCGGTTTTTGTTCCGGAGTTCCGCCCATCTTGAGCGTCCAACGAATAGCCGACGGACGGTTGGTGCGTTCGATGAAAGTTGCGCGATCGACGACGCCGTAAAGCTCAATTGCTGCGCGCCACAGCTCGGGGCGCTTGGTAACTTCATAAGCCACCATGGTGCCGCCGTGACTTCCGCCGCCAATACCGATGTGGTCTTTATCCGCCAGCCCTTGCGCAACAAGATATTCGGCGCCCGCGGCAACATCGTCGACCTCTCCACCGCCGCTATCCTCGACATTTAAGTTACGGAACTTCTCGCCATAACCGGTACTGCCGCGATAGTTCGGCGTCAGCACAACATATCCATGCTGCGCCAGATAGAGCACCCACGGATCCCAGGCGAGCGCGTCCTGCCCTTCGGGGCCGCCATGAATCCACAGCACCGCCGGATAGCGTTTACCGGCGGAAAAATGGAGCGGCTTATAAAGGATCGCCGCAATGACGAGACTGTCCTTGCTCTTGTAGTGCACCACCTCAGGAGGTTCCAGACCGGTATTGGCAAAGTTGATCGGCTGCGTCGGAATGACAATCTGCGCTTCCTGCGTATTCACCGATGCGACTGCGAGACTCGCGGGCACGAAGGTCGACGAGTGAAGGAAATAGATTTTCGTTCCGTCGGGCGACCATACCGGAGCACCATCGATCCCAGCGCCGACGCCGGCAAGCGGACGCGGATTGCTTCCGTCGGCTGCGGCGATCCAGATGTGGCGTTCCTCTGGAGCTCCGCGGTTCGACTCAAAAGCCAATTGCTTGCCATCCGGCGAATACACGGGACTCTCATCTTCCGATTCGCCCGTAGTGATTGCGCTCGGAGTTCCGCCTTCGGCCGGAAGTAGATAGATCTTGTTCCATCCGCTGTCCTGCAAAAGCACGGCGAGCGACTTGCCGTCGGGCGTCCAGACCGGACGGCGGATCGACCAGCCGCCGCCACGATCCTCCCGGGCCGTGTAAATCAGATTCGGCTCCGACTTAAACCGGCCGCTTTCAGCATTGAACTCGGCTACAAATACCTGGCCGCTGAAGTGCTCCGGGGAGCGGGCAACATACGCCACGCGCGAACCATCGGGTGACCATACCGCATTTCCCTCGTCGGCGGGGGAAGTAGTAAGCAGCGAAGTCGTCAGGCCGTCGCTGCTGACAATGCCGATATCGGCGTTGCCGCGGCGGCCAGTCTCAAACAAAATCCATTTGCCGTCCGGAGACCATTCCGGATTGCTGTCGGTTGCCGTGCGCGGGTCACCAGATCCTCTTCTGCCTTCTGTAAGCCGAAGGGGCTGACCGCCGTTCACAGAGATCTTCCAGAGTGCGCCTTCACTGACGAAAGCGATGAAGTTGCCGTCTGGAGACCACTTGGGGCCTTGCTTCGGGGCCGGAGTACTCGTCAGTGCAAGTGGCCAGCCGCCAGTAGCGGGGACCAAGGCAATCTGTCCTGCGTGCGCGATGGCAAATTGCCTACCATCCGGTGAGAGTGCAACAGAGACCAGGCCGGCGGTATCGGCCAGGTCCTCGAGCGTGAGATGAGCAGTGCCATTCTGTCCAGCGAGCAGCCACGCAGGAGTCTGCAAAACCAGCAAAGCAAGCGCCCAAGCGAAGATTCGCACGATTCGAATTGTCGTTTTCATTTTCATGCTCCCTTAGAAGCTGTAGCGAACGGAGAACTGCGCCGAACGCGGAAGTTGAATATTCTGCAGCGAGCCAAATGTGCTCGATGAGATATTGTTGCCGTTTACAAATTGCTGTGCCGCGCCGCCATTCAGGAGGTTATAGATATCCAAATCCACTTCAACGGCCTGCCGCTCAGTGATGCGGAACTCGCGCCCTCCAGTGGCATCCCACTGAATAAGCCATGGGCACCAGATTTGACCGTCGCCGCGATTTGCGTAAGCAAAGCGGTAGGTTTCGGCAAGAGGGTTGGAGACGGTACGCGTAGCGCCGTTGTATGTAACCGACTCCGTCGCCGGTCCGAACTGCCCGTTATAGGTCTCTCCCAGCTCGGAGAGGGTGGTGATCACTGGGCCTCCCGGTGTGCCCGACTGCGCCGTAAAACTGGTCGACGCGCGAATCTTGAACGGCGCGTTCCAGTTGAATCCGGTACGCAATTGATTGCGCTGCCACATGCGGTTGCGGGTATCGCCGGTATAGTCGTTCGTGACATAGCCGCGTACGGAACCTACCCCGGCGTTGTTGGCAAACTTGGTAGGCTCAATGATCGAGGCGGGATCGTTGGGCTGCCATGTGCCGGCCAGGTGATCGGGAGAATAACTGTAGGTCCCGAAGAGCCGTACCTTGGAGGTTTGCTTGCTGGCAGTGAACTCGATTCCCTGATAGACAAGCCAGTTCCACTTGTTGTTGGTCACATAGTAGGTATTATTCAGCGCGGGATTCACAAGCCCTCCCCAGACCGTGCCGGTCGAGGTTGTGGTGTAAATCTGATTGGTGTCGTATTCGGCGGGACGATCCCGGTATTCGCGCTCGATGTAGCTGGCTTCCAGAACCAGCTCGCCTGGTAACTGCTTGCTATAACCTACCGTCCACTCACGCACATATCCTTGGTGACGGTTTGGATCGAATGTCTTGCCAGGAGTAATTGCTGTGCTTCCCGGAGTAACAAAAGTAACCCAGTTCCCGCTTTCCAGGTACTGGTTGGTTGTCGTCAGTGTGCTGGTGCCGGCCGTTCCCAGATAGCTAGCATTCGTAATATCGGTAATCTTCGACCAGCTAGCGCGGATTACATCCTTCTGGTTTTTTGTCAGCACATAAGCTGCGCCTATACGCGGAGCATAGTTCCAGGAATGTTGCGTAGTGACCTTGAATTGTGCGTCTCTGCCCAGCACCCAGTCCGGACGAAGACCGCCAGTGACCGAAAGACGCGAGGTTGGGCGCCAATGATCTTGAACGTACCACGCATAATCGTTGGCCGTTATGTAGCTGCTGAGAACGCTGCCGGCGCTTACAGATTCTTTGTTAAAGATGGTGTAGCCCTGAGTTGGATCCGACGCATTATTGAGAACCGCATTCTCCTGGATCAGCGTGCCGCCTTCAGCATACAGCGTGGTGCCCTTACTGCTTTCATGCGGTTGAAGATAGAAGCCTGTCTCGATTTCGTGCGAGCCCCACGCTTTGGGGATGAGGTAGGTAAGGTCGCCGCTGATGGTTGGCTTGCTGGACGGATTCAGGCTGATCGACTGCAAATTATTGAGCGTCGCAAGCGACGATCCCTGTCCAACCACGGTGCCGGCGGAGGTTGTTGTTGTGGTGTAGATGTCCAGCTCCGGGTTTTGTCCCACGCCGCCGGCGGAACTCGCCGTGGGGTTCACGCCCTTGTTGTTATACGCAGCCAGAAAACGTGAAGACAGTTTGGGGGTCCACTGCGAGAGCAGCCGCACGCCATAAGCTCCGCCGCCATATTGATTAATCGCGTAGTTTCCCGCGTACCACTGAAAGTTGGAGTCCTGTTCACGGCTGTCATGCTGTGCAAGAAACGTCAATCTGTGACGGTCGTTGACTTGCACTGTGGCATCTCCGAGGTAAACGAATCCTCGGGACTGATTGGGGAAAGGCTTGAAACCGGAAACGAATGCCGATAGATCGGCAAGCTGCGCGTTGGTCTGGCTGATCCCCTCATTGCGGTAGATATAGCGCCCCGAGAAGAAAAACCATGCGCGCCTCGTTTTGATGGGACCGCCCAATGAGAAGTCCGGCTGTCGCACCTGGGTGGATGCGGTGGTGCCGCCCGGCGAGTTATTGGCATTCCACGCCGTTGGTCCAGCCAGGTAGAGCACTGAGCCGTGGAACTGGTCGCCTCCCGTCGGGCTTGCAATGTTGATCACCATTCCCATGGCCGCCGGCGAAGAAGCGTCGTTGGCTCCGGTCTTGATCTCGATATCGCCAAGAGCTTCATTACCGATACTGATGGTGTTGGAGGGCCAATTCTGCTCAAAGCTGCCGATGTCCATACCGTCGAGAAGCGTGGCGTGGTTTTCGTTTTCCGAGCCGCGCAGAAAGTATGTCTGCCCGCCCTCCGCATCGCTCGATGCGCTGATAATTCCAGGTGTAATCTGCAACACGTCCGACCACTCGTGCCGCCCGGAGAGCGGCAGGCTGCGCAGCAGGCTCCCACTCAGGTTTACGGAATTCTCCGCGCTCTGCGTTTCGAGCAGCGGAGCTTCCCCGCTCACTTCGACAGTCTGCGTCTGCGACCCAACCTGGAGCGTAATGTCGACCGTGACGTTCAGGCCGGCGCGCACCACCAGCCCAGGCCGCACCACCTTCTCGAAGCCACTCCGCTCAACGTCGAGCGTGTAGTTGTCGGCGGGAGGGAGTTCCTTGAGACGGTAGTCGCCGGTGCTGTCGGTGATGGCCTTAAACGTGCCGCCAACTGCCGGGCTATGCGCTGTAATCTGGACCCCGATCAGTGCCGCGCCGGAACTGTCGGAAACGTGGCCGTAGATGCTGCCATCTGCCGATGTCTGGCTGGTTCCATCCCTTGACGTGGCAAGGAACAGCACGAGAAGCACGGCGAAAGTAGCAATGGTAGAAATTCTGAGAGTAAATCCTGACTGTGTCATTGTCTGCCTCCTGGGTACCTTAGGATGAGCGGCCGCGGCGTCCAGCGACCGGTGAGAACAAGCACGAAGACGCTTGTGTGGAATCGCGTTTGAAATGGAATGCGCCTTGTCCCGCGAAGCGCGCGCACTTTCAGTCGATAGAAAGGAGCGCGCTTCGCTGGACTACGGAGGAGAGGTGCGTCGACTGGGCGGTCAACAACAACAGCGCCGCAGAACAACTGCTGCAAGGCGCGTCGCACGAGCGTTGCTTACGGGACTTACGCGCAATTCGCGGAAGAAACTTTGGCAAGCGGCGAGTTGTCGAGTTATCGCATTATTGACCACTGGAAAGCTCCGTTACACGTTCAGTGGGCGTCGAAGAGGCGTACAGCAGCGAATTGAAGAGAAACTTGTAGGTGACCTCGGAGATCGCACGATATTGCGGGCGGAAGCCGAAGAGAACCAGGCGACCTTTGCCCTGCGGCTCCTCGGCAATAACCGAATTGCCCTTCAGCAGCTCGCCGCCCTGAATCCACCCACTGAGCAGGGGCTTATCCGTTGTGAACGAAGCTACTGAAAGCGCATCCCCGCTCACATGGAAGACAGGTCCGTTCTCGTAGAAGATCGGAACTGTCGGCGTCGATCCGAAGGCGATCGGGTTCGTATTGTCCACCGAAACCTCGAGAATCGATCCGGGAATGTAGAACGCTTTGCGATCGAAAGAGGCTGCGGCGTCGCTCACCGGGTCTGAGTTCTTTTGGGCATACACCTGGGAAGCATGGTTGAACGCCACGACTGTGCCGCCGTTTTCGGTAAAGGCTTTCAGGCTGGCTACGCCGTCGTCGCCCAGCCCTCCGGTGAATTCAGGAGGAATTTTCGGACTGCGATTCTCGTTGCCCGGCGCATTGCGATCGCCACTGCCTGAGCTCCCGCCGCTGGTCCCTTGGGGGATCCCAGGCTCACCTCCCGATCCTTCGCCGAATCCGCCGCGGCCTGTGGTGATGGCGCGTGCAGAATTATCGGGAAGAACAATCACGTCGAAGCGATCGTTCAGATTGCCCTTGCGAATGTCGGCATCGACAACACGCGTATAGGGAATGCCGTTCTGGTCGAAGATGAAGCGTGTCCAGCCTTCGTCCATCGATGCCACCCAACTTTGGTAGAGTGCGATGCGGGGCAATCGTACTTTGAGCGCGCTGCCGGTTGGAGCGGCAGCTGCGGCGTGAATCTCCACCGGATACTTCTTCACCAGAGCTTCCAGCTTTTCGTCAACCCCCGCCTGCTGGGGAACGTAGATCGTCCCCGGCTCGGTGCCTGCGCCCGTCAGCCGATAAACTTCTGCGCCCTGCTTGAGCAGATCGAAGAGCGCATACAGGCTGCTATTGGTGCGGTCGGCGATGAGATAGCCGTTGCCGTTCGTGCTCTTCTCAAAGCTCGCGGGCGTGGGCAGGACGCGGTCTACAGCACTGGCTTGGACGTCGAAGGGGTCCTGCACGGCCACTGCCGTGACGCCGAACAGAAGGGGGAGCGTTTGCGCCGTTACATCGTAGGGACGTTGCAGCGGTCCGCCCGGATACTTGGCGATGTTGGGATAGTGCTGGATTTCCAGAAGTGTTTTTGCGAATGACCCGTAAGGTTGTGCCAGCCGGACGATGTAGCTGCCTTTGCTGTAACGATTTCCACCCGCATCGAAATCGGCAGTCGCTTGTTCCACATCGACGGCACCGATGCGCAGTGTATCGATCAACCTCGCTGTGGTCGCCGGGTCGCTCCGATCTTCCGGCACCACGTAGGCGTACGGCCAGTCGCTGTGATGCAAAGCGCGCACGCCGATCTCGTAGAAGTTGTTGAGAAAGCGCTCGCGGTAGACGGCTGCGCTATTGGCGATGGAGAAGAAAGCTGCAATCTGATAATCGACAATATCGGCAAGGCGCCACTCGCCGCCCTTCCATGGATTGGGAAAGTTCCAGCTAGAGACCTTGGCGTCGTAGCCAATGCCGCGGCCCAGTCTCTCAAAAGGAATGTTGACCGGCGTAGCGATGTCTGCGCTTGCCGATTCAGTCAAGATGCGCAGTCCGTTGTGGTAGGCGATGTAATCTCTGAGCGGAGACCAGAAATCGTAAACACCGTACGACTCCACACCTGCTTTTCCCGTTGACGCAATATCGAGCGCCGTGTTCGAGCCCAGGGCGTTGATCGACGAAATCAGAATCGGATCGATGTTCGGGTCGAAGGGATCGACAAACGGCGGCAGGTAAATGCGCGCTGCATCTTCGCCCTGCTGGTGCAGGTCGTAGAGAATCTGCGGATGCCACGGATTGATCACTTTCTCGACAGCGAGGCGCGTCTCCACCTGGGTGAAGGTCGCCCAGTCGCGGTTATCGTCGTGGCCTGTGTAGTGATGCCACAGCACCACCGGGTTGCTGCCCTCATAAGGCGTGCCGAGATATTTCTTGTACCAATCGGTTACGATTTGCTCGCCGTCCGGGTTCTGCGACGGAACCAGAACCACGATCACATTCTTGAGAATGTTGCCGATTTCGGGAGTGTCGCCGGTGGCGAGCTTATAGGCGAATTCGGTTGCGCTTTGCGAGCTGGCAATCTCCGTTGAGTGGATGTTGCATGTGACAACAATGACTGTCTTGTCTTCCGCGATCAGTTTCTTGGCCTCTTCCGGGGTCGTGATGCGGGGGTCAGCGAGCTTTGTTTGGATTTCTTTGTAGCGATCAAGATGTCCAATTGTGTCGGCCGACGAGATCGTCACGCTGATATAAGGACGGCCCTCCGTCGTCTTGCCTAACTCTTCAAAATGGACGCGGTCCGACTCCTTGCCCAGCTTTTGAAAGTAGGCGACCAGTTGCGTCCAATCGGCTAACTTCCGGTCTGTGCCCGGCTCGAATCCAAACGCCTCAGCCGGCGAAGTAATATGCTTGGGCGGCGCGGCATAAGTGGCGCCCGTCAACAAAGCTGCAACTGCAAATACGATCAAACTCTTCATCGTCATCCTCAATCGAGTTGGAGCAAGCGGCTGCCTGCAAGGGAAAGTGTTTTGTGAACAAATGCCTATACTTCCTCTACCCGCCGAGGACACGCGTGCTCGTGCGAGGAACACCTCTGCGTCCGCCTGCGCGTTGAGCGCGGTGCGACAAAGAAGAAAGGATCTGTTTAGGAGCGGCTACTGAGGTATTGGGTAGGAGTCTTTCTCGCCCTTGTCTGAACCGTAAGCACCACGACGCTTTCTCGTAAGCACAGTTACGCTAACGAAAACGAGACAGGATTCCTTATTTGTATACGCAGTCCCAACTCGGAATCGAATCTTCAGAAGAAAGGGAGTAACTCTACCTGTAAACCACAGAAGCCGTGGGTGCAGGGAGTTAGAGACGACATCGAACTGCCGCAGTCTCAGGCATATTCGTCAGTGCGGCGCGATCGAAGAGAGAATTCACAATGGGCTTAATATATCAGATATCAATTCGCTGTCAAGCCCGAAGTCTGTAGCATCGTTCCACATCACGACGGGGGCTTCGACAATGAACAAGACACATCCACTGAGTTTTCCGAACCCCGGATGAGAGTAGACTGCCCCCACAAGAGGGGACGAAAGTCCTTCGCCCCTCGCCATACGCTTCGATGTCCTCGAATGTTTGATCGTCAACTCCAGCTGCCCGTCCGCGGCAACCGGCAAAACGTTCGAGTGCTCCTCGTCGACAGCGACGCTCCGGAAGCCTACGGGTTGGCGGTATCCATCTACTCCCGCCGGCGCCAAACCGATCGATTTGAATTGTGACTCGACATAGTCGACGGCGCGAAGAAACTCGGGAGTGCCGGTGCGACGCCCCTTCAGATCGTCGCTGGCAAGCACCTGAAGATGCGCGAACCATGCATCCTCCGAGGCCTTCTCCGCCTGGAGCGAAGTCGCAGTGGCGAGACGAATTCCGGGATCGAAGTGACTCCTCTGCTGTCCGACCACAACTGTAGAAATCGCTGTCGGCAACAAAGACGCGAATGCAAACAGGGCACGAGCTTTCTTTTTCATATCGATATCCTGGCGCGGAACAGCAACTCTGCTGCTCCGCGTGTCGTCATTTATTGTGCGGAGTCCGGTTTTAGATATTCATTTAGAAAGCTCAACTCACGCTCATACGCATCCTTGCGGTGCTCACGCTGCTGGAAACCGTGACCTTCGTTGGGATAGGTGATGTAGGTGAACGTCTTGCCTGCTTTCTTCAGCGCTGCGGCAAACTCTTGCGACTCCTGCGGCGGCACCTGAGGGTCTTGCTCGCCATGCAGAATCAGCAGCGGCGCCTTGATGCGGACCACATCGGGCAGAACGTTCGCCTTGCGATACACGGCCGGTTTCAACGCCGGCGGCCCGCCCATCTTCGTCTCCCAACGAATCGCAGAATTCCGGTTCGTGTAGCGCAGGAACAGCGCGCGGTCAACCACTCCGAACTTCTCGATGCCGACCGCAAAGGTATTGGGCAGCTTTGCAACAGCGTTGGCCACTACCGTACCGCCATGGCTCCCACCGGAGATACCGACACGCTTCGGGTCGGTGATCCCGATGCCGACCAGATAGTCCACGGAAGCCTGGATGTCGTCAATCTCGCCGCCACCGGAGTCCTCTACGTTGGCGTTGCGGAAGCGCTCACCGTAGCCGGTGCTGCCGCGGAAATTCGGTTCCAGCACAACATAGCCCTGGTCGGCGAGAAAGATGGACCATGGAGAGGCGTTCAGCGTTACCTGCCCTTCGGGTCCGCCATGCGGCAAGATCACCGTGGGATAGCGCACCCCGGGCTGGTAACCAGCAGGCCGGTAGAGAATGCCGGCGAGCGGCAGGCCGTCCTTGCCCGGATAGCGTACGACCTCAGGCACGATGCCGAGTTGCTCGAACCGCGAGCTGCGCACCTGACCGATCAGTTGCGGTTCTACGCCGCTAGTCACATCCGCCACATAAGTGGCCGCCGCGCCAAGCACAGAGATATGCGTAAAGCGAACGCTCTTGCTGTCCGCCGACCACCGTGCGCCTGAGTCGGTACCGGCGCCTTCGATATGCGCCAGAACATGCGGTTCTCCGCCCGCCGACGGCACAACCCAAACATGCCGTTCCTCAGAGATGCCGCGGTTGGACTCAAACGCGATCCATTTACCATCCGGCGAGTACTCTGGCTCTTCATCCTCGCCAATGCCGAAAGTCAACTCCCGCGGCACGCCGCCGGAAGCTGGAATCAGCCAGATCTTGTCCCAGTGCGTCTCTTGCAACACTACCGCCAGCGTGCTGCTGTCTGGCGACCACGCCGCAGTGTTTACGGCCCACGCCCCGCCTGGATCGTTCTTGGCAACGTAAATGGTCCGTGTCGGGCCTGCTGGTTTGCCCGTTGCTTGATCGAAAGGGAGCACCTTCAGCTTGCCCGAGAAAAACTCGCGCGAGCGCTCGGTGTAGGAGATGCGTGTTCCGTCCGGCGACCATTGGGGCCGCGGCTCGAAACGATCCGAAGAGACTGCATCGCCGCGGTCGGGCGCAGAGCGTGCGATGACATCCTTTCCGTGGTAGATCTCGGTTGCCGCTATGAGATTGCGCGCGCTGCCATCCTGCTTCGCGACGTAGATTTCGTTGAACCCTTTTGTGCCGGACTCATACAAAATCCACTGGCCGTTGGGGTTCCATTGTGGATGCTGGTCCGTCGCACCTCGCGGATCTCCGGGGCCGGCGGGGTCGCTCGTCAACTGTACTGGGGCGCTACCGTCGGTGGCGACTGCCCAGATCTGCCCATTGCTGACATACACAATATGCGTGCCATCGGGAGAAAGCGACAAATCCTGCTTCGGATCTGGCGAACTCGTGAGGATCTTCGCGTCGCCACCACCAACGGGCTGCAGAACAATCTGAGACTTATCGATCCCGACCGTATATTTGCCATCGGGGGTCTTGAGACCTTCGCCGTCACGACCCCGGCCAAATCCGCCGCCAAACCCAGTGTTCAGCAGATCGTCGATTGTCAGCTGCGGTGTCTGCGCAATCGCGAATAAGGGTGACAGCAGCAAAATGAGAGCGAGAACTTTTTTTGTCATGGATCACTCCAGGAAATGAATGCAGCCGCTGGCGATCGATAGGCGAGCGGCCGGAGGTGAGTTAGAAAATGAACTTGCCGTAAACAACCAGAACGCGGCCGGAAACGATTGCGCCCTGGCCTGAGCCGTAGATGCTCGTCGGAACGCTAACGTCGGTGGTCACGGTCCCCAGCGTTGAACCCTTGTTTACGTCGCTGTTGGGAACCGCGAAGTTCGGATGGTTAAAGAGATTGTAGGCATCGGATCCGATTTCAAAACGCGCCCGATCGGACACGCGGATCTCCCTGCCGAGTTGCGCCGCGAAAGAAGCGAAGCCAGGACCACGGAAGCTGTTGGGCTTGGTGTTGCCCCAGTCGGTCTGAGCCGGCGTCGAGGATGTTGCGGTGGCAAGATTGAATTGGCTCGTCGTCAGGCACGGGGTCGTGACCGCGGAGGCGTTGCAGTGAATCCCCAGTATCGAAGGATTCGCGGTATCCGCAAGCACCGAGCCGCTAAAAGAGGTTGAAGTTGGTGTAATCGAGGTGGCTCCGAAAGAGCTTGAGAAGACATTCGCCGTCGCGATGCCGCTATCCGTCACACTGAATGGCCTGCCGCTGTAGAGATACACTTTGCCGCCCAGCTTCCATCCACTTACTGCATTTTTGAGGAGCGCCTGCTGAAATTGCGGGGTCGAATAGATAAAATCGGCCGTGAAATTGTGCCGCGTGTCGAAGGCCGCTGGCCCGTAATTCTGCGCCGGAACCCCGGTTGCGGTAACTCCGCTCAGGTCGTAGACCGTAGGGTTATAGATTGTCCCCAGTTGCAGCGCCTTGCTCCACGTGTAACTGGCTTGTCCCTCCACGCTATGGGAGAAGGCGTGGCGCTCGACAACAGTCAGTCCGTCGTACCGGGAATAGCCTTCGTCGAAGATCTGCGTCACGGTTGCAAACCGCGGATCGGGGATCGAAGTCGGCAGGCCGCCATAGCCGTTTGCTGCCCAGCCATTGGCCGCAGTGTTGGAAAGCGATTCGTCATAGCCATGGTTCCCCGCGTAGGAGACTGAGGTGACGTCATGATTCGTAATTGGTTTTTCAACCTCAACACTCCATTCCAACGTCTTGATGGTATGAAAACGATTGGGGTTCACATAGAGCGTAGGCGTCGAAAACGTCACGCCGCTGGGAACGGCAGCTTGCAGTTGCGTGAGCGTGTCGCCATTGGCGAAGCCGGTCTGAAACGCCTTATCCGAAGCCACTGCCGTGGCCTGCGAGCTGCCGCTATCGGTTGCCAGCCCAACGGTGCCGGTGGTTACCCTCGGGGAGAATTTATTCGGGGCGTTGCCATAGACATTGGCCGCGATGTTTGCCGCAAAGGTGTTGGCAAACAGTCCGATACCGCCGCGAATTACCAGGTTGTGCTCGCCCAACGGCGAATACGCGAACCCGAAGCGCGGCTCCGCGATAATGCCTTCCAGCTGAATGAAGTCCTTGTGGCTGCCTAACAGAAGCGTGGAGTTATAAGGCACTGTGCTTCCGGCCTGGTAACCATTGGCCAGGAACTCCGTATTCGAACGCGAATAGCACGTTTCCTTGCACCATGGATTCCCCTGATACTCGAATCGCACGCCGTAAGTCAGATTGAGATTCTTGAGAATCTTCCACTCGTCCTGGCCGTAGAAGCCCAGTGAGTCGACCCGCAGGTGAGCGGTGGGAAGTTGCGGAAACGACTGCGTAAAGGCGTTGTAGTTCTTTGAGTCTGTGATGTTGCCGTGCGCAAAGTCGCCGACGCTGCCAAAAGCATAGGTGCCGATGATGCTGCCAGTCTGGTTTGCAGTACTAGTGATGCGGTTGTTGCGGTTGTTAACGCCAAACTGCAGCGTGTGCTTCCCAGCTTCCCACGAAAGATCGTCGATAATGCCGAGCTGCTGGCCCAGACGTCCTTCGGGCGCCGCGGGGCCGATATTTTGAAAGCCGGAATCGCCCGCGCCACCGTCGGAGAAACTACCATTTGTAAAGCTGAATGCCAGCGGCAGTGCCTGCTGTGCTGCCTGGAAATTGCTCGATCCGTAAAAGACGGCCGAATAGTAGTTTCCATTCAAAACCAGGTTGTTCACGATCTTCGGGGTAATCGCATAGGTGTAATTGATCTGGGGAATAATCCAGGGTTGCGGACTGAATCCGTTAAAGAGCGGGCTAATGGGGCTGGTGCTGCTGGCTTGAACGCCGGCATCGCGGCTGATGTGAAAGTAGAACTTCTGCTTGGCGTTGATGTTGTAGTCGATACGAAAGTCCGTCAGGTACTCGGTGTTGACGCTCGATGCCGTGGAAATGAACGCCTCTGCGCAAGAGACACCGTTGGTCCCGCCAAATGTCGCGCCGCCTCCACCAGGTACTGCAACTCCGCTCAAGCCGTTGTTCTTGCCGCAACCCTGGTTGCCTGTACCGTCTTGCAATTTACCGGATCCATTCGTTACCGCAACGGCGCGGCTCACACCTGGCGCGGCGTTGTACAGTTTGAAAAGTGCCTGATAATAAGGCAGCGAAGAGGGAGGCACATTGGCCAGAATGTACGATTGAAGTGCGGCCGACGGCAAGGATACAACCTGGTTCGTCGGCAGTGCATAGCGCAATCCCTCGTAGTTGAAGAAGAAGTTGAGCTTGTCCTTCTTGATCGGCCCGCCAACCGATCCCGCATACTGATTGGCCACGGCCCGCCCGCGCGGCGTAATGGGGATGGTGTGATTGCTGAAGTAGTCGTTCGCGTTCAGAACGTTGCCGTTGTAGTTCTCCACGAGATTTCCGTGAAACTGGTTGGTGCCCGATTTGCTGACGTAATTTACCTGCGCACCGGCCATCCGGCCGTATTGCGCGCTATATGCATTAATTACGACCGAGGCCTCGCCGACATCGTTTTGACCTAGCGTATTGTTGCTTGATCCGGACTTGTTGTTAAGGTTGTAGGGCTCAACGATATCTGCTCCGTTATAAGTGAACAAAACGGAGCTGAAAGGCAGGCCGTTCACGTTGAAGTTTGTGTTTCCGCCGCCGACATTGACGCGCGCGCCCGGAGTCGAAAAGGCGATGTTGGTGATATCGCCGCCATTCACGGGCGTATTCTCGGCGTAGAGCTGGCTGTAGTCGGTAAGATTATTTGCATTCTCGGTTTGCAGCAATTCATTTGTCGATTCGACAACCACCGTCTGCTTCACAGACTGCACTCCGAGGACGAGATCCACCGACAATTCCTGGCCGACCAGCAGTTGAATCTCCTGCGGAGCCGCCGTCAATGCCGATGTCTCAGCTCTAACTTCATAGTTACCCGGCTTCAGAAAAGGAAGACGGAACTGCCCGGCCGTTCCGCTGACAGTTGTGCTGATCGCGTCCGTTTCCAGCTGGCGGATTCGGACAGTCGCATTCGGAATGACAGCTCCTGTTGAATCCCGTACCGTGCCCACCACCGTGGCGCTCGTGAGCGTTTGGCTGAAGATTGAGGTCGCTGGCGTGAGCAGAAGAAGCAATACAAGCAGTCGCTTGCGAAAGCAATGAAATTTCATGATCGTATCCCCTTGCGCGTTCGTGACGCGGTCACGCGTGCCGTAGCATGTGGAGAGGAAACCGTGCAGGATCGCGCTGCCCGCGGTAGCTGCCGATGCGGCTATTGCGAAGGAAGAGCGACCTAGTTCATACGCGCCGGGATCGGATGACTAAACGTATACCCAGAGCGCGGAACGATGGCACGAAGTAGTCGGGAGAAATGGATCGGGGGCGATGCCGTTAGCGACATCGACAAGGAAGGATGCACACGCAAACCGCGCTCAGTGCGAACTCGGAGATGCTTTGCCGCTCGTGCATAACTTTGATATATCACATATCAACGAATTGTCAAATGTGAAATTCGCTTCAGTATCGCAATTCAGGAGCGGTCATGCCTATAGCACGGTTGATTTCTCTTCTTTCGCACCGGCTATTCTTTTTTGTTCCGATCATTGGCCTGAGCTCGATGTGCTGTGCGCAAGAGCTTGCCATTCATTCGGTTCTGGTTCCAACTGCAGGCAACCCAACCACGGCAATCGAGGCGCAGCATGGCCGATATATCTTCGTTTCGGTGACCAATGTTGGCGCGCCGAATTTTGGCGGGCCGGATTCGGCTGCTAGCACAAGGAAAGGAGTAGTTTCCGGGATACAGGTGTTTCGGCAAACTGGTCTTCTTGGTCTGCACAGGCATCCGCGCGCCATCGGTTTTGTTCCCACAGGAGGTGCAGGAGCCAACGGTCTTGCCTTGCTACGCGGAGAAAAGACACTGGCCGTGGGTGTCGGCGACGACGGTGTGGCTTTTCTCGATGTCGACGCCTTGATTCGTGGCTCGGCAGTGCCGGTCTTTGCTGCTCAGGGGCATGGCGCCGGCACTTTCGATGTTGTCGCAACCGCGGACGGCAAGTACGTTTTTTCCGCGAACGAATACGGAATATTGGAGGGCCAGCGTGGCAATGTCGGCGTTGTGGCGACAGGCATCGATGCCAAGGGAAGAGTCGCGCATCCAGTCACGCTTCGTCAAATTCCGGCTGGCGATGTTGTTCCGAGCCTCGGCCTCTCGCCCGATGACACGCGGCTCTATGTCCTCTCGGAGTTGGTTCCCGCGATCGATGCCCGCCCCATTGCGGGAAGCACCAACAAGAGCCTCATAAAGGCGGACTGCGTGCAGGTCGAGAACACTCCTCCGCGCACCAACGGTCTCGTCACCGTTATCGATGTTCAGCTGGCCATCGATTCGGTGGGCGGCGAGGTTTTGTCCAGGGTGGCGGCGGGCTGTTCACCGGTGCGCGTGGCAGAGGCAGCCGACCGGTCCGCGCTGTATATCTCTGCGCGTGGAGATGACAGCGTGCTTGTGTACGATCCTGCCAGAATGGAGTCAGACCCTGAGCACTCCTTCGTGCGACTGTTCGCGTCTGGTGGTGTAGCGCCGGTCGGCCTGCGGCTCTTCGCACACGATCGCTGGTTGGCGGTGGCCAACTCGAACCGCTTCGCCACTGCCAACGGGACATTTTCTGCGATTAGCATATCGGGTGCCGCAGAAGATCCCCATCCAACTAGCGTCTCGGCAGGAGCATTTCCGAGAAACATCACCATAAGCCATGATGGCGAGACACTCTACCTGACCAACTACACGTCACGGACGCTGCAGATCATCAAGCCCCATCGTACGAAGATGTAAAGGCAGACCTACCGGCGCCATGACGGCCTGCATCGACCGGCTTGAGAGGGAAAGATTTGCTAAATGCGAAGCAGATTCCAGTGATCGCGGTCGTCAGACCCGTGATTTCCGCCATGACGGCCCGCAGTCGCTGGCCCCACACCGCCAGAGTGCATATCCACAATCTGTGCAGACATGCACGTGTATAAAGTGGGGTTCACCCGTCCTACTGGTCTTTGGTCTTGGCCCCTCCTGCCGGATTTCGACATCCTGCTTACGGGGAACAACTGCGCCGCCTTCGGCGGGTTTGCCGCAAGCCGTCGTGATCTGTGCCAGTTTCGGTTTCGCCGCTACAGTCCACTCTATATGCGCATGCACCTTGGCCGCATAGCAAGCGGGGTCGGAGCATCATGTGTAATTTGGGGGAAACCGCAAGACTTTCCTGCTGGCTCCTCGCCGCCGCGAGCCAGAGTCGCGAATACCCAGTCCGGATCCGAGCCGCCGTTGTATGGGAAGCCGCGGCTGCCAACGAGTGACTGGGCCTATTGACGTCAAGAGATGGGTGGGCGTAATGCTATGCCCCTAGTCCAAATGCCTCCAAACATGCACGAGCAAGGCTGCGCCAATCCATTGAGCACCTCGGTTCTGTCACGGCAAAAAACACCGTCAACCGGATGGGATCACTGATGCATAAGCGATGGAAAACTCTTCAGATGGTCCGCTGAACGGATTGGAGGGTAAAGTTGGAGGGTAAAGCTGTTGGAGGTTCGGGAAATCTAGGAATTGTTTGTACGCGTTTTGTACGCAAACCTAGCACTCATGGCAATCTGCGCATTTTGGACATTTCTAGAATGAGTAAGTTACGTGTTTTCGATGCTCAGCGCGGGTTCGACTCC
>Ga0187847_10001482_pt1 | contig 20924 bp, 17 predicted proteins | sample June2016WEW_4_10_FD_132458 | JGI IMG/M metagenome (GOLD analysis project Ga0187847, IMG submission 132458) | Peatland microbial communities from SPRUCE experiment site at the Marcell Experimental Forest, Minnesota, USA - June2016WEW_4_10 | ecosystem: Environmental > Terrestrial > Soil >...
CCCGCGGCCGAAAAGGAAATGGTGCGCGCGATGCTCTCCGAGAGCTTGCGGGCCGTCATATCGCAAACCTTGATGAAAAAAGTCGGCGGCGGCCGCATTGCGGCGCACGAAATCATGATCGGCACGCCGGCCATCCGCAATTTGATCCGCGAAGGCAAGATCGCCCAAATGTATTCGGCGATCCAAACCGGCCAAGGCCAGGGGATGCAAACGCTCGATCAGTGCTTGCAGGACCTCGTGACCAAGGGTGTCGTCAGCCGCGAAGAAGCGCGCTATAAAGCGCAAAACAAGGACAGCATCTGATATGGAACGCGAACAAGCCATACGGCTCATGCAGGACCTGTTGCGCCGCATGGTCGAGAAAAAGGGCTCGGATCTATTCATCACGGCGGGATTTCCGCCCGCGATCAAGGTCGACGGCGAGCTGCGGCCGCAATCCGACCGCAGTTTGACTGCCGAGCAAAGCGCCGGCCTGGTGCGCGCGATCATGAACGACCGGCAAACCAAAGAATTCGACGCGACAAAAGAATGCAACTTCGCGATTGCGCCTCCGGGAATCGGCCGGTTCCGCGTGAGCGCATTCGTGCAGCAGGGCTGTACTGGCGCGGTGCTGCGAACGATCAACGCGAAAATCCCGACGCTCGAAGAACTCGAGCTGCCTGCGGTGCTCAAAGACGTCGTGCTCTCGAAGCGCGGCTTCGTCATATTGGTGGGCGGGACCGGTTCCGGTAAATCGACTTCGCTGGCCGCGATGGTCGGCTACCGAAACGAAAAGACTCGCGGCCACATCGTCACGATTGAAGACCCGGTCGAATATGTGCATGCACACAAGGGCTGCGTCGTGACGCATCGCGAAGTCGGCGTCGACTGCGAGAGCTGGCACCTCGCGCTGAAGAACACTCTGCGCCAGGCGCCGGACGTCATTCTGATCGGGGAAATCCGCGATCGGGAGACCATGGAGTACGGCATTCAATTCGCTGAAACGGGACACTTGGTGCTCGCGACGCTGCACGCCAACAGCTCGAACCAAGCGCTCGATCGCATCATCAATTTTTTCCCCGAAGAACGCCGCGAGCAATTGCTCATGGATTTGAGCTTGAACATCCGCGCGCTGATTTCGCAGCGCTTGATACCGCGCGAATCGGGTAGCGGACGCGTTGCCGCGATGGAAATCATGCTGCAGTCGCCGCTGATCTCGGATTTGATCTTCAAGGGCGACGTCACCAAGATCAAGGACGTGATGTCGCGGTCGAACCGCATGGGGATGAAGACCTTCGACCAGGCACTGTTCGACCTGTATGAGTCGGGCATGGTGTCCTACGAGGATGCGCTGCGCAACGCCGATTCGAAAAACGAACTGCGACTGCGCGTGAAGCTCGAGAGCAAGCGCGAGATGAAGAACCCCGAGGAAGGAGGGCAGTCGCTGCAAATCGTCGAGGAAGAAGAAGGCCAGGTATTCTAAATCATGTCGGCGGCCGATCCCCTTGTGACGATGAATACGAAGCCACTGTTCCAGCTGATGGTGGACAAGAAGGCTTCGGATCTGTTTTTCACCTGCAACGCTCCGGTCAAGATCAAGATCGAGGGCAAGATATTCCCGGTCAACAAGCAGGTACTGACGCCCGAAACCGTGCGCCAGGCCGCGCTCGGCCTGATGACGCAGGATCAGATCGAATACTTCAACGAGGAGTTGGAGATCGATTTCGCGATCTCCGAGCTCGGGCTGGGACGTTTCCGCGTCAACGTGTTTTATCAGCGCGGTTACCCGGCCATGGTTCTGCGCTACATCACGGCCGAGATGCCCAAGCTCGAGGACCTCGGCATGCCGGAGGTGTTCAAGGAGCTCGTGATGCTGAAGCGCGGGCTCATCCTGATGGTGGGCGCCGCCGGCGCCGGAAAATCCACGACTCTCGCGGCGATGATCAATTACCGCAATGAGACCTCATCGGATCACATTCTCACGATCGAGGATCCCATCGAGTTCCTGCACTCAAACAAGAAATCGATCATCAACCAGCGCGAGGTCGGTCTGGACACGAAGTCCTTCGCCCGCGCGCTGCGCAGCGCGGTTCGTTCCGCCCCGGACGTCATTCTGGTCGGCGAAATTCGCGACCGCGAAACCATGGAGGCGGCGCTCGCGCTCGCCGGCACCGGCCATCTTTGCATCGCGACGCTGCATGCCAATAACTGCGCGGAAACGCTCGATCGCATCATCAACATGTTTCCCCGCGATCAGCACAATCAGATCTTCCTCGATCTGTCGCAGTACTTGCGCGCGATCCTCTCGCAGCGCCTGGTGGTCGCCAAGAGCGGCAAGCGCGTCGCGGCTTCCGAGGTCATGGTCAATACGCCGTACATCTCCGAGCTCATCAAGAAGGGCGACGTAATCGGCGTCAAGGAAGCGATACGCACGGGCACGGAGCGCGGCATGCTGAGCTTCGACAGCTCGCTCTACAATCTGGTGCGTGAAGGCCGTATCGAACTCGAAGAGGCGCTGTCGAGCGCCGACTCGCGGACCAACCTCGAAGCCAAGATCAACTTCGGCTAAAGCTCAGGCCGCCTCGGCGGTCGTCGCGCTGCGCTCGACGCGCTGCGGACCCGCATTGCAGGCCGTGAGATTGCCCTCGAATTCCCGGCTACAAACGTCCCAACCGGAGCGCAGCGCGCGTTCGCGACACGCCTTCGGGTCGACGCCGAGCGCTCGCTCGGCCGCCCTGGCGAGGTCGGTATCGAGCGCGCCGGTGATGCCGTCCTCGACGACGTCGATCGGCCCCGTGACCGGATAAGCGGCGACCGGCACGCCACAGGCCATTGCTTCGAGATTCACGAGTCCGAACGTATCGGTGCGGCTCGGAAATACCATGACGTCGGCGGCCGCGAGGTGCTTCGCCAGGTCCTCGCGATAGCGAAACCCCAGGAAGTGCGCCTGACGGTACTCGGTTTGCAGTCGCGGACGCTCGGGTCCGTCGCCGATCACGATTTTGCTGCCGGACCAGCGCATCTGCAGGAACGCGTCGATGTTCTTCTCGACTGCGACGCGCCCGACATAGGCTGCGATCGGGCGCGGCAGCTGCAGAAAATCCTTTGCACCCGGTTTGAACAGTTCGGTGTCGACGCCGCGCCGCCAGCTGGCCAAATTCTCGAAACCGCGCGAACTCAAGTCCTTGCGCACGGAGGCGGTGCTGACCATGCAGCGCACCGCGGCAGCGTGAAACCAGCGCAGCGCACCATAGGACCAGCCCACGGGGATCGGATAGCGCGCGCGCAGATATTGTGGAAATTGGGTGTGATAGGACGTCGTGAAGCGCAAGCCGTGCCGCACACAGTAGCGCCGAGCAGATAAGCCCAAGGGCCCCTCGGTCGCGATATGCAAGGCTTCGGGCGCAAATGCACGTATGCGGCTGCCCACCGCGCGATAAGGAAACAGCGACAGGCGTATTTCCGGATAGGTCGGGCAGGGAATGTTGCGAAAATCGTTCGGTGTGATCATTTGCACGTCGTGGCCGAAGCGCGCAAGCCATGCCGCGGTCTGAGCCAAGGTGCTGACGACACCGTTGGTCTGCGGGTACCAGGCGTCGGTAACGATCATGACTCTCATGGCGCATCGACCTTGGCATCGGAAAATGACGATTCGATGACCGACTCGACAATGTTTTCTTACAATTTTGCGCACCCTGCGCGATTCCGCCCATCCTGTAATACGCCTGCAATCTCCATGCTATATCTGCTACACGGTCGGACATCAACGCACTCTTTTGAGGAATCACCATGCAAAGTTTTTGGGAAGAATTGCGAACCCAGCGATGGGATGATCACCGCTACTATCACCACAGCCGCATCAACCAATCCTTGCACTTCATCAGTGCGATCAGTTTCATCGTCGCCTATGCCATGCTTTTCACCGATCCGGTGGCCGCCGCACTGATCGCATGGCTCGTCGCGATGGTGAGCCGGCAGTCGGGACATTTTTTCTTCGAGCCCAAGGGCTATGACGAAGTCAATCAGGCGACTCACGAGTACAAGGAAGACGTCAAGGTCGGCTACAACCTGCGCCGCAAGATCGTATTGCATGTGATCTGGGCCGCAGTACCTCTCGTGCTGTGGTTCGAGCCGACTCTCTTCGGCATCTTTCAGCCTTACGCGGGTACCGAGGAGTTCATCCGCCACGTCGGCATGATTTGGCTGGTTCTGGGTGTCGGCGGACTGTTGTTCCGCACGATCCAACTGTTTTTCCTGAGGAAGGTGCAGACCGGCCTCGTGTGGGCGACCAAGATCCTCACCGATCCGTTCAACGACGCAAAGCTCTACTACAAGGCGCCGCTTTATTTGATGCGCGGCGAGCTCATGGACCCGATGCTGGAAATCGAGGAAGAAGAGCAGCGCGCCTGAATCATCTCCTTGAGCACGCGGCGTTTGATGGATTTGTCGGTCAGCTGCGGCGCCGACCACCACCAACCGTCGCCGTGCATGGCCTGGGCCGCAGACACGATGCGGCCTTCGACCTCGGTGAAGTCCTCGTCGGTGTAATTTAAGCTGAAGATCAAGCGGCCGGTTCCGACCCAGCTCAAAGCGAGCCCGGCAGCGCGCAGGTAATATTGGAACATCCAGTTGTAGCGCGACGGCCGCGTATAGACGATCGTCCAAATCGACGAAAGATTCGCGACCTGGACCGGCAGGCCGGCGGCTCGCAGCCGCACGTTCAGGGACTGTGCGCGGCCGTTCCAGCTGGCGTCGAGGTCCCGATAGAGCGAACTCACGGGTTCGGTCTCGAGCAGCTGCAAGAATTCGTACATGCTGCCCATGACGTATGGGTGAGCGTTGAAGGTGCCGCGTGCGAAGCAGATGTCGGCGGGCCGCTCCTCACGGAAGCGCGTCATGAACTCATGCCGTCCGCAAAGCACGCCCACGGGGAGTCCGCCGGCGATCGTCTTGCCGTAGGTCACCATGTCGGCGCGAACGCCGAAATACTCCTGTGCGCCGCCGGGCGCGAGCCGAAAGCCGACGAACACCTCGTCGAAGATCAGCACGATCTTGCGCCGCGTGCAGACCTCGCGCAGTTCTTGCAGCCAGGCGCCATAGGCGGCCCGATCGAAATGCGCGCTGCGGCCGCTGTCGACGAGCGTGGAATCGCCGGGCGCGCCGACATTCGGATGCAAAGCCTGCAGCGGATTTACGAGCACGCAGGCAATGTCGCGGCGAGCGTTCAGGACTCGCAGAGAGGATTTGTTCATGTCCGCGAGCGTGTAAGTCTCACGGGCCGCGAGCGGATTGCCGACACCGGGCTGCACGTCGCCCCACCAGCCGTGGTAGGCGCCGCAGAAGCGGACCAGATACTTGCGCGCCGTGTGATAGCGGGCGAGGCGCACCGCCTGCATGACCGCTTCAGTCCCCGACATGTGAAACGAGACCTCGTCCAGCCCCGATATCTGCTGCAGGCGCTTGACGTTGTACGCGACGACCGGATGATAGGCGCCGAGCACAGGTCCGAGCTCGCGCACCCGCTCGCTGCCGCGCGCGATGCAGTCCTTGTAGAAATCGTAGCCGAACACGTTGACGCCGTACGATCCGGTGAGGTCATAGAGGCGATTGCCATCGAGATCGGTGACCGTCACGCCGGACGAGGATGCGAGAAAATTGCCCGCCTTGAAGTTCTCGCGCACGCGCCGGCTGAATTGGAACGGCACGCGATAGCGCGACGTGAATTGCAGATCGGAGACCGCGTCGAAGACCTCGGCGGACTGCTGCGCAGTTTTGGCGAAGCGCTGCCGATACAGCGCCGCGAGCGCCGAGAAGGCGGCGCGCCGCTGCTCGGCCACTGCATCGGGCGCCGCATCGGCGCGGAAGAAACGGTCTTCGCCATATTCGTAAAACGGCACGAGCGCCGCAAACCGGCGCGCCATGCGCGAATGTCCGGACAGAGATCGGTGTTTGGCGGCCGACAGTTGCAGCCGGCGCCGCAGCTTGAACAGCAGGATCACGCCGGCAACGGCGGCAAGCGCATAAAGAATCGTATTGAGCACAGTTTTCCTCCGCGGCCACCTTATTACAAACCGATGACACTTCGATGAATGAACTCTCGCTGATCGCCCGCATCGTGCAGCAGGAGGACATCAACTTTCTGCTGAGCAACCGCATTCCGCGCCGCCTGCTCACGCGCCTCATGGGCCGCGTGAGCCGCATCGAGAATCCGTGGGTTTGCGGCGCCTGTATTGCGCTGTGGCGCCTGTTTTCGGATCTGGATCTCTCCGAGGCCAAGCAACAACGCTTCAGGAGCTTGCAAGAATGCTTCACGCGTGAACTCGTGGCGGGCGCACGCAGCGTCGATGCCGATCCGAACGTGCTATCGAGCCCGTGCGACGCGATCGTCGGCGCGTGTGGCCGAGTTGCCGACGCGACCGTGCTGCAGGCCAAGGGATTTCCTTATCCCTTGATCGATTTGCTGCAGGATCCCGAACTCGTGGATTATTACCGGGATGGTCAGTATGCAACGCTGCGCTTGACCTCCACCATGTACCACCGCTTTCACGCGCCCTACGATTGCCGCGTCGAACAGGTCAACTACGTCTCCGGGGATACCTGGAACGTCAACCCGATCGCGCTCGCGCGCGTCGAGCACCTGTTCTGCAAGAACGAACGCGCGATCATTCGCTGCCGCTTGGCCTCGACCGGTCAATTATTGACGCTGGTGCCGGTCGCGGCCGTGCTGGTCGCGAGCATACGGCTGCATTTCATCGACGTGCTGCTGCACTTGCGCTACCGCGGCCCCAATCTGATTCCCTGCGACGCGGCCTTCGCCAAAGGCGAGGAAATGGGCTGGTTTGAACACGGATCGACGATCATCGTGTTCGCGCCCCGCGGCATTTCGCTGGCCGAGACCGTGCGCAGCGGCGAGCGAATCCAGATGGGCCGGCCGCTGATGCGCTTCGACGCCTCATAGCGGACGGCGGTGGCGCGTCAGCGTCGCGGCGATCGCGGCGAGCACGGCCATGCGGACCGCGACGCCATTGTTGACCTGCTCGCGTATCACCGAGCGGGGTCCGTCGGCGACTTCGGAGGTGATCTCCACGCCGCGATTCATCGGGCCCGGGTGCATCACGAGCGCACTGGGAGAGGCAAGCTTGAGGCGCGCAGCGTCGAGCCCAAAAGCGCGAAAATGCGCATCATCGTCGACAGCGACGCTGCCGGCCATGCGCTCCTTCTGAATGCGCAGCATCATCACGACGTCGGCGCCGGCGATCCCGTCCTCGATGCGCGTGAAGCGCTGCGCTCCCGCGAATTCGTCCTCGCCGGGCAGCAGTGCGGCGGGCGCGACCAGCCGCAGGTCGGTCGTGCCCAGCGTTTGCAATGCGCGGGCCGTCGAGCGCGCGACACGCGAGTGCTTGATGTCGCCGACAATCGCGACCTTGAGTCCGGCGAAGCGGCGCTTGTGCGAGCGTATCGTCAGCACGTCGAGCAGGCCCTGCGTCGGGTGGTTGAGGTGCGCTTCGCCGGCGCTGATCACGCTGACGTGCGGCGCGACGTGATCGATCAGGAATTCGGGCATGCCGGCTTCGGAATCACGGATCACGAACACGTCGGTGTTCATCGCTTCGAGCGTGTAGATCGTGTCGAGCATGGTCTCGCCTTTGACGCGAGAGCTCGATTGCATATCCAAGTTCAACACATGCGCGCCGAGGCGGCGGCTCGCCAAATCGAACGAGGCGCGTGTGCGGGTGCTCGGCTCGAAGAACAGGTTGGCGACGGTGACGCCGGCAAGTTCGCGGCCCTCGTAGGCAGGCTGTCCCGGCAAGCGCCGGTAGCTCTCTGCGCGATCGAGCAGAGCCGTGAGGGTGTCGCGGGCGAGTCCGTCGAGCGTGATGAGGTGGCGTAGCCCCCCGGCGCTATCTTGTTGTGAACGCATGTGCGCCTCAGTTTTTTGTCGTAAACCAGCGTTCCAAGATCACGCAAGCCGCGGCGGCGTCGACGTCGGCCTTGGCGACGCGGCGCTTTCGCAGTCCCGCCTGCCGTGCGTCCCGGAGGCGCGCTTGCGCCTCGAGCGACGAGTACCGCTCGTCGACGAGATTGACGATCAGGCGATACCGGCTTTCCAGCGTCGCCGCGAACGCGCGCGCGTTCGCGGCCATGGCGCTCTCGGAATCGTCCGCATTATACGGTAGCCCGACGACCGCAAGCGCGGGCTGCCACTCGGCGATCAAGGCATCGATCGCGGCCCAGTGCGGGCCACGTGGTCCGGCGGCTATACCGGCGAGCGGCGAGGCCGCTCGGCTCAGCGTGTCGCCGCAAGCGACACCGATGCGCCGCAGCCCGATATCGAAAGCGATTACGAGTTGCGGGGCCGCGTGGCCGGGGCTTGCCTCAGGCATTACCGCTGATCGGGCTGATGCGGGAGATCTCCACGCCGAGCAAGCGCGCCGCCGCCTGCCAGCGCGATTCGAACGGCAGATCGAAGATGATGCCGGAATCCACGGGCGCATTGAGCCAGGCATTGGCGCGAATCTCGTCCTCGAGCTGTCCGCCGTCCCATCCGGCGTATCCCAGTGCGACCACCGCCTCGGCCGGACCCTCGCCGCGCGCGATCGCGGCCAGTATGTCGCGCGAGGTCGTCACGTGCAGCGTGTCGGAGACGATCAGCGTCGACTCCCAAGAGCCGCCCGCGCGATGCACGACGAAACCGCGGTCGGTTTGCACCGGACCGCCGCGCAGCACCGGCCGCTGCGCGAAGGGGCCCGTAGGCACACTGATTTCCAGCTGTTCGAACACCTCGCCCATGCGCATCTGCAGCGGCTTGTTCAATATCAAGCCGAGCGCGCCGCGCGGACCGTGATCGCAGATCAGCGCAACCGTTTGTGCGAAATTCGGATCGAGCATCGCAGGCATCGCGATCAGCAGCTGATTGGTCAAATAGCCGGATTCGCTCATGGTTCCGAGTACAGCACCCTGGACCCCTCGTTTTCGCCGCCCAAGAATTGCCATTCATAGGCGATGCGGATTTGATCGTGTTTGGCGCTCAAGTCGTGCGGAAACGGATCGAATGGGGCGGCGAGCCGCAGAATCCGCAGCGCCGCAGCGTCGATCTCCGAATGCCCGCTGCTGCGGCGAATCAGCGCCTGCTCGAGCCGGCCGTTGGCGGCGATCGTGACTTCGACGACCGGCGTGCCCGAGAGCTTGTCGCGCCGGGCGGCGTCGGGGAAGTTCAAGGTGCCGACGCGCTCGACCTTGCGCCGCCATCGGTCGAGGTAGACGGCAACCATCGATTCGCGCGTGTCGGCCGATATCCAGAGCTGGTTCTTCGATTCGCCGCGCAGTCGCAGTTCAACGCCGTCGTCATTCGGATCCATGCCGAAATCCGGCCGCTTTTCGAGCAGCAGCGGCATCTCGGCCGCATCCTGGGCCGCCGCGGCAGCCGCGAAGTAGACGATCCTCGTCGAGCCGCTCTGCGTCGCAAGGGTTTGCGCATCCCCCGCGTCGTGCCCGGCCTGGTGCAGTTCGACGCCATCGCCGTTGGCCGCTCCGGGGCGCATCGCCGGCGCCAGCGAGGATTTCGGAATCAGCGCGCGCTCGAGCGACAGCGTGTTACCCGAACCCTCCTGGTTACGCTGTGCGAGATAGCGCGCCTTCGCGTTGCTTTTGACGCTTTGCGCGTTGTCATTGACCAGGATCACCTCGAGTCCGGGCGCCCGATCGCTGTCCGCATCGCCGTCGGGCGAGGTAAAGGTAATGCCCAGAATCACGATGCCGTGCAGCAACGCGGCCACGAACAGCGTCGTGACCATCCGGTCGTTGGCCGGCGGCAGGTGGGTTTCGAAGATCTGCGAACTCATGCGGCTCCCAATATCTTGGCGATTGCATCCATCAATCGTCCACCAATATCGACACCGTGCATGCGGTTCAGTTCGCGAATTCCGGTGGGACTCGTGACGTTGATCTCGGTCACGTAGTCGCCGATGACGTCGAGGCCGACGAAAATCATGCCGGCGGCACGCAGCTTGGGGCCGATTTGTGCGCAAAGCCAGCGGTCGCGATCGTTCAACGGCCGGCTCTCCGCGCGAGCTCCGGCCGCAAGATTTCCCCGGTTGTCGCCGTCGTCGGGCACACGCTTGAGCGCGTACGGCACGGGTTCCCCGTCGACGAGAATCACGCGGCAATCGCCCGCCGTGACGATCTCCGGCAGGTAGCGCTGCACGATTGCAAAGTGCGTTCCGTAGTCGGTCAGCGTTTCGAACACGACGTTGCGGTTCTTGTCGCCCGCCTCGAGCACGAAGATCGAGCGGCCGCCCATGCCGTGCAGCGGCTTGCACACGGCTTTGCCGTGCTCGCGAAGGAATTCGCTCATGTCGTGCATGTCGCGGGTGATCAACGTAGGTGCGCAGCAATCCGGAAACCAGGCCGTGTAGACTTTTTCGTTCATGTCCCGCAGTCCTTGCGGATCATTGACGACCAGCGCGCCCTGAACCTGGGCGCGATCGAGAATGTAAGTGGTGTAGATGTATTCGGTGTCGAACGGCGGATCCTTGCGCATCAAGATCACATCGAATTCGCCGAGGCGTGCGATGCGCGGCTCGTCGCGCTCGAACCAGCGCTGCTTATCGTCGAACACGCGCAGCTCGGCGGTGCGTCCGTAGGCAACGCCGTCGCGCAGCCACAAGTCCTTCAGCTCGGCGTAGAAGACCTGCCAATTGCGCGCTTGGGCGGCCAGCAGCATCGCGAGTGTGCTGTCTTTCGCCGGCTTGATGCTCTCGATGGGATCCATGATCACGAGAACGCGGACGTCGCCGAACATGCTGAAATCCTGTGAAAACGGCTGCTGTGCCGACGCCGAGCAGTCTAGCGCAAGCCCGCCGGTGAACCCTTATCTTCAAAAAACTGTGAACCAGACCACCGTTGTTTCGGTGCCAATGCGTCGAAATGAGCCTGCCATGCCGTGGCTTGAACCCCGTGGATATGTTAAAAAGGCCACTAGTTTCCGGCACCTACGCACAACTTGGACGCAATGATACCCAGCGACCGCAACAAGCTCACGGGCCTCAAGGTGCTCGTGATCGACGACAGCAAAACGATCCGGCGCACCGCGGAAACCCTGCTCAGCAAAGAGGGCTGCGAGGTGTTCACGGCGGTCGACGGCTTCGATGCGCTATCGAAGATCGCCGACCATCAGCCCGACATCGTGTTTGTCGACATCATGATGCCGCGGCTCGACGGGTATCAGACCTGTGCGCTGATCAAGCACAACCGAGTTTTCAAGCAGATTCCGGTCATCATGCTGTCGAGCAAGGATGGCCTGTTCGATCGTGCGCGCGGCCGGATCGTAGGTTCAGAGCATTATTTGACGAAACCCTTCACGAAAGACGAATTACTGGGCGCTATCGAGGCCCATGTCGGTAAATGACGGGAGTATTCGCGCATGGCACTGATTTTGATCGTCGATGACTCGCCCACCGAAGTATTCGTGATGCAGAAGGCGCTGGAGAAGCACGGCTTCAAAACCGCCGCCGCGGAGAATGGCGCCGAGGGCATCCGCAAGGCGAAAGAGATGAAGCCGGACCTGATTTTCATGGACATCGTGATGCCGGGCGTGAACGGCTATCAGGCCACGCGCGCGTTGATCAACGATCCCGAGACGAGTCTGATCCCGATCATCATGGTCACGACCAAGGGGCAGGAAACGGATCGAGTCTGGGGCCTGCGGCAAGGTGCCGTGGATTACCTCGTCAAGCCGGTTTCGGCGCAAGCCCTGGTCGAAAAGGCACAAGCCGCGCTGGCCGTATGACGAGTACCGACAGCGGCTCCGTCGATAATTTGCGGAGTCTTCGCGACCGGCCGTTCGAGCTGCTCAAGGAACTCGAGAAACGCAGTCGACCGGCCGCCACCGGCAGCGCGCCGGATGCGAACGCCGGCAAAGAGTGGGTGGGAGTGGCGTTCCGGATGGGCGGCGAGACCTTCCTCGTTGCGCGCGAAGAGACCCGTGAGGTGCTGGGCTATCCGGCCGTCGTGACGCGCATACCGGGCACGAAGGGCTGGGTCAAGGGGCTCGCGAACATTCGCGGGCAGCTGCTGCCGATGTTGGATTTGCGACAGTTCCTCGGCAGCGGCACGACGACTCCGGGTCGCAATACCCGAGTCGTGATCGTCAATCATCGCGACATCCCGGCGGGTCTGATCGTCGACGAAGTGTTGGGGTTTCGCCGGTTTGCGGAGCGGGAATTCAATGTCGAGCCGCCGCCGACCGTGATTCGCTGCGACAGCTATCTGGCCGGAGCGTTCCGACGCGGCGGCGAGGTCTGGCCGGTCTTGAGTCTGAAAACCTTGGTTGAAAGCGAAAGTTTTTTGCAGGCTGCAACAAGTTGAAAGAAAACAATCTAAATCGCTGGTCGAATCTGCTGCCCGTGCTGGCTGCACTCACGGTGCTGTTCATCGGGATCGGCGCCGGGCTCACGCTATTTACGAGCAGTGCGTCGCCGGTGGCATCTCCCACGGAGCAGCTTTCGCTGCTCACGCAGCGCATGCCGTTCGAAGCGCAAAATGCGTTGCGCGGTGAACCGAGTGCCTTCGATGCGCTCGCGAAGAGCATGGCTCGATTGAAAACCGTGCGCGGCGAAGTCGCGGCAGGCAATCCCGCTTCCGACGCCAGCTGGAACAAACTCGGCGACGGCGTGGCGGCGGTTGCCGACGCGCGTGCCGCCGTGGGTACGATTCAGCAGGCCAACCAGGAAGCGCACGAACTCGCGCCGAAGCTGCTGTCGGAACTCGGCGATCTGGCGAGCGCGGTCGGTGTGCAAAAGCTCGACGGCATGAGCCGCTACATCGAGAGATTCGAGCTGACCGTGCAGCGCATCCAGCAGGACTTGAACGGGCTCGCTTCCGGAGTCAGCGACGCCGCTCCCGCCGCGCAGCGTCTCGCCGACAGTCTCGAGTTTCTCAATCAGGTCATGCGCGGGCTCTCGGGCGAGGAATCCGGCCTCGCGCTGTCGAAAGTCACGGGCTCGGAAGCCGAGCAGCGATTGAAGGCCGCCCAGCAGCGCAATCAGCAGTTTGCGACCACCGTACGCAAGGCGATCGGCGCCTCCGAGGCGCTCTCGAAGGCTCAAGGCGCGGCGCGGCTGTTGCCGGCGATCGCCGGCGGACTTGCGACCGAGCTCAATGCGGTCGCACCGGCGCCGGTGGCGCCCGGCGTCGGCCTCAAGCCGTGGATTTTGGTTTCGTTGGCGCTCGCGCTGGTCTGCCTCGGCGGTCTCACTTGGGTATATTTCAAGGCGGTCGATCTGCGCCGACACGTCGACCTTCGGGTGCGTGAGAACGAACGCAACCAGGAGGCGATCATGCGCCTGCTCGACGAGCTCTCGAGCCTCGCCGACGGCGATCTGACGGTCCAGGCGACCGTCACCGAAGACATCACCGGTGCGATTGCAGACTCGATCAACTACGCAATCGAAGCGCTGCGCGAATTGGTCACGACGATCAATGACAGCGCGATCCAATTGGACGGTGCGACCAAGCAGGCGCAATCCACGTCCGCGCACATGGCGAAGGCGAGTTCGGCCCAGTCGCGCCAGATTTCGTCGGCGAGCGAATCGATGGCCGACATGGCCGCATCGATCGAGGAGGTCTCGGGAAATTCCGAGCGTTGCTCCGATGTCGCGCGCCACTCGGTCGACATCGCGCACAAGGGCGGCGATGCCGTGCGGCGCACGATCGACGGCATGAATGCGATCCGCGAAACCATCCAGGAGACCAGCAAGCGCATCAAGCGGCTCGGCGAGAGTTCGCAGGAGATCGGCAACATCGTCGAATTGATCAACGATATCGCCGAGCAAACCAACATTCTCGCGCTCAATGCTTCGATTCAGGCCTCGATGGCGGGCGAGGCCGGCCGCGGCTTTGCGGTCGTGGCCGATGAGGTGCAAAGGCTCGCGGAGAGGGCCGCCAACGCGACCAAGCAAATCGAAGTATTGGTGCGCACGATCCAATCCGACACCAACGAGGCCGTGGTATCCATGGAGCGCAGCACCACCGACGTCGTCGGCGGGGCGCTGCTCGCGGAAAATGCGGGCGCGGCGCTCGAGGAAATCGAACAGGTTTCCAATCAGATCGCGAGCCTCGTGCAGAACATATCCGCGAGTGCGCGCCAACAAGCGGCCGCATCCGGCAACATCTCCAAGAACATGCAGGTCGTGCGCGAGATCTCGACGCAGACCGCCGAGAGTTCTTCGGCGACCGCCACGTCGATTTCCAAATTGGCGGCGCTCGCCGCACAGCTGCGCAAGTCGGTGGCCGGCTTCCGGCTGCCCGATTTCGGCGGCGGTACGACGACGCTGAGCGCCTCCTCGTCGACGCGCCTGCCGATGCTCAAGGAGGCCCCGAACAAGGCGAGTGCCGCCAACTCCGCTAAGGTTCGCAAGGCGAGCGGTTTCGGCGCGTGATGTGCGCTCACCGTCGATTTCACGAATGACCGAGATCAGTTCCCAGACTTTGCACGTGGTCGCCAAGGAACTCGCGGCGACGCTCGGCGATGCCCGGGTTGCGCTCGAGGCCTACGCCGAGCGCATCGACCAGCGCGACATGCTCGAAAAATGCGCGGAACACCTGCACGTCGCGCACGGCGTGCTGCGTCTCGTCGAGGTCTACGGCGCTGCGCTGCTCGCCGAGGAAATGGAGCACGTCACGCGCTATCTGCTCGACTCGAGCGTCGACCCGAAGCGCCGAGACGACAAGCGCCAGACCGAAGGTCTCGACGCATTGATGCGCTCGATGGTCCAATTGCCGACTTATCTCGAGCGCGTGCTCTCCGGCGGCCGCGACCTCGCGCTCGTGCTGCTGCCCTTGCTCAACGACTTGCGCTCGGTCCGCGGCAGCCCCTTGTTGTCGGAAGGCACGCTGCTGTTGCTCAACCTCAAATCGGACCAGCCCGCGCAGCCGCAGGCGGCCGAGGAATCGGCGATTGCGGTCGAACAATGGGCACGCCGCCTGCGTCCGCGATTTCAGGTCGGCCTGCTGGGACTGATCCGCGGCGACCGGCCGGCGCAGAATCTCGAGATCCTCGCCAAAGTCGCCGAGAAGCTCGAACAAGTAGCGACCACCCAGCCGGTGTTTCAGTTTTGGTGGGTCACCGGAGCCGTGCTCGAGGCGCTGCGCACGAACGGATTGGAAGCGAGCGCCACGCTGAAGCGTCTGCTCGGCCAGGCCGATCGGCAGCTCAAGTCGCTGTACGAGGTCGGTGAAGCCCAATATTGCGAGAATCCGCCGATCGATTTGCTGAACAATTTGCTCTATTACGTCGCGCGTGCGTCGACGCAGGGCGGGCGCATCGGCGCGGTGCGGGCGTCGTTCAAATTGTCCGAATTGCTGCCCGTCGACGAATCGATCGAGCAAGAGCGCGAGAGCCTTTCGGCGCCGAGCGTCAAGTTGATGCGCACGGTTGCCGCCGCGATCAAGGAAGATCTGTCCAAGGTCAAGGATGTCCTCGACATCTTCGCGCGCCGTGGCGGAGGTCAGGTTTCCGAGCTCACGCCGCAGCTCGATTTGCTCAAGAAAATCAGCGATACGCTCGGTGTGCTCGGATTGGGCGAACTGCGCCAGCGCGTGCAGCAAGAAGTCACGGATCTGACGGCACTGCTCGCATCCGGCCAGCCGCCTCCCGAGGATGCGCTGCTCAAAGTCGCCGGCGTGCTGTTGTCCGTCGAGGACAGTCTCGATGACCAACTCCTACGCTTGATCCTGCCGGCCGCGGCTTCCCAAGTGCCGGTCGGCTCGCCGGAGTCCGGCGACGCGGATTTTCGCCTCGTGAGCGAAGCGGTTCTGCGGGAATGCATCGTCAATCTTGCGCGCATCAAAGAAGCGATCTCGACCGCTGTGCAAAAGCACGGCGACTTTTCGCCGCAGGGGCTCGACAACGTGCCGCAGCTGCTGCGGGGAATCACCGCGGGCTTGTTGATGCTCGGCAAGGGCCGCGCCGTCGAACTCATGGATGCGATTGGTGTGCATGTGCGCAAGCTCGTCGAGCCCGGTGCTCCAGCGCCCGACGCGCAGCGGCTCGAACGGGTCGCCGATGCGATCGTCAGCATCGAATACTACATGGAGACGATCCAGAACGGCCGCAACGATCCTTGGTACATGCTCGACAATGCCGACACCTGCATCAACGCGCTCGACGCGGAACTCGTGACGCGGCTGCCATCGGTGGATTTGCCGGCGTCCGATCAGGCAGCCACCGTGCGGCTCGACTACCAGGCGACGATGAAAATCGACTACGTGTCGCCGCCGCCGGACGGCCCGAGCCGCGCGCCGGCGGAGCCGTCTCCGCCCGACCCGCAGTTGCTCGAGCTGTTCATCGAAGAGGCCAAGGAAGAAACGGCATCGATCGGCGCGAACTTCCCGCTCTGGGAACAGAACCCGATGGATCTGGACACGCTGCTCAAGATGCGCCGCAGCTTCCATACCTTGAAAGGCAGCGGCCGCATGGTCGGTGCGCGCCTGATCGGCGAATTCGCCTGGTCGATCGAGAATCTGCTGAATCGCGTTCTCGACAAAACGCTGTCACGCACCCCCGGAATGATGTCGGTGATGCGTTCCGCGGTCGGCGCGTTGCCGCATTTGATCGAGCAACTCGAAACGGGAAGACCCTCCGCAACACCGATCGAGGAAATCATGGCGCGTGCCTATGCTTACGCGGACGGGCGCGAGGCGGAGCAGGCCTTCCTCAATCTGGCGCCGGAGGATCGGGACCGCAGTACCGTGGCGCCGTTGCTCGCCGCCGTGGCCGCGGCTGCGCCGGTACCCGCGGCGCCCGCGTCCAAGCCGATACCGCCGGTCTCGGTGGCACCCGCGCCTACGCCTACGCCTACGCCCACACCGCCGCCACCGCCGGCGGCGCCTTGGCCGGCCTCGGCACCAGCCGCACCGGTCATGCCACGCCCGACCCCCGCAGCGGCTGCGCCGCCAGCCTCGCCGGTCGCAGCGCCGGCCGCGGTCGTCGCGAAGCCGCCGGCGATGGATCCCGTACTGCACGACATCTACAGCAAGGAGACGGCGACCCATCTCACGGAGATTCGCGAGTATTTGCGCAAGCGCAGCGGTCAACCCGGACCCCATGTGCTGCCGGAAAACGTCTATCGCGCGATCCACACGCTGAGCGGCAGCTCGAAGATGGCCGAGGCCCGGCACGGCATTCGGATCACGGAACCGTTGAACCACTACATGCGCAAGGTGTTCGACAGCGGACACGGCTTGCCCGACGCCGGCCTAGTGCTGCTCGCCGATGCGGTTGCCGCGATCGACAACGTCGTGACCCACATCGACGAGTCGACGGTGTTTTTCGCAGATCAGCCGAAATTGCTCGAAACTCTGCGCGCGCTCGAGGCGCAGCTCGATGCCGAGCTGACGCGGCATGTCGAGGCATCGTCCGCCTCGGCGATCATGCCGGGGCCGGCCGCCCCGCCGGTCGAGGCGTTCGATCATGAGATCGCCAACATTTTCAGCGAGGAGGCGACCGAGCTACTCGAAGGGGCGCAAGCCTCGCTGAACGCCTGGAAAGGCGACCGCAACAACAAAGCGCCGGTTGCAGAACTGCAGCGGCAATTGCACACCTTGAAGGGCGGCGCCCGCATGGCGGGTATCGCGGCGATGGGCAATTTGAGCCATGAGCTCGAAACGCTCGTGATCCATATCGACAACGGCACGGTTCCGGGCAGCGACATCGCCTACAGCGTGCTGCAAACCAGTCTCGATGAACTCGCGCGCATGCGCGACATCGTCAGCGGCGGATCCTTGCCGGCACCGGCACCGGCGCTGATGGCGCAAATACGCGCGCTCAACATGGGCGAAGCAATGCCCGCGGCCGCGATTCCCGCCGCAGCGTCGCCGCCTCCAGCGGTTGCACCGGTACCCGCCGCGCCGGCGATCGTTGCACCGGCCGCGAGACCGCCTGCCGCCGCAGCGCCAGCCGCGAGCGCGCCGGTCGGCGCGCCGACACCCGCGTCACCCGTGACCCGCGTGCCGCCGCCGCCCGGGGTTCGCGATCCGCGCCATGACAGTGGTCTGAGCTTGAGCGGAGAGTCCGGTATTTCGAGCCTCGAGTTGTCGAGCGCGCCGGTGCTCCCGGGCCGTGAAAACATGCCCGTGGAGCGCGCCGAGATGGCACGTGTCGACGCGGAGCTGCTCGACACGATGCTCAACAACGCGGGAGAGGTCAGCATATTCCGCGCGCGCCTCGGGCAGCAGGTCAATTCAATCGACTTCAATCTCGTGGAGCTGGCTCGCACGGTCACGCGATTGAAGGAGCAATTGCGCGGACTCGAGATGGAGACCGAGGCGCAAGTGCTCAATCGCCACCGCGACGAGGATTCGCGGCGCACCGACTTCGACCCGCTCGAGCTCGACCGTTATTCTGCGCTGCAGCAGTTCTCGCGAGCGCTCGCCGAAACCTCGGGCGATGTCGCGAGCATTCAAGGCTTGCTCGAGACACTGACTCGCGAGGCGCAGAATCTGTTGACGCAACAGGCTCGCGTAATCACCGATTTACAGAACAGCTTGATGCGCACGCGCATGGTGCCGTTCCAGCGCCATGTGCAGCGGCTGACGCGCCTCGTGCGCCAAGCGGCCAACGATACCGGCAAGCGTGCCGAGCTCGTCGTTCAGGGCGCAGCCGCCGAACTCGATCGCCAGGTGCTCGAGCGCATGGTGCCGCCGCTCGAGCACATGCTGCGCAATGCCGTCGTGCACGGCATCGAGGCCCCGGATCGCCGGTCGGCGATCGGCAAGCCGGAGGTCGGGCGCATCTCGGTCAGCCTCGAGCGCGACGGCGCCGAAGTGGTGATCGTCGTGGCCGACGATGGCGCCGGCATCAACGTCAAGCTGATCCGCGAAAAGGCGATTTCGCTGGGGCTTGCCGATCCGCAGGCGAAGCTCAGCGACGAAGAGGCGATGCAGCTGATCCTCGAGCCGGGCTTCAGCACCGCGGGCCGGGTCACGCAGGCTGCCGGACGCGGTGTCGGCATGGATGTCGTCGCCACCGAGGTCAAGAAGCTCGGCGGCGGGCTATTCATCGAGTCGACCGTCGGCGCGGGCTCGCGCTTCACGATCCGATTGCCGTTCACGCTGGCGATCAGCCAGGCATTGATCGTGCGTGTCGGCGAAGAGGTCTATGCGCTGCCGATGCCGACCGTCGAGGGAGTCGTGCGGCTGCCGCGGAACATCGTTGCGCGGCATTTGGGAAAGGACGCGCCGCTGTTCGAATACGGCGGACAAAAATACCGCTTTCAGCAGCTCGGCGCGTTCGTCGGCGTCGGCCCCACGCATCTGCCGGAAACCGATGTGTCGATGTCGGTCGTGCTGATCCGTGCCGGCGAGCAATCGACTGCGCTCGTTACCGACGAGCTGGTCGGCAGCCGCGAGATCGTCGTGAAGAATCTGGGCCCGCAAATCTCCGCAATACGCGGCATCGCCGGCGCCACGATACTCGGTGACGGCCGCATCGTCGTGATCCTCGATATGGGCTCGCTGGTGCGCTCAGAATGGCGCGTACGGGCGAGCGAAGTACCGTTCACCGAGCAGCGCGACCGGCGCACGTTTGCGCTCGTCGTCGACGACTCGATCACCGTTCGCCGCGTGACCCAGCGCCTGCTCGAGCGCAACGGCATGCGGGTGCTCACGGCCAAGGACGGTGTCGAGGCCGTCTCTTTGCTGCAGGACCATCTGCCCGACATCATCTTGCTGGATATCGAGATGCCGCGCATGGACGGCTATGAGGTGGCTTCGCACGTGCGCAACGATCCACGTTTGAAGGACATCCCGATCGTCATGATCACCTCGCGCGTCAGCGAAAAGCACCGCGCGCGGGCGATCGAGCTTGGCGTCGACGAGTACCTCGGCAAGCCGTATCAAGAGAGCCAGCTGCTCGACGCGATCGAGCCGCTGGTCAACCGTCGCAGCGCCGTGGCGCGCTAGAGGACCGAAGACGCGTGTCCGAATTGCGCGAAGAGCTCTACAGCTTGTTGGTGCCGCTCGTGGGCGAGCGTCTGCTCGTGCCGCGCGCCTGTGTGGCCGAGGTCATCGGCTATCAGACCCCCGCGGACATGACCAACGCGCCGCCCTGGTACGTCGGCCTCGTGACCTGGAGCGGTCACAGTGTGCCGGTGGTCGCTTTTGAGGGTGCGCTCGGCGCGGCGCTGCCGAGCATCTCGGGCCGCACGCGTATCGTGGTATTCCATGCGCCGGGCGGAAAGATACCCTCGGGCTATTTCGGCATGCTGACCCAGGGCTTTCCGCAGCTCGTGCGCGTCAATGCCGATGTCATTCGGCCCGACGCGTCGCGCAGTTTTGCGGAACGCTCGCCGGTGATTTGCCAGGTGCGCATGGTCAATGAGACACCGCTGATTCCCGATCTGCAGCGGCTCGAGGAGATGATCGCCGAGGAGACGTCGGTCCTCGGTTGATCAGGCGCCGAACTCAGCTTCCCTGGCGCATGTCGCCGAATTGGGTTTGCAGCCAGGTCAGCGCCGCAATGGCCGCGGTTTCGGTTCTGAGTATCCGGGGCCCCAAGCGCATTCGCAGGAATCCCGCGATGCGGAAGGCTTCCAACTCATCTGGCGCAAAGCCGCCTTCCGGCCCGATCGCAATTTCCACGTCGCCTGAGAACTCGGGTCTCGCGCTGCCGTCGTCCGCATCCGGCTCGAGCACGAGGCGCGTCGCGGCGCCGCTCACCGCGCCCAGATAATCAATGAGCGGCCGCGGCTCGTCCACGGCGGGCAACCGGTTGCGCCCGCACTGTTCACAGGCGCTCACGGCGACCGCGCGCCAATGTGCGGCCTTGGTCTCACCCTGGCGCGCATCGAGTCGCACGACGCTGCGCTGGCTCATGGTGGGCACGATGCGCGAGACGCCGAGTTCGGTCGCCTTCTGCACGATAAAATCCATGCGATCGCCGCGCGGCA
>Ga0187847_10001486_pt1 | contig 20879 bp, 14 predicted proteins | sample June2016WEW_4_10_FD_132458 | JGI IMG/M metagenome (GOLD analysis project Ga0187847, IMG submission 132458) | Peatland microbial communities from SPRUCE experiment site at the Marcell Experimental Forest, Minnesota, USA - June2016WEW_4_10 | ecosystem: Environmental > Terrestrial > Soil >...
CCCACAGTTCCCTTCTTCAGTGCTCACGCAGCCAGTATTGAGTACGGCCCAGCAGCGATATCCCAATGTACCCGCGCAGCCGTAGTTTGTTGCCGCCATCTTGGAGCGTGATCGTCGCGCTATAGACCTTGCCGGTTTCCGGATCGAGTACCTGGCCGCCAGACCACTGCCCGCCGTCCAAATGAAATCCCCACAGAATTTCGAGCCCTAGGAACGGCTGGTCTTTTTTTGCGCCGCTGCAGAGGTTGCAGGTGGGATGCGGAGTGGGTGGATTGAGGAGCGTCTCGATGGTTCCGGTGAGGGTTCCGTTCTGCTCGCGGATTTCGACAATCGATTTTGGTTTCCCGGTGTGGTCGTCAATCGTTTTCCATCGGCCGACTGGCGAAGAGGCAGCATCGGTCTGTGCACGTATTGCGCCCGGAGCGAGGAGGATGGCCAGCAAAACGAATGCCGGCACGGCGGTGATGGCGCGGGGAATGGGGAAGAACCTCGTCATCTCTTAACTACTGGAGCCGGTCTCAACAAGCAACTTTGCCAACTTGCCAAGTTGGATGAAACTGGTTGTCGTCAATTAGACAGCCAGCACCTCGTGAACGTTTCACAAACACGACCGCTCGAACAAAAAGGTGACAATTTTGTCATCGAATTCAGATTCGTTTCAGTCCACTATGCTAACTTTACGCTGGCAACCCAATGTCCAGGAATTGCCGCCGTAAGAGGGACATTGGAATCCGTTCTGGAGGAATTCCATGCGAACCACGCGTATGCTTCGTTTCGTGCTGCCTGCACTCGTGCTGGCGGGCACACTGCCGATTTTGGCGCAGGGCAAATGGGACGTGACTAAAACTATGCATATCGGCGGGGAAGGCGGCTGGGACTACGTCACCGTAGATGCCGAGATGCACCGGTTGTTTGTTACGCGCAGCACGCACACACAGGCGATCGACACCGAAACTGGCAAGGTGCTCGGCGATATTCCGGGACAGGCGAGATCGCATGGCACAGTGATTGTCGGGTCGTTGAATCGGGGCTTTATCACCGACGGCGGTGGAAGCGGCGCGATTCTCGTCTTCGACCTGAAGACCTACGCAGTGCTGGGCAAGCTGGCGACTATGCCCGATTCCGACGGCATCATTTATGACCGGCCGATGGACCTGATTCTGGCCGTCTCGGGCGACGGAAACAAACTGATGACCTTCAAGCCGGATATCGATCCTGTGAATGGCAAGATCGACCCGCCCATCGAACTGGGTGGAGCGCCGGAGTTCCTGGCGGCAGATAGCGACGGAAAGGCGTATGTCAATCTCGAAGACAAGGATGTAGTCGCGGTGGTCGACTTGAAGACGCGCAAGGTGGCCGCACGGTGGCCGGTGGCGCCTGGAGGACATCCGGTGGGCCTGGCGCTCGACGAGAAGAATCACCTGCTATTTATCGGCTGCCGGAATCCGCAGAAGCTGATCGTGATGAGTACCGTGAATGGCAAGGTGGTTGCGGATCTTCCCATTGGCGCGGGTGTGGACGCAACTAAAATCGATGGCGCGCAGGCATTCGCGAGTTGTGGAGACGGATCGCTGGTTGTGATTGACGTGAAGGATGGGAAGTACGAGGTGGTGCAGGTTGTGAAGACGCCCGCCGGCGCGCGAACCATGGGCGTAGATCCCATGACGCACACGATCTATCTGCCGACCGCAGAGCTTGAGGCGCCTGCGCCGGGTGTTGCACCGCGCCGGCCGCGACCCAAGCCGGATACGTTCATGATTGTGGTGGTCGGGCAGACGGCGCATTAACGCAACGCCTACTCCGTTTCTTTGAGGAGATCCTCCTCGGGCGGGGGCAGCTTGGCGGGATCGATCGCATCCAGGCCTTCAGCCTGGGCCGCTTCAAGCAGCGAAGTCGAGGCGGAGACAAAGGTGATGTGCGTGCCGGGAAACATGTCGCGCGCTGCCAGCGCGGCACCCAGTTGCAGAGCCTCGGGCCAGCGCAACGCGGTGCGGTCGAGGAGCTGCCGCGCCGCCTCGAGCACGCCCGGATTCAACGGCTGCTGCACCATGCGCGCGGCTTCAACGCGCAGCAGTTCCAGGGCGGTGATGGCAGCATCGGGCGCGATTTGACCGGTGCGCTCGCGGCGACGGATAGCCGCATAGACCTCAAGTGGCGTGGCCGCCGAGATCAATTTGCTGTTGTCCTCTACGCTTTCCATCAGCCGGATGAGCAGGTTGGTGCCCGGCTCGCGCACAAACAACATGGCGAAGGCCGTGGCCTCAAGGAAATAGAAACTCACTAGATCCCCCGTTCCTCTTCGATGGTGACCGCAACCGGCTCGCCCTGCACGTCGACCGGCTGGAAGCGCTGTGCCTCATCGGGAATACCCGCCTCGGCACGGTTGAGCCGAATGGTGGTGGTGGGATACGCAGGCGTTTTGGGGTTGGCGATCTTGCTGGTGAGCACCACACCGCGCTGAATGGCCTCAGCCAGAACCGACTGCCGGGATTCAGGGTGCTGGTTCCAGCGGAAGGCCTTGCGCGGCAGGAAAGAATCGCGGAACCACTTGAGCGCGATAAAGGCGTGTCCGCCGCGCTCGGCTTCAGCCAGTGCTGCGCACAACTCTTTCACGCGCACATCCATATCGGCGGAAAGTACTGGCTCCAGCTCTTCGTCTCCTTCTTCAGAGACTTGAGCGGAAGTGCGCTGCGCGCGAGCAACTCGCGGAGCCGCCTCGTCGCCATCGATGCGCTCGAAATAGATGCGCACTTCGTCGTACTCCGGCGACCACGTGTCCGCCAAAGCATCGCGCCGTTTGCTGCGGCCGTTTTCGCTGCACAGCTCCACGATGGCCTGGTAGCCGGCAGGCGCCAGAAAGCGCAAGACGCGCGCCAGGCCCGGATCCTGCGCAAATGCCAATTCGTTCAGAGCTTCTTCGATCATCTCTTCAGCGGCGGGGACGCTGAGGCTGTCATTTTGATTCTGCAAACTCCTGCTCGATTTCATCTCGTTCTCTCCCATACCGCCTTGATCTGCAAAGCCGCACGTTCCCCGGCCGGTCAATCCGGCTCAGAGCCGCGCAGCAGACTTCAGACAGCAATCCTCGATCTGTAATTTTCCCCAAACATCTCTCTGGAGTGAAGAAGACGGGCTTTTGCTCGTCCGATCATTCAAAATAAGAGTGCGTGATAAGCGCCGCATCGGCTGGTTCTCTATGTCTGTACATCTATCCAGCCGGGAAATAAAAGGAGTTAATGTCCCCTTTTCGAGCTACAGATAGCCTTGATCCTATGGGCCGGCTTCCAGCAATTCCACAGCAATTGAACCAGCTTTCCTGATATGTGAGACGATTCTAGCGCAAAAAAAGTCGTTCATGCCATCAAATCACAGAAATCTTCGCCTATGGAAGGGATCTGAGCCGGGAAGGCTCGCTTACCATAGGCGTTGCAATTCGTAGAATGGGTATATGCGCAGTTCTTTGCAGTATTTGGTGGTTTTTTTTCTGCTTTCCTCGATCCTTTACGCCGATGGCCCTCCCTTTGATCTTTCCGGCCCAAAAGTCGATGTGCACGTGAAGCGGGGCGACGTGACTCTGCCCATATCCGAGATCCCCAACCTGCTTCCCGGCGACCGCTTATGGATTCATCCCGATCTGCCCGAAAGCCAGGCCACGCATTTCGTACTGGTGGTGGCGTTCCTGCGAGGATCGACCAATCCTCCGCCGCCGGAGTGGTTTACGCGCGTGGAAACGTGGACGCGCAACGCCCGCGATGAGGGTGTTTTCGTGAAGGTTCCCCCGGAGGCGCAGCAGGCGCTCATGTTTCTAGCCCCGGAGACGGGAGGAGACTTCAATACGCTGCGAAATGCGGTGCGGGGGCGGCCAGGGTTGTTTGTGCGTGCGGCTCAGGATCTGCAGGCGGCGAGTTGGGAGAGAATGCGCCTTGAAGCCTATCTGGATGACGTGAAGGTGACGTCGCAGTACGATCCAACGGCGCTGAAAACGCGCACCGAGATGGCGGCGCGGAGCCTCGGAATCAAGTTCAACGAGAGCTGCTTTCTAAAGCCGGCCGATCAGCAGGCATCTTGTCTTTCGCAAAACTCCGAAGGCCTCGTGCTTGACGACGCAAATGCGCAATCGCTGGTGGATCAACTCACCAATGGCAACACGCTTAACCTGATGAACGCTATCAGCTCGACGACACTTGGCGGTGGCGGCGTCTATAGCCCGTACGTCGGCGCTATCGTGGATACGGCCAGGATTTTAAGCTCTCTGCACACCGCGCACTTCCAGTACATTCCAGCGCTGGCGCTGCCGACGGCCGACAGTCTGAATCTGCGGTTGAATATGCCTCCCTCCTTCATCAATCCCAAATCGGTGGTCGTGGTGGCGCTGCCACCCATCGGCTCTTCGCGGCCGGAGCCACTGCATCCGGTGAATCCGAGCGACAGTTTTTGCGCCACCAAGCCGGGGCTTGTGCTGCCAGCCGAGGGGGCGCCGTTAGTGTTTGCCACCGGGATGGCGCACGATCTGTTTCTGCACATCCAATCAGACGCCACGAAATCAATTGACGTGCCGGTGATCGCCGATCCGGCGCGGGGCGGGCTGGTGCTTGCGCAGCCTATTTCCGCGCTGCCGGGCGGGGAATTCATCGCCGTTGTTCGCGGCCAGTGGGGATTCGACAATTGGGAGGGTCCGCATTATCAGTTGCTGGCTGCGGTGCCGGATGGTTGGACGCTGTCCGCCTCCGATCAGTCCGCGCTGGTGGTGGGCAGGGACGACATGCTCCGCATCAACGGGTCGTCCACAGTTTGTGTTGAGAAGGTGGAAGCGCAGACGGCCGGCGGTCACACCCTGACGCTACCGTGGAAGTCGCCCAAGCCAGGCGCGCTGGAGGTGACGGTGCCGCTGAAAGACGCTGCGCCGGGGCCGGTCGGCGTGATCGTCTACCAGTTTGGGCTGGCCAAGCCTGACCGGCTGACGATGCAGGCTTACGACGCGGCAGCTTCTCTCGAGGGACTGGCGCTAAGCGCAGGCGACGAGACTGCGCTCCTGAAGGGCACACGGCTCGATGAAGTTTCGAAGGCGCAGATTGATGGCATTGCGTTCACACCTTCGGTTTTGAACCGCGCCGGAAACCTCGATGAATTGATGATGACAGCCGGTGGATCGACGGCAAGCCTGGTTCCCGGCAAAACGTATGTGGCGCGCGTGGATCTAAAGGACGGCCGCTCGCTCACTGCGCCGGTCGCGGTCGATCCGCCGCGGCCGCAGGTACTGCTGCTGAGCAAAGGCGTGCAAAACGACGCCTCTGCGACGCAGTCACCAGTGCAGCTCGGCAGTGCGGACGATCTTCCCATCGAGGAACGGCTGGTGTTCTTCCTCAAATCGGTCGTGCCGGAGTCTTTTCCGCGCGACGAAAAGGTAGAGGTGGCCGCGAACGACTCGAGTTTCCACACCTTGCTGACGCTCACCGACGGCAGCCTGATGCTCGAAGATGCGCACACCGCGATGGGCAGCCTGCAGCCGCTCGCCCGGTTCGGTTCTTCGGCCTTCGGTCCAGTGCGGGTGCGCGCCATCTCCGCGGACGGCACGGCCGGCAACTGGCAACCGCTGGGTACGCTGGTACGCCTTCCCGGCTTCAATGCACTGCACTGCCCCCGTTCGGCTGCCAAGCCGTGCCTATTGAGCGGAACCGATCTCTTCCTGGCCACTTCATTTGCTGCGACGCCGGATTTCGGCGATCCAACCGACGTGCCGCCTCAATTCACCGGAACAGAAATCACCGTTCCGCATCCCGTAAACGGCGTTCTCTATCTCAAGTTGCGCGACGATCCCGCGACGGTGCAAACGCTCACGCTTGCCGTGACGCCGCTGCAGGCGGCAACACTGCCGCCCGCATCGGTGACACCAGCGGCAGAACCAAGGAATCCGCCTGCACCGCCAGCTATCATGCCGGCGGATTCATCGCAGGAAAAGACAAGCCCCGGCACACAAACTCAACCGCCCGCGGCGCAGCCTCAGTAATGGGCCGCGAAGTCAAATTCCCGGAGTATTGAGTTAGTTGAAGTATGCCCGGTTCTCTTCTGCAAATGCTGCCTTGTCGGCGGGCAGCTCTTCCAGTGCGAAGATCGCATTTTGCGCGCAGATGGAGGCGCAGTTGCCGCAATCGATGCACTCATCGGGATTGATATAGACCTGCGATACGGTGGCAGCGGCAGGATCGCTCTGTGCAGGGGCAATGGCGGCAGTGGAACACTCCGCAACACAAACAAAGTCCTTGGTGCAGGCATCGGTCACGACAAAAGCCATGGCTAATTTGCTCCTCAATTAGTCCGTTGTCGATTCACATGTTCACATCTTTGACATCGTCCAATGTGGCAATTTCTTGAGGAAATTGCCGCTCGGCACTTTGCATTCCGCGAACACCAGAATCGAAAACGCTGTCGGGGCACGATCTAAACCCGCGCCCTCGGTTTGAGGTTAGCCGTCGAGCCCCAGGCCGCACCGTGATCCCAGTCACGATGCCCTCGCGGAAGAAGGAAAACCTTTCCGATTATGGTACAGAAGGCAATCTCCATTCCGATTTAACCAGCCGTTGACGCTTCATTTGCGCCGGTACGTCACTATGGAACCATGCTCCCAGCCAAACGGTCCTCTTTTTTCGCGCAAGTGTTCTCTTGCTGGAACTGGAAGTGTGCGCTACTGAGCGCTGCTGCCCGCTCGATCGTGTATCTTGCGGCGCTGGCGCGCTCCGGGCCTCACGGCCGGTTCTCCATCGTCACGGTTGAAATTGCCTATGTCACCATGACGGCCGGAATCTACGCCGGGATGCAGCAGCGTGCCCTCCGGCTCCGTTCCCGGCTGCTCGGCAACCTGATCGTGGCTGGCGGCGTCCCGGCACTATCTCAAATGATCGACTGGCTCGCGCATCGCGCCGCCGGCGCCGCCGTTCCTTTCAGCGCCATCGTAGCCGTCAGCATCTTCACCGGTGTCTCCGCGCTCTTCCACCTGTTTGTGATGCGCCGCGGCGTCTTCCTTACCGACCAAGGCCGTTCACTGGCTGACGATTTTCGGCGCATTCCGCGGCTTGTGGCTGGATTTGTGATTGCGCCGTACACCTTCGCGATCGCCCTCACGGGCCGCGTCGCACGCGCCGCCGAGTCGGAAGCGGCCTAGAGGCAGCGGAGTTAGCGGTGTTAGTGAAGCTAGCGTGGTTAGCGGGGCTAATCACTGACCGCTAATCACTAACCACTGGCTTCTCAAAAGATGCGCACCTTCAAGCCCACGCTTGCATTCAGCGAAGTCATGGAGCCGTAGGTAAACTGGGGCCAATCCTGATATTCAAGGTCGCCGCGGAAGATGATCCTGTGTTTCCAGTGGAAGTCCACACCGCCGCCCACGGTCACGACCGTGTAGCGCCCTTGGGCGTAGTTATAAGGAAAATTAAAATTCGCAAATCCGATCAGGCCCTTGACGTAGGGTTGGAAGCGGCCGCGGACAAAGTGATAGCGACCGCCAATCGAATAGGTTTCGGCGTGCACATTTGCCGTCTGGTGGAGCTCGACCCAGCGCCCTTCAGCCTCAATGCCGAAGTGGCTTGTGGTCTCGGCATCGACAAAGACGCCGACGCCGAGCATCTTGCGCGAGCCGTACTGAAAGGTATCGCCAGAGCCGAGGACACCCGCTGACAGCCGCGTCACACCCTGATAGCCCGCCGGAACTACCTGAGCGCTGACGGGATTTCGGAAGCTGAGAAGAAGCAAGAGCAGCGCAAGAAAGATACTCAGGCGAAGTTCGAATCCCGTTTTTTGACGACGCTGGGCCTGGAAATCGTAGAGACGTATCATTGCGTTCTCAGAATCTCGACCCATGCTCTGCCCACAGTCCATCTCTTGCTTCCCCGTCTAATTGGTAATGCTAAGATTGACATTTTGAAACTCGATCACGTTGGTGGCTGCACCGGTGCCCGTGACCTGAATGACATAGTTGCCAGGCGCAGCGGCCACCTGGCTGAAGCTGCTGCAGCCGGTGGCGACACATGCGGCCGTGGTGAGAATCACGGCGACGATCATGCTCAGCGCCATGGTAAGAAAGTGTACGTTGCGTCGGCGCAGCCGCCGGAATAAGCATCCGAAGGCGAGACTGAAGGGCAGAAAGAATCCGGCGAGCGAGAATCTTCCGCTGCCCCCGCGCCGGTTCATCGCACTGGCTCCCCCGCCCAAAGGATTATTGGTGTCGATGGTGAGTTCGGTGCTCACCGTTCCTCCCGCCGGGAGGTTGACACTGGCGGAGGCGAAGTGGCAGTTGACCACCGCCGGGAGCGATGCGCAACCCAGTCCAACGGTGTCGGTAAAGCCGGCGGTCGAGGTGAGGGTCACCGTGACCGTAGCGTTCTGCGAAGTAGGTATGGTGACAGTTGAAGGGGTGACGGTGACCGTGAACCCCGACGAAGTGCCCGAGATGCTGGCTGTCTGCGACGTGGAAGAACCGTGGTCGGAGTCGCCGCCGTACACGGCATAGATGCTGTAACTGGCGCCGCTGACCAGATTCGGCGTGAGCGTGGCAACACCGCTTTTATCGAGCGTGACTTTGCCCAGCGATGTGGCGCCGTTGCCGGACGTGCCCGTGCCCGAAGACGTGGTGTCGTTGTAGAAGGTGACGGTGCCGGTCGCCGCAGGCCCGGTGCCGTTGTTGACCACCGTAGCCACCAGAACCACCTGCGGATCCACTCCCGTCGTGGCGGCGGTGCCGAGCGAGGTAGTGGTGGAAATCGCGTCCACGGTCTCGCTGACGTTTGCCGAGGTGCTGACGGCGTCATTGGCATTGCCCAGATACTCGGCAGTCATGGTGTGGCTGCCGGCCGGAAGCGCCGAGTCAGTAAACGTCGCGCTACCGCCGCTCAGGGGCGAGGTCCCGATCACTACGCCATCGGCCAGAAAGTTCACGCTGCCGGCGGGTGTGGCGCCATTGCCCGTTACAGTGGCGGAAAACGTGATGGCGCCGAAGACAATTGCGGGGTTGGGCGAGACGGTGAGCGCGGTTTGCGTGGTTGCCAGCACGACAGCGTAGAACAACGGCGCTCCACCGGAGCAGGTCAGCAACGGCGAACCGGAGCACGCCAACGCCGCCGATCCGCTGCCGGTGGCGTTGGCGTTGCCCCCGTAGGTGGCGATGACCTCGTACGCTCCAGCAGCTAGCGTGGGAGTGATGGTGGCCACTCCCGAACCGTTGAGCAGGGCGCTGCCCAGTTGCGTGGTTCCCGACGTGAAGGTGACGGTACCTGCGAGCGGCGCCGAGCCTGAGGCCAGTATCACTGTCGCCGAAAGCGTCTCCGAAGTTCCGGCGATGCCTGGAATGGGCGTTGCCGAGACCGTAGTCACGGTCTGCCCCTGCTCGACCACTTGATTGAGAGGCGCGCTGGAGCCGCTCTGGTTGTAGTTATCGCCGGCGTAGCTGACCGTGATCGGGTGCGTGCCGGCGGCCAGGGTGGTAGTGGTGAAGGTCGTCACGCCGGGGTTGCCGCGGAGCGTTGCGGTGCCGATGGATACGCCGCTATCGAGGAAGTTCACTATGCCTGTGGCGGGAAATGTGGCGCCCGACGTGACCGTTACCGTAAATGTCACCGCAACACCGTAGGTGGACGGATTCAGGCTGGAGGAGACGGCAATCGTCGAAGCCGCCTGCACATCCTGGTTGAGAGCCGGCGAGGTGCTGCCCTGCACTTGGGTGCTGGAACTGCCGTTGTACACCGCCGTGATCTGGTGCGTGCCGTTCGTGAGTGCCGGCGTGGTGTAAGTAACCACATCGTTCCCGTTGATGGTGGGCGTGCTGAGAGGCATGGAGCCGTCGAAGAAGGTCACGGTGCCGGTGGGATTGACGCCGCCTCCCAAACTGGTGACCGTCGCCGTGACGGTGACGCTCTGGCCGACCGCGGAGGGATTCGCGCTCGAGGTCAGGCTGACGGCTGTGCCTTCGAGCACGGTCTCGATGAGCGCCGGCGACGACGTGCTGGCCATGTGGACCGGATCGTGAGTGTTGTCGTAGGAAGCGGAGATGGAGTGCTGCCCGACCGCGAGTGTCGAAATGGAGAAGGTCACCACCCCCGATGCATTCGGCGACAGGCCGGAAGCGAGCGTGGCCGTGTTTCCCGCAACAGTGTCGGAGATGCTTATCGTTCCCGTCAGGCTGCCCGTGCCCGCGGCCGCGTTCACTGTCACGGTAAAGGTGACCTTCTGCCCGAAGCCCGAGGGGTTCAGACTTGAGGCGACGGTGGTGACGGTGGATGCGATCGGCGCGGCCGTGCCGACCACTTCGATGACAAGAGGCGAGCCTGGCGCCGCGACCGTGGACTCCGTATCCTCTCCCACGTCGATATTGGGTGTCTCTACGGTGTCGATCGAGAGCGCGGGCGTGCCAACAGGCGCAAAGATAGCGCCCACTTCGCATTGCGCACCGACAGCCAGGGTCTGGCCGTTACTGCATGAGTTGGCGACCGCTGCATCGATCTCGGCGTTGGTGGTAGCGGTGATGGCCGTCAGCTCAAGCGCGGCATTGCCATCGTTCTCCACCGTTTGCGACAGCGGCTGAGAGGTTTCGGTCTGGCGGACCGGTGCGCCGACGTTGATGGCCGCAAAGTTGCCCTGCACCTTCTCGATTACCATGTCCAGGGTGTCGGCGATGTAGAGGTTGCCGCTGCCGTCAAGAAAAAGCCCCGCCGGCGCATAGAGCGTCCAGTTCACGAACTTGCTGCCGGCATACGAATTGCCGCAGCCGGTCTGGACAAGTGTGGAGATGAGGCCCGTGATCGCGTTCACCTTGCGGATGGCAGCATTCTGCGTCTCGGCGATGAACACATTGCCGGCCGCGTCCACCGCGACACCGGAGGGCGACCACACAACGGCCTGCGTCGCCGCGAAAGGATTCGCCACACAGGCCGTCGCGCCCGTGTTGCCGGTTCCCGCATAGGTAACGATGTGGCTGTTCGCGGTGACCACGCCGCCCGTTGCCAGCACCTCGCGGATGCGGTTGTTTTGAGAGTCGGGAATGTACATATTGCCGGCAGGATCGAAGGCCACCGCGTAGGGGAAGTTGAGTTGCGCGGTCCCGGCCGCAATGTTGTCGCCGTTGTAGCCGCCAGTGCCGTTGGAGCTGGTATAACCGCTGCCCGCAACCGTGGTAATGATGCCGGTGGCCGCGTTCACCTCGCGAATGCGGTGGTCGTTGGTGTCTGCGATATAGAGGTTTCCGCTGGCGTCGAGGCTGACGCCCTGGGGCTGGTTCAGGTTCGCCGACGTGGCCAGGCCGCCGTCTCCCACCTGGTTGAGGTTGCTGTTGCCGATGGAGCCGTTACCCGCGACTGTAGCGATCGCGCCCGTGACCGCGTTCATCTTGCGGATCACATTGTTGCCGGTGTCGGCAATGTAGAGATTGCCCGCGCCGTCGAAGGCCACGTAACCCGGACTGTTGAGAGTGGCGTTAGCGGCGGGCCCGTCGTCGCCCGTGTACGCGGCGTTGCCGTCGCCGGCGATGGTGGAGATGATGCCCGCACCGGCGCAGGTGGTTCCCTGAATGGTGGGTGTGGCCGCGGCGCCGCACACTATGCGCACGCGGTTGTGACCTGTGTCGGCAATGTACATGTTGCCGGCGCCATCGAGCACCACACTGCCGGGCTGGTCAAGCACCGCCTGCGTGGCCGGCTGACCGTCCGCGACGCCAGTAAAGAATCCCAGCTGTCCGGCCACCGGAGTCATATTCCCGGTGACCAGAACGCCCAATCCACCCGTGCCCGTTCCGGAAAGGTACGTCATGCCCAGAACGGTGTTCGCGCCGTTGACCGTGCCCACGAGCACCACCGCTCCCAGGCGCAAGCCGGCCGCGGCGGGCGTGAAACTGACCGACTGCGTGCAGTTGCCGCCCACCACCAAGTTGGCAGAGGCGCAGTTCGACGAGACGGCGCTGGCAGCGAAGTCTCTATTTGCCGACCCTAGCGTGAGCACTTCCACGCTCGTTACCGTGCCCGGGACCGTAGCTGTGACCTGAATCCCTTGATTGTTCGAGAAGGCGCCCACCGGTTGCGCGCCAAATTGCGCCTGCGCATGAGCTGCCATTAGCAGGAACGGCGCCAGGCACGCAGTGCGCAGCGGGATCGAGTTCCACGCGGCACATACCGATGGCGCATGGCAGGGGAATGTGTCGACCTTGCCGTCCTTAAGGAGCGACTTCGAACGGGTGAGACAAATCATGTTGAACTCCGTTCACGTCATTCCGCGCGAGATCGTGGCTCGGCGCACCTCCAGCGGTCGAATCGCAAAGAACCGGAAGCAGGGTGCTCCGTCTCGAATCGCGGAGGGAATGCATGGGCAAGTGCAACCCCCTGGCCCGATTCGAGAGCGATGGATTGTCGTTTTCTAATTACCTGTGTACGGAAATGAGACATTCATGGGCAGGAAAGGCGTGAACGTCATCACGAGTTCAGGGCTTGGATGACGCAGCCTTGCGATGGATGGTCAAGCTGGCGAATTAAAGCGCATCTTCAAAGTAATCTCTGGGCTTCCGAGCAGTTCGGGGCGTCCGTTGCATCCATTTCTCGAATATCGCCTTCAGCTCCGAGCGACTCACTGAAATGAATTGCGGCCAAGCTGCTTGATCCTCGCCGAGAGGATAGCTGAGAAAGTTGTTGAGGGTGTTATTGATTGCTATCGCAACCTTCTCGTCACTTTCATCCAGTTGTGGCCAAGAATCTAATACGTTTCGGACCTCGTTCCGCTCAAGCCCGAAGATCGTTGGAAACTCCCATTCCGGAAAGAATGGACCCTCCACAGCGGCACGAAGACACTCTCGCACGATTCCGCGTTCTCTTTCGTTAAGTTCGGTCAATGCCATACTCTGCCCACGATGCTTCGACCTTATACGACTGCATTGCGTGCAATCAACGTCCGGTACCACTCCGCGCTCAGCTTGGGAATTCTGCGTTCGGTTTTGAAATCCACGTAGTGAATCCCGAAGCGCTTGCTGTATCCATCCGCCCACTCGAAGTTGTCCATCAGGCTCCACAGGAAGTAGCCCTTTACGGGAAACCCCTCCGCCGCGGCGCGTTGCAAGTTCGTGAGATGGTTGCGCAGGTACATCACGCGTTCGGTGTCGTCGATGCGTCCTTCCGGCGTCACCACGTCGACAGCCGAGCAGCCGTTTTCTGTGATAAAGACGCCTTTCGGTTTCCAGATCTCGCACACGTTGCGCACCGCCCAGTAGATGCACTCGGGCCCAACATAGAGCCAGGGCGAGTCCATGTGTGGATACGAAGCCTGATACGGCTCGACCGTATAGCCGCGTACAGAGCCGTCAGCCCGTACAGACTCGCCGGCACGGATATAAAGGGGCGTATACACATTCACCCCCACAAAATCCAGCGGACTGCCGATGGCCTTCATGTCGCCCGGTTCCACGTGCGGCGCATTGGCTCCTTCGCGCTCTAAATACGAGCCGGGGTAGCGGCCTTCGAGCAGCGTGGTCAGGAACGGCGCATTCTCCTCGCGCATCGCGCGCCGCGCCGCTTCCATGTTGGCGCGATCTTCGATCACCGGCACGCAGATCTTGGCGTTTTCTGCCAGGCCTACCTCCGCCTTGGGTGCGTTGGCGCGAATCGCCTCGACGCCGAGCCCATGCGCAAGAATGGCATGATGCCGTATCTGGTTCACCTCCCCAGGCGGCAGCTTCAATCCTGGCGCAAAATGCCCCTCTCGATAGCCAAGGTCGGTAAAGCACGAGAACTCATTTGTGGTCATGAAGTGGTGCACGCGATCGGACAACTGCCGCGCCACATACGCTGCGTAATCGGCAAAGGCCAGCGCTGTCGCGCGCGACTGCCACCCGCCCTTGAGCGCCGCAGGCAGGTCCCAGTGGAAAAGCGTGACATAGGGCGTAATGCCGTTCGCCAGGACTTCGTCCAACACGCGCTTGTAGTAGTCGAGGCCCGCCTGGTTCGGCTGGCCGGTCCCGTTGGGAAAAATCCGCGGCCACGCGATCGACATCCGGTACGCACCCACGCCAAGGTTCTTGAGCAGCCGCGCGTCTTCCTTATACAAGTGATAGGAATCGTCGGCCACGTCGCCCGTGTCGCCGTTGGAGGTCTTGCCCGGCGTGTGCGAGAAAACGTCCCAGACCGAAGGTCCGCGCCCGCCCTCGTGCACTCCGCCTTCAATCTGGTACGCCGCCGTGGCGCATCCCCACACAAAATCCGGCGGAAACTGCCGGCTGCCCGGCGTTGGTTGCGCTGGCGAAAACTCCGGCAGTGAAACCCCGGCCAATGCGGCAGCGCCAGCCGCAACCTTACCAAACTGGCGGCGCGTGATATTTTTCATGGCTTCCGTGGCCCTTTCGCAATCAAAGGGCGATTATAGTCGAGCGGAATTCTGGCAGTGGTGCAGCACCCGAGGCTGGCCCCAATGCTCTATCCAACTACTTTTCCTGACTAGCTCACGCAACTTTCATTGGAGGGCTGGGTTTCCACACCCGTAGTATCCCCCAGGTTATGGCTGCTCTCCCGGTGCTTTTGGCCGGGCCACAGCGGCACCCAATCAGGCGCGGAATCGTGCCAGCGGCAGCCTCGCAAGCGCCGCATGCATGCGGTTCCACTGCCTGCCGTGAGACGCATTGGCTTCGCCGGCGGTCGCGTCGGCGCGGGCGAACACACATGGCTAGTGGCATGGCGCGATGGGAAACACAGCCTGGAGGCAGCAAAATCGCCAAGGCAAGGAGCACGAACATGATCGGCAAAGGACGAGTTCTTCTTATGGCCGCAGCAGTTGCGGCCTTCTTGTGGATGACTGGCTGCAACGGCAGCCTCATTTCTCCACTGACCACGACTCAAGCGCAGACCGGCAACGTGAATGTCGTATTGAGCGACGACCCCACGGAGGACTGGGCGACCATTGGTGTGAGGGTCGAAAGCATTGCGCTCAATCCGCAGGGCGGCGGCACGCCGGTAACAGTTCTTACCGCATCCTCCACGCCGCCGATCATCAACCTCGTGCAACTTGATCAGCTGGGCGAGATTCTTGCCAACGCCACGATTCCCGTGGGCACCTACACTTCGGCGACTGTAAAGCTCGCCGCCAACAATAGTGGAAGCGCATGCGACGTTCTTTTGGTGGCTTCGGGCGATCCTTCGACTGGGTTTCCGCTCCCAGCCGGGTCGACCGTGCCGTGCAGCCAGATTCAAATCATGGGCGCGCAAGGCACGTCGCCCAATACGACGGTTACGCTCAACATCAACCTGGTTGCGCCGCTTACCGTTACTTCAAACAGCAACAATGCCCTCGATCTGGAATTCGATTTGCGGCATCCCGCGTTGATCGTGGAGCATGAGCCCGCCAGCGCCACCACTCCTACGTGGGCGATTAATTTTAGCGGTCCGGTGCGCCATCATCCGCGTCCCGATCTCACCAAACTTCTCCTGCGGCATGTCTACGGAGAGGTCACCGCGTCGACTAATACTTCAATCACCATCGAGCGGTCGTTCCCGGATCATCCTGTGGTCACGCCTGAAACCGCGACCACAATCGCCAGCGACACGCTGCCCATCCAGATCGATGCGACCAATGGCACCATCTTTCTCGATCTCGACAATATGACGGCGCCGCAAACGCTCACCAGCTTCTCCACCGTCTCTTCGGACTTTACGAACTCTCCCTACGTACGCATTGCCGCGCGCTACCAAAGTGACGGCACTCTGGTGGCCACTCGCATCCTGCTCAGCAAAACCTTCGACAAGATCTGGGAGAACCCCGAGGGCCACGTGCTGCATGTGAATACGACGACCAACAACATCTGGGTGACGACCGAAGACGGCAACGCCAAGGAGATCGCTATCGGTCCCAACAGCAACTTCTACTACCGGTCCGATAACACGGTCATCGGCACGGGCACAGGGTTCTTCGACGCGAAGACTCCCGGCGGCCTGCCCAACTTGGCGCGCGGATTCAAGGTAAATGTCACCATCGATCCGCTCTCCGCGGCCACGCCTCCCACGGCGCTATCGGTCGAAATCGACGTGGCGCGTTACGACGGGACCATTGCCCAGTCGACCGCCTCCGACTTTGAATACAACCGCGTCTTTGCGATGACAGATACGCGGGGCGGCAAGGACAATTACACGGGCACCATCGGATATATCGAGTCCACCAGCGCCAATACCACCCCTGCGGACGTCGCCGTCGAAGGGTTCTATTGGTGGAACTTCGGTTTCCCGACCCTGCCCGACACCGGCACAACTGCGGTGAGTGACTTCGTGAGCGCTACCGGCGGCTCCACGAACTTTGGCGGAGCGCTGGGTGCGCTGCAGCCTACCGGCTTCAGCAACGCGACCTGGAACGATCCTGCCGCACCGAACACCTGGTCGGCGCTTTGGACGGATCTCGTCCCCGGCGCCGCGCCGCTTGGCACTGTCTCCTCGGCATTCTCGTCAACGACGAACAGTTTTCAATATAAGGTGCCATTGCCCACCGCTGCGCCTTCCAGCACTCCGGCGGCAAACCCGGTAACTGTTGACCTGATGACGGCCAGCGGCAGCGCAACCCTGGTCTACGATGTCGATCGCCAGGGCAGCGTCATCACCGTCACGCAGGAGGACATCAGCAACCCCACCACGTTGACTACTGTCGGCAACAGCCTGGTTTCCGGAGTCCCCGTGAAGGTCTTCGGCGTTCCCCAGGTCGATCACAGCATCAAGGCGTACGTGCTGTTCTACTACACGCACACCGCGTCCACCATCTGATTCCGATTGCTTCTTGTCTTTGAATTGAAAGGGCGCCGCCATTCCCTCGGAATGGCGGCGCCTTTTCGCGATCTCGACGCCCTACGCCCCGCGCACCTGTCCACGCCCGTTGCTCTTCACCTCATACATGCGCGCGTCCGCCGTACCGATGATGGCATGCACCTGGATGCCGTCGCCCGGCGCATTGGCCACGCCCACGCTGGCGCTCACGTTCAGCTTCAGCCCATTCTTCATCCCGAATTCTGTTTCCATCAGACCACGATGCATAGCCCTTGTCCGCTCCAGGGCTTCGCCGGCATCAGTTCCCGGCATCAGGATCACGAATTCGTCGCCGCCATAGCGGAAGCACAGATCCTGTTTGCGGCTCAGCTCCTGCAGCCTGCGCCCTGTAAGCGCCAGCAACTCACTGCCGATCAGATGGCCGTGCGCATCGTTCACCAGCTTGAAGCGGTCCAGGTCGAGAAATGCAAGACCCAGCGGTATCTTCGATTTTTTGCACCGCCTCAATTGCCGGTCGAGCACGTCGTAGAGATGCCGCACGTTATAGAGGCCGGTGGTGTCGTCTGTAATAGTCAGTTGCTGAATGCGCGCCACGTCGCGCGCATTCTCGATGGCGATGGCGGCGTGGTCGGCCAGGATGTGCAGAAAGGCAATCGTGTAGTCCGACATCTCGGCGCGGGGATTCAATATCTCAATGACTCCCTGCGTTCCCTTGCGGCCGCGCAACGGCAATGCAATGGCCGCACGTATGGCACGTAAGCCACTGGCGCCGGGCAGTGGCGCACGGGCGTCCTCGTGCGCCTCGGGAACAATCACGGTCTCGCCATGTTCGAGCACCCATCCCGCCAGACCTTCGCCCACTTTCACGCGCAGGCCCTTCAAGGTCTCCTGCTCATCGCCCGCGGCAATGGCGTAATAGAGCTCCTGGCTGGATTCGTCGAGCATCAGCAGCGTCCACAACTCCGCCTCCACCATCCGCTCCATGTGTTCCAGGATGGTGCGCAGAATTGTGTCCAGATCGAAACTGGAGGTGAGCGATCTTGCCAGTTGATGAAATACAAGCAGATCGGCGAGCGGGATGCGTCCTTCCGTCTCGATTGGCATGGTTTGGCCCTGGGGGAATCTTTCCACCATTCTGCCCCACAAGCAAGTCACGCATGTGGGGGTTCTTGGTTTCGCCGCACTTTTGTCATTCCGCGCCCACTCAAAATCGGCAGACGTTCCGATCAACCGCCGATATGCACCATCGAGCGCGACGGCTTAAGGAACCCGGGTTCTCCAATGTGGTGCCGAGCTTCCTTCCCTTCGACAGTACGCACAATGTAAGCGCGAAGTTCATCGTCGTCAACCCCGGCCCGCATCCGCCCGTAAAGATCGTGCTCGACCTGCGAAAACAGACAGGTGCGGATCTTTCCGTCTGAGGTGAGCCGCACCCGGCTGCACGCGCCGCAAAAGGCCTGGCTTACCGGCGCAATAATGCCGATCTCGCCCACTCCATCGGCGAAAGTATAGCGCCGCGCCGTTTCACTGGCCTCGCGCGGGGGTAATTCCACCAGAGGCAGCGTCCGGCCAATGCGTTCCACGATTTCTTTGAGCGTTACCACAATCTGCGGCGACCACAGGCGGCCTTCTTCGAGCGGCATGAACTCGATGAAGCGGACGACAACATCTTCTTCGCGCGCAAACCGTGCGAAGCCCTCGATCTGATCGTCGTTAAAGCCGCGCAGAAGCACGCAATTGATCTTGAGCGGCGTCAGCCCCTGGGCTCGCGCAGCGCGAATGCCTTTGAGGACTACCGGAAAGCTGCCGGGGACGCGTGTGATCCGCTCAAAAGCCGCCGCATCGACGGCGTCCATGCTCACCGTTGCGCGGTTCAGCCCCGCCGCCTTCAGCGGCCGGGCGAGCGACTCCAACAGATGGCCATTCGTCGTGATGGCGAGGTCGAGCGGTTCGCTCGAAGGCGTGCGCATCCGCGCTAGCTCTTCCACTAGCTCGACAACCCCGCGTCGCAAAAGCGGCTCTCCACCAGTCAGCCGAACCTTGGTAATTCCCAGGCCGACAAAAATCCGGATTAGCCGCAGGTACTCTTCGCTGGCCAACTCCGGATATTGCGCCCCCACTTCGCCGGTGCGGCAATACACACATTTGTAATTGCAGCGGTCGGTAATGGAGACGCGCAGATCGTGAATCACGCGCCCGTGGCTGTCGGTAAGCGGCGGGTGTGGCGTCAGGGATGAAGATACGGACAGGGAAGCTGCTGCCATCGGCTAACTCAACACTATACCCCTTTTGGATGCAGCAAGAAGAGATAAGAAGCAGCGGCGCTACTGTCGTTCGGGGCGATAGCATAAAGGAAGCAAACTGTCGCGCTTCAGCTTGCAGAATCGAAATCCTAGCAGGGGAACCAGGAGAAAATGCCGGCCACAGGAGCCAGACCCATCGGCACCACCGACGAGGCACACGCGGCCGAGGCCGTGCGGCAGATGTTCGACGCGATTGCTCCCCGTTACGACCTGCTGAATCACGTGCTCTCGGCCAACGTCGACCGCCTGTGGTGGCGCATGACGGCGCGGCGCTTCCGCGAAATTCTAGCCCGGCCCGAAGCGGAGATTCTCGACATCTGTTGCGGCACCGGCGATCTGACTATGGCGCTGCTCAAGCTGCGTCCAGCGGGAGCGCGGCCCATCCTCGCCGGCGATTTTGCGCGTGCCATGCTGTGCCGCGGAGCGCAAAAGTTTAGCCGGCAAGCGCGCCAGTTGCCCGGCAACGGCAAAAACTCCGCCGTAGCCCCGTACGCGATCCCCATCGAGGCTGATGCCCTCCATCTCCCGCTCCGTTCCGCGTCGCTCGACCTGATCGTGACCGCCTTTGGCTTCCGCAATCTCGCCAACTACGAGGTCGGCCTCGCGGAATTTCATCGCACCCTCAAGCCCGGCGGGCAGTTAGGAATTCTAGAGTTCAGCGAGCCGGGCGGACTCGTGGGCAAGGCCTATGCGCTGTACTTCCGGCGCGTGTTGCCGGCTATCGGCCGGCTCATTTGCGGCAAGGATGGCCCCTACAACTACCTGCCCAGCTCGGTCGGCGCATTTCCGCCGCCCCAGGAGATGCTCGCGATGCTGCGGCAGGCGGGTTTTGTGGACTGCGCCTGGCAACCTTACACCTTCGGTATTGCCGGGTTGTACACGGCCACGCGATCCTCAGTACCCGACTGATTCGGCCCATCGTGCTGTAACCGTGCCAATACGGTAACCGTGCCCCATCCTTTTCCGTGTTTTTTGCGGAAAAGGGTGGGGAAATGTTCCACTGCTTAAGGACCGGACGAATAAAAACAGAATGACCTCCTCCGTCCCCAATTCGCGAGTAACCGAGCCTCTCAGCCCGAGCCTCGCCGCATTCAGCGCTGAAAAGCGGAGCGTGGCCTTGCTCTCCATGGCGGCCGCAGCGGTGATGACGCTGCTCAAGCTCGGCGCCGGCCTGCTCTCGGGCTCCTTGGGCGTGCTGTCGGACGCGGCCCACTCCGGCCTCGACCTCGCGGGCGCGGCGCTCACCTTCTTCTCGGTAAACGTGAGCGACAAGCCGGCCGACGAAGACCACACTTACGGCCACGGCAAGATCGAAAACCTGTCGGCATTTTCCGAGGCCGGCCTCATGGCACTCTCCTGCGCGTGGATCGTTTGGGAAGCCGTCTCGCGCATGGCCTCCCACACTGTGAACCTGCACCACTCCCTCTGGCCGGTACTGGTGCTTGTCGCCTCCATCGCCGTGGATCGCTGGCGGTCGCGGCAGTTGCGAGCGGTAGCTCTGCGCACCGGCTCTCCGGCTCTGGCGACCGATGCGTTCCACTTTGCCTCCGACATCTGGGCCACGTTTGCGGTGCTCGCCGGATTGGGCGTTACGTGGCTCGGAGTGCACTACGGCATCGCCGCCCTCCACTATGCCGACCCGTGCGCGGCGATCCTGGTCTCGCTCCTCATTCTGCGCATGGCCATCCGCCTGGGCTACGAGGCCGTGGGCGCGTTACTGGATGAAATCCCCAAAGAGACTCGCCGCCGTTTGATGCGCGAAGTGGAGCGCGTCGATGGCGTGCTGGCCGTGGAACGCGCGCGCGTGCGCCGCGCCGGC
>Ga0187847_10001488_pt1 | contig 20868 bp, 19 predicted proteins | sample June2016WEW_4_10_FD_132458 | JGI IMG/M metagenome (GOLD analysis project Ga0187847, IMG submission 132458) | Peatland microbial communities from SPRUCE experiment site at the Marcell Experimental Forest, Minnesota, USA - June2016WEW_4_10 | ecosystem: Environmental > Terrestrial > Soil >...
AATGGAACCTGCGTAGCGTGAGCTTTGAAAGCAGCGATCTTGTCCTCGACAAAAGGAGCGATGGCGATCGAAGCCGTAACGGGTGGAAGGTTTACGGGCTGGCGGTCGGGCAGCGCGAAGGTGGCTGTCGCGTAGTAGAGCTTTTGGGCGCGGTGCGGCTTGAGCCCATCGGCAAATTGATCGGCGAAGCGGTTGTCGCGCGCGGCCCAGTGATAAGCGAGCGTGGCGAAGATCGACGCCATGGAATGGTCGGTATGACCGGTCACAGCGCCCTCGGGACCGAACGTCATCATGACGTGGGGGCGAAATTCACGAACACGGCGAGTGATGTCAGCGACGACTTTGTTGAGGTCCTGGCGGTGAAGCTGGCCGTCGGGATAGTCGAGGACGATGCCGCGAGAAACTTTGAGGATCTGGCAGGATGCAGCGAATTCCTTGCGGCGGAGAGCTGCTAATTCGGCGTCGCTCTGGGCTTTTCCCCGGTTGGATGCGGCCTGCCCCGGAGTGAGGCATAGAACGAAGGTTTCCACGCCGCGTTCGTGGTAAAGGCGAAGGGAGCCACCGAATCCGCCGGCTTCATCGTCAGGGTGAGCGGTGACGCACATGAGACGAAACATGAATTTATTGTAGCGTGAGGCGAAGGCGGGCTCTCTTTCGCCCCTTTGGGGCTGGAAATTTAACGCGGCCTACCCACGGCTTGCGCCGTGGGCTGCATCCTTACGCCGCTTCGCGGCTGGCGCTAAGGACGAGTGTGCCGCGCGCGAGATCTCAGGGCGGGCTCTCCGTCCGGTGGATAGAACGCGGACGTTCGGGATGACATACGCGCTAAAAGGAATTGAGAGGACGGGCAAGAAATCCCTTCGTTCCTGGGTGGGAATGGGCTAGAATTTCGCTGCCCGTAAAACGGGCGTGGCGCTGCTTTCGAAGCGCCGTCCCAGGAGCCAAGAGTGCATGTTTTAGTCACGACCGATACGTTAGGTGGAGTGTGGGCGTACACCCGCGAGCTGGTCACCGGACTCCATGGGCGCGGCATTCGGGTGACGCTGGTTAGTTTTGGCGACATTCCTCTTCCGGAACACACGCAATGGATGGACGATTTGGATGGGCTCGACTATCGGCCTACGGCGTTCCGTCTCGACTGGATGCAGGAAGGCGAGCAAGATCACGGCGAAGCGACGAGTTATCTGACCGCTTTGGCGCGTGAACTTAGGCCGAGCGTGCTGCATTTGAATCATCTGAGCCATGGCAATCTGCCGGTGAAGACGCCGCGAATCGCGGTGGCACACGGGGACATGATCAGCTGGTGGAACGCGGTGCATGGATGCGATCCGAAGGACAGTTCGTGGTTGCGATGGTACCGCGACGTGATCACGCGGGGATTGCGGCAGGCGAGTGCGGTGGTCGCGCCTTCTTACTCGATGCTAGATGCCCTGCAGGAGAGCTACGCGTGGGGCAGGGCGGGCACAGTGATATACAACGGACGGAACCCGGTCCTGTTTAACCCACACCTGAAAAAAGAGAATTCCATTCTGGCGGTGGGCGCCATTCTGGATGCGGGTAAACAAGTTGCGTTGTTGACGCAGCGTACGCACACCTTGCCGGTATGTATTGTGGGAGCGGATGGAAACGTTCCCGCGCCGCGGATGCCGATCCGCACGGATGTGAAGGTTGCGGTGGAACCGCTATGCCTCGCGGTGAAAGGGCCGCAAACGGAGACGCAGATGCGCGCTCTCTATAGCCGGGCGTCTATCTTTGCTGCCACCGCGCGTTATGAATCTTCGGGGACGGCGACGATTGAAGCGGCGCTTTCGCGCTGCGCGCTCGTGGCCAACGATACGCCACTCCATCGTGAGATGTGGGATGACGCCGCCGTTTACTTCAGGACAAACGACGCTGGGAGTCTAGCGGAGACGATTCGGCGGGTAAGCGAAGATCGGGAGGTTGCGCAAGGCTATGGCAATCGCGCTTATCAACGGGCGCGTGAACGCTTTACGTCACGGCGCATGGTGAATGAGTACATCGAACTCTACCGCGAATTGATGGGCGCGAGCGCCGTGGCGGCGTAATAGCGCCGGAGTCGCCTTGTTAATAACTAAAAGCAAATTCCTACGCGCGTTCTCGTCGCTTCGCGACTCCGAAGGCTCGGAATGACAAGGGTTGGAATGATGATCTGATGTCTTCCCTGCAAGCTGTTATCTTGATTGAGCAGCGCTGTTCAGAAGAATTCCATAAATTTCAGGAGATGTCATGGCGAGCATCAAGATTACGGTGAAGAAAAATGGGCCTTTTCGTGTGGAAGGGCCGGAAGGCGCGATCGAGTTAGTGGATGCGGACGGAAACACATACGATTTGACGGGGAAGCCAGCGTTTTCGCTCTGTCGCTGCGGCGGCTCGACCAATAAGCCGTTTTGTGACGGAACGCACAGCAAGATTGGATTCCAGGGCGCAGGACTGGCCGTGAAGAGAGCGGACGAAGGTCAGGTGCCGCAGGGATAAAGGCATCAATCTATGGGCGACGGGAAACGCGGAAAGTTTACCGATAAAGAGCTGGGAATGAACCGCGATATCTCGCGGCGGGACTTTCTCAACGGCGTTGGGTTGACGATTGGGGCGGCGATGGTGCCGTCGCGTTTGTACGGGATGCTGCCGGACGCGGGCGGAGACTATTATCCTCCAGCGCTTACCGGCCTGCGCGGCAGCCACGTCGGATCATTTGAAGTGATGCATAGCGTTCGCGACGGCACGTTCTGGGACAGCGTAGGCACGCCGACTGAGACGGACGAACACTATGACCTCATCGTCGTCGGCGGTGGCATCAGCGGGCTTTCGGCGGCGCATTTTTTTCGCAAGCAGGCGGGCGGCAATGCGCGGGTTTTGATTCTCGACAATCACGACGATTTTGGCGGCCACGCCAAGCGCAACGAATTTCACACCGATCAGAGAACCATGCTGGGTTTTGGAGGGACTTTCTCGATTGAGAGTCCCGCGCCGTATAGCCCCGTGGCCAAGGGATTGATCGAAGAATTGGGAATCGATGTTCCTTCCTATCACAAATATGTGGACAAGAAGTTGTACCGCTCGCACGGGATGCGCCCGCACATTTTCTTCGACAAAGAGGAGTTCGGAACGGACCGGCTGGTGATCAGTCCAGATGCGCGCTACGGGGGCGAGAGCCGAGGTTCCGGAGGAAGCATTTGGGCGTTCAAGAAATTTCTCAAGACCGCGCCGATCTCTGCGGAAGCCAAGAAAGACCTGCGTCGGCTCTATACCGGCAAGAAGGATTACATGCCCGGGCTGAGCGACGAGGAGAAAAAGGCACGGTTGGCGCGGATGAGTTACGCGGCATACCTGACCGACGTGGCGAAGGTGAGCCCGGAACTGGTGAAGATGTTTCAGGCCATGCCCCAGCCGCTGTTTGGTGTGGGCATTGACGCGATTGCGGCGCAAGATGCGTGGGGATTAGATGCGCCCGGATTTGATTGCCTCAAACTTAATGACAAGCCGGGCAAGGGAATGAACCGGGATGCGATTCCCAACGACGAAGCCGAGAAATACTTCTTTCACTTTCCCGATGGCAATGCGTCCATTGCACGGATGCTGGTGCGGAAATTAATTCCCCAGGCGATTCCGGGGAATACTGCGGAAGACATTGTGACGGCACGGGCGGATTATTCGAAGCTGGATCGGGACGGCACACCAGTGCGAATCCGGTTGAATAGTACGGCGGTGCGGGTAAGGCATGTAGGCGATGCATCCGCTGCAAAGGAAGTTGAAGTGACTTATTCGCGCGGTGGCAAGCTCTATTCGGCGAAGAGCGCATATTGCGTGCTGGCATGTTGGCATGTGGTGATTCCGTATATTTGCAGCGAATTACCAGAGACGCAGCGCCAAGCACTCAGTTCGGCGGCGAAGGTACCGTTGCTGTACACGAACGTAGCGATCCGCAACTGGACGGCATTCGAAAAACTCAAGACCAATTCGATCTACGCGCCGGGGATGTATCACACATTTATGGGGCTTGATATTCCTGTGAGTATTGGCGGCTACGAATGCTCGAAGCGGCCGGAAGAGCCGATTGTCGTTCATATGTCGAAAACGCCGTGTCATCCGGGGTTACCGGCGCGCGATCAGCACGTTCGGGGACGGATCGAACTGTTTATGACGGCATTTGAAACGATGGAGCGGAAAATTCGTGAGCAATTTGCGAGAACTGTGGGCGCGGGAGGATTTGATCCTGCAAGTGACATAACGGCGATCACGGTGAATCGTTGGCCTCATGGCTATGCGTACGAATACAACTCGCTATGGGACAAATTTTGGTTGGAGGGAGCCGAGACGCCGTGCGAGGTTGCACGAAAACCGTATGGCCGAATAGCGATCGCGAATGCGGATGCGGGTGCCTATGCGTACACAGATTGCGCGATTGACCAAGCTTGGCGGGCGGTGGGGGAGTTAGGGAAGGCGTAGAATTACTTGCAACTTATTGATAAGTAATGGTTTGCGGTCAAGCGAGTAACCATTGACATGACTGCTAAATTGTACAATAATAAGTACGAATTAGGAGTGCGCGATGGCGACGCGTGTAATCAGTGAACTCGGACTGGATGGAGGCGGTTTCCCGGACCTGACAGACAGTGCGACTCGACATAAGCTCAGTTCTGCCGCGATTGCGGCATTTTTCAAGATTGCAGAACTTTGGGACCTGGACAATGACACGGCGATGTCGCTGCTTGGCGGCGTTTCGCATGGCCGATATTATGCGCTGAAGCGTACACACAAAGGTGTCCTGACCCAAGACGAACTTACGCGAGTTTCCTTGCTGATCGGCATTTTCAAGTCGCTGAATATTCTGTTCAGCCACAAGCTGGCGAACCAATGGGTTTCACGTCCAAACAGTAATTCTCTCTTTCACAATGAACCTCCGCGAATACTGATGACGCTGGGCGGCGTGCCGGGAATGTTGACGGTCAGGCGCTTGCTCGACGGCCGTCGCGGCGGAAGATAGCCATTGGCTCCTCCCACCTCCCGCATTGATCGGGAGAATACTCATCGGCTGATTCCGGCGCGCTTTGCCGATGGTGGCGCGTCAGTGCTGGCGCAACTCACCGATGATACCGATATTCTCGCCGGAATTTTCGATCTCGATAACGCTACGAATGACCGCTTGTGGGCGGAATCGGGGCGTTCGCCGGGGATTGACTCGCGCGAACTTGTGTTCGGCATTCGTTCCTATCGCATTATTAACGCTACGTTTTGTCATCCTGCACCGAATGGATCCCGTTTTAATTCCTCAGATCGTGGTGCGTGGTATGCAGGATTCGAACTGGAAACTTCGCAGGTAGAAGTTACACATCACCGCCGGCTCTGGCTCGAGGAGACGCGATGGGAAGAAGAGGATGTTTCAGACTACGTGGACTATCTCGCCGACTTTCATGAGGAGTTTCACGATCTGAGGGCGGCTAACGAGTACGCGGTGTGCCTGTCGCCGGCGAGCTATAAAGCGTCACAAGCCCTCGCGGAAGGATTGCTGGAGATTGGTTCCGCGGGAATTGTTTATCCGAGTGTGCGGCGCGAAGGGGGAACTTGTCTTGCGTGCTTTCGGCCCGTACTGGTGGGGAATGTGCGAAGAGGCGATACCTTCAACATCTTGTTTCGTGATTTGAATTCAGAGCCGACAATCCAAAGATGCCAGGTTTAAAATCTATGGGCACATGAGTGCGCACTGGTATGAGCTAGTGGATCGTCTTGATCTTGCGCGACATGTAATCCATCAGCAGATATTGGCCGAGGGTGTAAGGGGTGGTGAAGTAGGCTTTGCCGCGGCACATCTCCGTGACTTTCTGCACGAACTGAATCAGACCGTAGTCGGAGGCAAGCATGAAGGTATTGATCATGACTCCGGCGCGCTTGCACTTGGAAACTTCCTGCAAGGTTTCGCTGACGACAAGTGGGTCGAGGCCGAAGGCATTTTTGTAGATGCGTCCGTCTTCGAGGGTGAGGGCGGATGGTTTGCCGTCGGTGATCATGACGATCTGCTTCATGTCTTTTCTTTGACGCTGCAAAATGCGCTGGGCGAGGCGCAGGCCTTCGCGGGTGTTGGTGTAGTAGGGGCCGACTTTCACGCGAGCGAGTTGGGAGAGTGGAACTTCTTCCGCGGAATCGTGGAAGAGAACGAGCGAAAGCGAGTCGCCGGGGTATTGCGTGCGAATCAACTGCGAGAGCGCCATGGCGACTTTCTTTGCCGGGGTGAAGCGATCTTCGCCGTAGAGAATCATCGAGTGCGAACAGTCGAGCATGACGACAGTGGCGCAGGATGATTGATATTCGCATTGATGGACCTGCAAATCCGAATATTCGATGTTGAGCGGAAGAGTGAGACCTTCCCGTTGGATGGCGGTGGATAAAGTTGCGGTAATGTCGAGATTAAGCGTATCGCCGAACTCATAGGGACGGGATGCGCCGCTGGTTTCGATGCCTGTGGCCATGTCGCGGGTATCGTGGCGGCCGAAGCTGGATTTGCCGAGCGATCCCATAAGATCGCGCAGGGTCTTGAAGCCAAGAAAATCGAGGCTCTTATCGGTGATTTCGAATTTCGCCTGCTGAGCTTCACCGGATTGGCCGGCGACAGAGGAGCGCGAAGGATCGTGCGGGCTGTCGATTGAAATGTAATCTTCCTGCTGCATGCGCTGAATGAGTTGCTCGATAAGTTCATCGAGCGTGCCATCCATTTGCATTTGCTCGAGACGCTGGCGCGTCTCCTCGTCGATGGCTTCACTTTCGAGCAGGGCTTGTTCAATCGCCCGGCGGAGTTGATCGAGCGTTTGGTCGCCGTCGAAGGGATCGCCGTAAGGCGAATATTCGAAGCCGCTTTGCAGAAGATAGTCGGAGAGCGCACCAAGAAGATCCTCCAGGCTCATTTCGCCAGCAGGATCGGGGACATATTTGGAGTAGCGGATGCGCTTCATAAAAGCAGTTGCCAGTGTTATGAGTTGTCAGTTGTATGGCCGGCGGCCGCGGAATCTTTCTTCGGGTTCCATGGTCCGTTCGGCAGGTTTGGGCGCTTTTTCACCGGCTTTGAATACACGTTCTTCGGTCCGGCCAATACGCTTGTGCGCGTGAAGGCCCTCGAGAACGAATTCGGCAGCGGATGCGAGCACCTCCGAATTCTCGTGTGGACCAATATTCAGTTTGTTCAATTTTTCCATCAGACCCTGAATGCCGCGGAGGGAATCAAGTGATTCTGTGGCACTGGCGGAATCGGGCATCTGGACTTCTCCTCCCAGATCAAACCACTGCACGATCTGGCGCATTTCAACGCCCTGAAAATACTTGTCGTAGGTTTTGGCGACGGCGGAGCGGATGAGTTCGCGGCCGATATTGTCTGCGCCCTTCATTTCGCCTTCATATTCGAGTTCCAGTTTGCCCGTGATGGCGGGCAACGCAGCATAGACGTCGCCAATGCGCGGAACAACCATTTTTTCATCATGCCTAATGGCGCGGCGTTCGGCGTTAGAGACGGCATTTTCCATGGCGGAAATCGGGAGGCGTTGGCTCACCCCAGAACGTTTGTCGATTTTTTTGTCTTCCCGCGCCGCAAAGGCGATGCGTTCAATTGCTTCGCGGATATAGTTGGGAATTTGCAGCTTGCGGCCATTGCGCTGCGTCCAGGCTTCCTGGGTGGTGATGGCGACGCCTTCCTCGACTGTCGCGGGGTAATGCGTACGAATTTCAGAGCCGATGCGATCTTTAAGCGGCGTAATGATTTTTCCCCGGGCGGTGTAGTCTTCGGGATTCGCGCTGAACACGAGAGCAACATCGAGCGGCAAGCGGATGGGATAGCCCTTAATTTGCACGTCCCCTTCCTGCATGATGTTGAACAGACCGACTTGTATTTTACCGGCGAGGTCGGGGAGTTCGTTGATGGCGAAAATGCCGCGGTTGGCGCGGGGGAGTAGACCATAGTGAACCGTCATTTCGCTGGAGAGTTCGTGACCGCCGCGTGCAGCCTTAATGGGATCAATATCGCCGATTAGATCGGCAATTGTGACATCGGGCGTGGCGAGCTTTTCAATGTAGCGTTCTTCTGGAGTCAAATATGCAATCGCGACCGCATCGCCGTGCTTCGTAACTTCTTCGCGACAGCGCTTGCAAAGAGGCGCGTAAGGATTGTCATGAATCTCACAGCCCGCGATATAGGGCATCTGAGGGTCGAGTAGGGATGTGAGGGCGCGCAGAATCCGGCTTTTTGCCTGTCCACGCAATCCGAGCAGGATGAAGTTGTGACGCGAGAGAACTGCGTTGACGATTTGCGGAACGACGGTATCGTCATAGCCGACGATCCCCGAAAAAATTGGGCCTCCGCTGCGAAGCTTGGCGGTCAAGTTGTCGCGCAGTTCGTCTTTCACGCGGCGCGACAGCAAGGCTTTTTCAGAGAAAGAACTGCTGCGTAAATCACCGAGGGTGCGGGGCAAACTCATGACGGTCAAACTCCGGGAAGAGGCTTGCTACGGCGATTATACGCCGGGGAACGGAATCAGATGACGTGGCCGTTGCCGCCGGCTTTCTTGCGTACGTGCGTAGCGCGGCGCAAGTTCGGCAATACCGATTCGAAAAATAAAATCAAGGCCTGAATGCGCTCCCTTTCCGACGACATTTGGATTATGCGTTGCTTGAAATCGAGGTCTAAAGGCAACGAAGAGGCGAGGTGGAATGAGAGCGAGCCTTCTTCGATGGTGGCCGAGCTTTCCGGTTGGCCTCCGGCCAGAGTGAGGATTTCGGCGTGCAACGTAATGGCTTTGGTCATATCATCAACTGGCAGCGAGGTGGATTTATCCTGTAAATAGAGGACGTCCGCTTGCAGGAAAGCGCGGGTCGTATCCACGCGGAGGATTTCAAAGCGTTGCATACCGCGAACCAGGATGTCGAGGCGGCCGTCGTCATATGTTTTCGGTACGGAGACAATCTGGGCGGTGCAGCCAACATCGGCTACGCGTTGCTCTTTGACGTCTGCGAGGATTTCCACACGGACTACGCCAAATTCGCGCTTTTGCGCAAGGCACTCGCCGATCATTTCGCGGTAGCGAGGTTCGAAAATGTGCAGTGGCAAAGTCGCTCCAGGAAGTAGGACCAGGTCCAGAGGGAAGAGCGGAAGCAGCGAGCTCAATGAGCCACCCGGATGCAGAGCATCGGTCGATTGTACCCTGATTTCTTTTCGTCCTTGACGGAGCTACGGCAACGGAATACAAGCGAAATATGAACTCCCCGCAAGAACTCTCTGGAAAAGTCGTTGTCATTACGGGCGCTTCGATGGGCATTGGAGAAGCGATGGCCAAACTGTTCGCGGATCGTGGCGCAAGCGTTGTATTGCTCTCGCGAGATTTAGGCCGGGCGGAACAGGCCCGCGCGCGGATTGGTCACAGCGAGAGAACCTTGGCCTTGGCGTGCGATGTCCGCCGCCGGGAAGAAATTGATCAAGTTGTGAACTTTACAGTGCGGCAATTTCAACGGATTGATATCTGGATCAACAATGCCGGCCACGGAATTATGGATTCCATTGCTACGGTGGACCTGGCAGCCTGCCGTGAGACCTTTGAAACTAATTTCTTTGGTACTGTGGCGGCCATGCAAGCGGTTGTTCCTGTTATGAAGCAGCAAGGCTCGGGAGCGATCGTCAATATTTCGAGTGTAGCCGGACATGTTCCAGTTCCATTCATGGGGATGTACAGCGCGACCAAGTTCGCGATGAATGCGGCAGGCAAAGCCGCGCGGATTGAATTGAAGAAGTTTGGCATCAATGTTCTGACGGTGTGTCCGGGGTATGTGCGGACGGATTTTGGCGCGAATGCAATTCATGGAGAGGAAGTGAAGCAGGTGCGGCCGGATGCCGTGAGAGGAATTTCGGTAGAGCGCGTGGCAAAGGCTGTTTTGCACGGTTATCTAAGTGGCAAGCGGGAAGTCATCGTACCGTGGACGATGATTCCGGTGATCAAGCTGTATCAACTATTTCCTGCGGTCGTCGAAAGAACAATGGCCAGAATGTCGCGGGAGCGCAAATAGGCTAGCTTAATTCCGAGAGCATGGCGGTCATTTCTGACTGGGCATGATTATTGCCGGTGCGGCGGGCCGAGGAAATACCGTCGGTCAGCATGCGCTTCGCCTCTTCGACGCGATTGCCTTTGACCAAAGTTTGGGCAGCCATAAAGTATCCGGCTGTATAGTCGGGGTGGGCTTCGAGAAGTTTCTTGAACTCGGAGAGCGCAGCTTCGAGATTGCCCGCGTTCGAGTGTTCCATGGCTAACCCGTAGCGGGCGAAGGCGTCGTTTGGATTTTGCGCCAAAACTTCGTTAAGCATTGCAATGCGGTCCATAGTCTAGCCAGATTACTACATCGGTTTTGGTAGCTATGCGCGAGGCCATTACAATCGAACTATGACTGAATCCACTCAACTGACGCCGCGCCCGGTGCGCGATTCGCAATCAGAAATGAATGAAATCGTTCTGCCGAATGATGCCAATCCGCTGGGGTCCCTTCTGGGCGGGCGCTTGATGCACTGGATTGATTTGGCTGGCGCGCTCGCAGCTCATCGCCATTCGAGGCGTTACGTGGTGACAGCGTCGATTGATCACATGGATTTCTGGGTGCCGGTTGGCGTCGGCGATTTGGTCATCCTACGGGCATCGGTGAACCGGGTCTTCCGGACTTCAATGGAAATTGGCGTAAAGGCCTGGGTCGAAAACTACTTGGTGGACGACTGCAAGCATGTTAGTTCTGCGTATTTAACTTTTGTCGCGGTGGACAAGTCAGGCAGTCATGTCCCGGTTGCGCCGGTGATTCCGGAGACGGAGGAACAGCGCAGGCGCTACGAAGATGCCGGGCGACGGCGGGAGATTCGACGTGCGGAACTCGCGCGGAAGAAGAACCGTTAGGAAGCAAAAGTCCGTTGGGCGGCTTGTATAATTGATTACTACTTAATAGCCAACCGGAAGAGGTCTTCACTTGAACGCACATCAGCATCAACATCCCGGCCAGCCGGGACAACAGCCGCCTGCTCCGCAACCATTGCCGGGAGTGGATACCATTCTTGCCGTGGGTTCGGGCAAGGGAGGCGTCGGCAAGACCACGCTCGCCGTGAATTTGGCGCTGGCACTGGCGAAGCTTGGACACAAAGTCGGACTGCTCGATGCCGACGTTTACGGCCCCAATGTTCCGTTGATGCTTGGCGTTAACGAGCAACCGAAAGTTCTGGGCGACAATCGTATCGAGCCCTTGGAAGCTCATGGGGTGAAGGTCATCTCCGTGGGATTTCTGAATCCAGGGGATAAGCCATTGATATGGCGTGGGCCGATGCTACATTCCATCATCAAGCAGTTTCTGGGATCGGTAGTTTGGGGCAAGTTGGATTACATGATTGTGGATCTGCCTCCGGGTACGGGGGACGTGGCCCTCTCACTGATTCAGACGGTTCCGCTGAGCGGTGCAATTGTCGTCTCTACGCCATCCGATGTGTCGTTGCAGGATGCACGCAAGGCCATTGAGATGTTCCGGCAGATGAAAGTCGATCTCGTGGGTATGGTCGAGAATATGAGTTATTTTGTCTGCCCCCATTGTCAGCACGAGATTGATATATTTTCCAGAGGTGGAGCAGAGAAAACTGCCGCGCAGTTCGATGTCGAATTTCTGGGCAGTATTCAATTGGATCCTGATATTCGAAAAGCCGGTGACTCAGGTAAACCTAGCGTACTTGAAGGTGAGGATTCGCCGCACGCGAAGGATCTATTTAGTTTTGCCCGTCGCGTGGTTGACCGTGCCGCGGAAATCAAGAGCCAAGCGGGCGAGAGTGTCATTCAAATTCAGTAGTGGTGCGCTCGAAACCTTGCCAGCCGTATTGCATCTAATGCACTTAGGCATTTAGTCATAGCCAAAGTTTGTCCTGCTTTGGTTCAATGGGATAATTAGGCTATGCAACCTGGAACACCCATCGGTGGGCGCGAACGCGAGATCCTGACCGCAATCGTGGAAACTTATATCGCCACAGGCGAACCGGTGGGATCGCGTACGTTGGCCCGCACCAATCGGGAGGGATTGAGTCCAGCGACGATTCGCAATGTGATGGCGGATTTGGCCGACTCGGGATTTCTGGAGCAGCCCCACACGTCGGCAGGAAGAGTTCCGAGTCCAGAGGCCTATCGATATTATGTGGAACAACTTACGGGTGATGCCCGGCTCTCAGGAGAGAACGAGGGCATCATTAAAGAATCTTTGGGCGGGGTTTCAGACGTACAGGAGTTCATGGAGCGAACTTCGCACGTTCTGTCGTTGATTTCAAAGAATGTTGGCGTGGCAGTGGCGATCGGCGGATCGAAAAACGCTCTGGAGCACGTATATTTTTCGCGGCTCGGAGATCAGAAAGTGCTCGCGGTAGTGGTGACGAAGTCGGGCGTGGTGCGAGATCGGCTGCTCCGGTTGGATATTTCGCAGGATGATCTTGATGCGTCGGCCCGGTTTATCAACGAGAACTTCCGGGGATGGACGATGGAAGCGATGCGCACGGACCTGGCTCGCCGCCTGGAACAAGAGCGCAGCGAATACAACCGGCTGATGAAATCGGTCGAACAGCTTTACCGGCAGGGAGCACTTGCCACAGACGACATGGCACACATGGTTTTCGTGGAAGGTGCTGCAAATCTGGTGGACCAGGAACAAGACCGGCAGCGCCTTCAGGAGTTGCTGAAAACGCTCGAAGAGAAGCAGAAGATTGTTGAATTGCTGGGTGCGTACCTTGATACACGGCAAGAGGCGGTGCGTGTGGTGATTGGGCTGGATCAGACTGATCCATCGTTGCGCAATCTGGTTCTAATTGGTTCGCCGGCACGTGTTGGCGGCGAAGTGCGAGGTTCACTGGCGGTGCTGGGACCGACGCGCATGGACTATCAGCATGCCATTACCGCTGTTTCTTATATCGCGCGTCTGTTTGACAAAGTCTTGAATGATACCGAGTGACGTTATGACAAAAATGAACGGCAAGAGAGAAGTAATCGAAAACGAGGTCAACCAGGAGTTGGACCCGTCGCATGAGTTACCGGCCGCCGAGGACGATCGTGATTCTGAATTGGCGAAGCTGAAAGCGGAGCGGGATTCACTGCTGGATCGTCTGGCCCGCTCGCAAGCGGAGTTCGAGAATGCGCGAAAGCGGGCCGCGCGCGAGCAGCAGGACTTCCGCGATTTTGCACTGGTTGATGCGATTCGCACGTTGCTGCCGGTTGTAGATAGCTTTGAGTTGGCTTTGCGGAGCGCGAAAGAAAAATCAGAGTTCCGTAGCGGGGTTGAACTCATCTATAAGCAATTGCAGGATGCTCTGCTGAAAATGGGAGTGCAACCGGTAGGGGCAAAGGGTGAAACTTTTGACCCGCGTGTGCACGAAGCCATTGAGATGGTAGAAACAACCGATGCTAAAGATCAGCAGGTGCTGGAAGAACTGCAGCGCGGCTATAAGATCCGCGAGCGACTTTTGCGTCCTGCGATGGTAAAAGTGGCCCGCAACCCAAACCACTAAGTGGATTGAATCCGTAAGATTTGGAGACGAATATTCCTACGAGCAAGGCAAAGCGCGATTACTATGAGGTTTTAGGCGTCTCGCGTGCGGCGACCGAGGTTGAAATCAAGAGCGCCTACCGCAAGTTGGCGCTGCAATATCATCCGGACCGCAATCCGAATAACCCCGACGCGGAAGAGAAGTTCAAGGAATGCAGCGAAGCGTACGCGGTGTTGGCTGATGCGGAAAAACGCCAATCCTACGACCGCTTCGGGCATGCCGCAGTGGGTGGGACGAGCGGTTTCGACGGCGGCGGCATTGACCTCAACGATATTTTGAGCGAGTTTCTGGGGCGCGGATTCGGCGATATGTTCGGTGGTGGAGGTGGACACCGCAGCCGTGGACAGCGCGGCGCCGACTTGCGCGAAGATCTGACACTTGAGTTCGAGGAAGCCGTGTTTGGAGTGGAGACGACTGTAAATCTGCGCAGGCATGAGACCTGCGAAGAATGCCGCGGATCGGGCGCAGCTCCCGGTAAAGCGCCTGTGACGTGTCCAACTTGTGCTGGTCACGGCCAAGTCCGCTATCAGCAAGGTTTCTTCAGCATGGCGCGAACCTGCCCCAAGTGTGGGGGAACGGGCAGCGTGATTACCGATCCCTGCACGAAGTGCCGTGGCGAAGGCAGAGTGGTGCGGCAGCGTACCATTGAGGTCAAGGTACCCGCGGGTGTAGAAGACGGGACGCGCATTCGCTTTGTGGGCTTTGGCGAAGGTGGAATCCACGGGGGCGGTCCCGGCGATCTTTATATTGTTTTGCATGTGAAGGCGCATGCTTTCTTTGAGCGGGATGGCAACAACGTGCATTGCGTCGTGCCCATTTCTTTTTCGCAGGCGGCCCTGGGCGCAGAAATCAAAGTGCCTACGCTGGATGGCGAACACATGCTGAAAATTGCTGAAGGAACACAATCGGGGACAACTCTCCGGGTGAAAGGCAAGGGTGTTCCAGTGCTTAACGGACGCGGGAAGGGCGACTTGATGATCGAACTTCGGATTTATACTCCGACGAAGTTGAACCGGCGCCAGCGCGAGCTATTGCAGGAACTGGACGGCCATGCGCGCGTCGAGAATAAACCGCAGGAACGAAGTCTTCTGGGCAAAGTTCGCGAAATCTTCGACTAACACTTCTACATGACTCGCCGCCGTTGGATCGCCGACGAAGTCTCCGGAGACAGAGCACTCATTTTTGGAGAACACGCTGCCCATCTCTCGCGTGTTTTGCGGGTCAGAGTTGGGCAGCAGTTCGACGTGGTTACGCCGTTGTGCGTCCGCCGGGGACAAATCGTCGCGGTTAATGATGATCGCGTTGAGTTCACGCTCGGCGATGCTATTGCGGAGAGCGCCGTTGCCCCTGTGACCATTCTGCTTTCCATCTTCAAGTTCGATCGCATGGAGTGGGCGATTGAAAAGTGCACAGAATTGGGGGTGACCCGCATTGTTCCTGTAATCTCGCGGCGTACGGAACCGCATCTGGCGTCTGCCGCTGAGAAACGAGTCGAACGGTGGCAGCGAATTGCGAAGCAAGCGAGCGAACAGGCGAGGCGGTCATTCGTGCCGGAGATCTCGGCGCCCGTCAAGCTTCCTCTCCAACTGAAAGATAAGACCGAAATCAACGATGAACTCTGTATTGTTCTCTCCGAAAACGAAAGGGAAGTGCTTTTAAGAGACCTGCTGAAAGAATCGACGAGCAAGTTATTACTCGCTTTGGGGCCGGAGGGCGGATGGGCAGAAGAAGAACTCGCGCTCTTTGCCCAACGCGGTTGGAAATCCGCTTCATTAGGAAACACAATTCTGCGGGCAGAAACGGCGGCTATCGCTGCCACCGCAATTGCGCTTTCCGAATTGCAATAGGTCTTTTCGCATCTGATATTCTCGTTCTTAGCAGCATCTGTGTTTCTCTCCGTGGCAAAACGCTTCGAATCCGACGAGCAACAGCGCCTGGCGATCGAGCACGTTGACGGCCCTATGCTGGTCGTTGCCGGAGCTGGCACGGGCAAAACGACTGTGCTTATCCGCCGCATCGCACGCCTAATTCGGAATGGCCACGCGCATCCGAGTGAGATTCTGGCGCTGACTTACACGGTCAACTCTGCTACGGACATGCGCGCGCGCCTGCAAGACGAGTTACAGGAAGTCGATCTCTCCGGATTGAAAGTCGGCACCTTTCACGACTATTGCAACGGCATTCTCTATCGTCAGAAGAAGAATTTCGGACTGGTAGAGGATGTGGATCTCTGGATATTTCTGGCGCGGCGTTTGCGGCAGCTGGAGCTCAAACATTTTGTCCGCGCATCGGACGTGAGCAAATTTCTGTCGGATTTGCTCGATTTCATGCGGCGCTGCGGAGACGAACTGGTCGGGCCGGATCAGTATGCAAAGTATGTTGAAAACGTGATGGCGGGAACAGCACCGCTGCCGCGGGTGGGCAAGAGCAAAGAGCCACTTCCGCGGGAGGAGGTATTGAGCCGCTGCCAGGAAATTTCGAGCGCCTTCGTGAAAGTGGAGCAGATGCTCGAAGAACGGAACCTCGGAACGTTCGGGCACATGGTTACGCGGGCATACGCGCTCTTGAAAAACGATTCCGCGCTTCTCGCCCAAGAACGCAAGCACGCCCGGTTTATTCTGTTCGACGAGTTTCAGGACGCGAACGTATCGCAGGTAAAGATCGTCCATCTGGTGGCGGGGGATGCGCAGAATGTTTTTGCGGTTGGCGATCCTGACCAGGGCATCTACCGTTTTCGTGGCGCATCCAGTGCAGCCTTTGGGCTTTTCCGGACGCATTTTCCACAAACGGCGACGGTGCGGCTGGAAAAGAATCGGCGATCGACCACAGCCATTCTCAAATGCGCGCATGCGCTGATTGCCGAAAACCCGGAATCGATCCAGCTTCGGACGCCGTTAACATCGGCGCGAGATGAAGAAGTTCGAACCGCTGGCGGCGAGCCAAAGAACGAGCCTGTGAATTTTGTAGGGGCAGTGAAAGATACGGAATGCGCCGACATTGTGACCGAGATCCGCGAGATGCGGCGCAAGCACCACTCCCGTTGGGGCGATTTCGCGATTCTGTACCGTTCCCATGGGCACCGCAGTGAAATTGTCCAAGAGCTTGCCGAGCAAGGTATTCCCTTTTCCATCGAAAACATGGATGTCCTCGATACTCCGCCCGTTCGCGATCTGCTCGCTTGCTTGCGGGTGGTGATCCAGCCGAACGATTCTGCAAGCCTGCTGCGCGGGGCTGCTTTGCCGCAGTTCTCGATCAAGGGCGAGCAGTTGCGCGCAGCCTTGCGCGCTCTACCACGGGATGGGGGATTGCCCAACCCGAACGACTTATTGAGCAAGGTCGATGGTGGCGCCAAAGTCCAGGATGCGATCGAACGTGCCCGTGAAAGAGTGGTCCGTTTGAATCTGAAGAGTGTGGCTGCTTTACAAGTGGTGGGGCGGGAGTTTGGACTCGATCTCACTTCTGCTCCGATCATGGCGGTGCTCGATTTCGTCAACGCATGGGAGAAAAAGGCCACGACGGAAACTGGAGAACCCGGCGAACTGCTCGAATATCTCGAATACTTCCGGGAGGCCGGTGGCTCCATCAACTTGCCGTCAAACTCCAGCGCCGATGCGGTTCGGGTCATGACGGCCCATTCTGCGAAAGGTCTTGAATTTGAGCACGTTTTCATCTTGCGGGCCGCTTCCCCGTCATTCCCTGATGCGTACAAGGAGCCGCTCTTTGAATTCCCTCGCTCGCTGCGCGATCCTGCTTCGTTGGACGAGTATGAAGACAAAGAACTGTCGAAGCAGGAAGAGCGACGGCTCTTTTATGTCGCAATGACGCGCGCCCGCGATCGCCTAACGATTTATGCCAAGCCGGGTACGGGGAAAATTAAAACCCCCAGCGGCTATATGCGCGAGTTGCTGAACGACAAAAAGTTGAAGCCGTTTCTGCAAGAGCGGCCGCCGTATCCTTCTCAGGTAGACATGTTTGCCGAGGCGGCAGCAGAACCTGCGGCATCGCGTGCGGCGGAGTGGCTCAACCTGCCCCCGGCCGTGGATCTTGGCCTGCGGGTAAGCGCCAGTTCGGTTGCACGTTACGAGATATGCCCCTTGCAGTTCAAATTGGAGCGGGACTGGCGGCTTCCGACCGAGCCTTCCGGACCGTTGCAATACGGCGCCGCAGTGCACCGCGTATTGCTCGCTTACTACCAAGCCATCCGTGCAGAAAGACCGATGACCGAGCAGGCTCTGCTTGAGTTGTTCCGGGCTGAATTATCGAGTGCGGGATTACAAGACGCCTACCAGCATGAGTTGTATGAGCAGCAAGGATTGCGGCAACTGAAAGAGTTTCTTGCCGCTGCGCAAGCCGTTCCCACTCCTGAAGTGATGCACACCGAAGAATCGTTCGAAATGAATCTGGGGAAAACGACGGTCACCGGAAGAATTGATCGCATGGATCGCGAGGGTGATGGCAGGGTGACTATCACCGACTATAAGACGGGCAGGCCGCAGTCACAGGAAGATGCGGACAAAAGTTTACAGCTTTCGATCTACGCCCTGGCGGCGCGAGAACGATGGGGGTATGAGACAGCGCGCCTGGTGCTCTATAACCTGGAGGGTAATGAAGCGGTCGTCACTCATCGTAGCGGAGCAGACATCGAGCTGGCGCGAAAGAAAGTCCTGGAAACGGCTGCGAGTATCTCGGCGTGCGATTTTGAGCCGAAACCAGGCTTCCAGTGCCGCTTTTGCGCTTATAAAAACCTGTGCCCCGCGACCGAAAAGAAATTCTACGACGTCAGGTTGAGTACACTCTCGATCTCCGAAAATTAGAAATACGAATACAAAAAACTAAGGGGACGCTTTTGGCGTCCCCGTGGTTTCCAGATGAAACACTCTTAGTGTTTCTTCTTGGCGGCTTTCTTTGCCTTTTTCTTGGTTGCCATTGTTCTATTCTCCCTTTCCATTTTTCATGGATGATATGCAACGGTGAATTGTTGCAACTGATTGATGTATAGAGTCAATGAAAAGTGATGTCAAGAAAAAAATGATGCAGATGGGGGCTCATGACGATGTACCAAAGTCACATGAGTTGCCTCGCGAAGAAAAAATTCTGCGAGGGAATTCAAAATCGGCTGCGCTTCATCAGAATTTGGGCGAGCGAAATCGTTCTTCATTCCTTCATCTCAAATTTAGAGGACGACTTGATTCAGGAAATTCAGCGCCTGAGCAAATGGCGATCGACCGTCAAATTCCATCTTCTCCATCCGTCGAGCATCTATAATGGAAGGTTGAAAATCATCATAGGAGCTTCATAAATGGCTGCTTTCGACGATGTCGTTATCATTTCTGGCTGCCGCACTCCGGTAGGAAAATTTCAAGGCAGCCTCTCAGACCTGAGCGCTACAAAACTCGGCGCGATTGTTGTGAAAGAGGCAGTCAAGCGCGCCAATCTCAAACCCGAACAGATTGACGAGTGCATCATGGGCAACGTTGTTTCCGCCGGGCTCGGACAAAATCCAGCGCGGCAGGCTGCAATCTACGGCGGATTGTCTCCCGAAGTAGGTGCCATGACTGTAAACAAAGTTTGTGGATCAGGATTGAAATCCGTTGCACTCGCAGCGCAAGCAATTCAAACCGAGAACAGCTCCATCGTTGTCGCGGGTGGTATGGAATCGATGACGAACGCGCCGTACTTGATGCAAAATGCGCGCAAGGGGTTTCGTCTCGGCAATCAGCAACTCGTGGATGCGATGGTGCACGACGGTCTCTGGGACATTTACAACGACTACCACATGGGTATCACGGGCGAGAATGTCGCGGGAAAATATGGCATTACGCGAGAAGAACAGGATGAGTTCGCATTGCATTCGCATCGCAAGGCACTGGCCGCGATTAAAGAGTGCCGATTCAAGTCACAGATTGTTCCGGTCGAGCTGCCTGCGAAGAAAAAAGGTGAAGCGCCCGTGTTGTTCGAGAAAGACGAATCGCCTCGTGAAGATACGACCATCGAAGTGCTGCGTTCGTTGAAGCCCGCATTCAAGAAAGATGGAACGGTCACAGCGGGTAACGCTCCCGGAGTAAACGACGGGGCGGCAGCGGTCGTGGTCACCAGCGCGAAGCGCGCCAAAGAACTGGGTGCGACTCCCATGGTCCGCATTGTGGCGCAGGCGACGAGCGGCATTGATCCGGCTTGGGTGATGATGGCGCCCGTCGGGGCGGTGCGCAAAATTTGGGAGAAAACCGGATGGAAGAACGAAGACGTTGATCTTTATGAACTGAACGAAGCCTTCTCCGTGCAGGCGCTGGGTGTGATGCGGGAACTGAAGCTCGATCCCAACAAAGTCAACGTGAATGGCGGCGCGGTCGCAATTGGGCATCCCATTGGAGCTAGCGGCGCGAGAGTTCTCGTTACGCTGATCTATGAAATGATTCGCCGTGATGTGCATCGCGGAATCGCCGCGTTGTGTTTGGGCGGAGGGAACGCCGTGGCGATGGCGGTGGAGAGATAGATTCGAATACAATCGCCCAAATAGATTTCAATGAGTAGAGGGTGATACTGAAGATGGCAATTCCGCGACTCACGCCCGATCAAATCACCCAAGTATCTGCACTCGTAGCTCATTACATCACAACCCAGCGCGAAAGATACGCCCCTCGTGCTATTCCGTTGTCGGCGCAGCAAAGAGCTGCAATGAACGGGTTTTTCTCGGCACTGCTTCTGGAAGATTTACGGCTCCTTGTGCTTCGAGGAGAACGAGTTGCCAATCCAGAGTTCTACCCGATGTTGGCAAATTTGGGCTTCAACAACCTACCTGACCAGTCCGCGATGGGTGCAATCACATACTCGGATGTGGTGGTGGCTCATGTATCTTTCACCAACGGCCTATTGTTTCACGAACTCGTCCATGTTGAGCAATATAGGCAATTGGGGGTGTCTCGCTTCAGCGATCTTTATGTACGTGGATTTCTAAATGGCGGCAGCTACGCAGCTATTCCGCTGGAAATCAATGCTTATACGCTGGGAGCGCGTTTTGAAGAGAATCCTCTCAGGCAGTTCGTAGTGGCTGATGAAGTCACGAAATGGCGAGAGGAAGGAAGGCTCTGATCGAATACCACATCGTGGCGCACTGACAGATTTGCTTGCTCTCTTTGTTCACCCATCACACTCTTCCTGTTCATCCGTCACATTTTCACAACGGCCTGCTCCCGTAAGGTGGAAGGCTTAGCCACTCCACCCAGGCAAACGTGTGCTCTACAAAACCCTCAGCGCGGCGGTTTACGGCATTGATGCCA
>Ga0187847_10001490_pt1 | contig 20860 bp, 20 predicted proteins | sample June2016WEW_4_10_FD_132458 | JGI IMG/M metagenome (GOLD analysis project Ga0187847, IMG submission 132458) | Peatland microbial communities from SPRUCE experiment site at the Marcell Experimental Forest, Minnesota, USA - June2016WEW_4_10 | ecosystem: Environmental > Terrestrial > Soil >...
GACTGTTATGTCGCCGTCGATGGCGATTATTACAGCGCCCCGCACATCCATCGCGGTAAACGCTTAAGAATCAAGCTCACCGAGCACCATGTCGAGATCTTCCTGAATCTCGAGCGCTTGGCGATCCATCCGCGGTGCCGGCAGAAAGTGGGACGGCGAATCAAGATCCTCGAGCACTTCCCAGCGAACTCGATCGCGTTCTACGAGGCGACACCGCAGAAACTGCTGTCGCAATCGCGCTTCATCCATGCGGATCTGAATGCCTTGTTCCTCGAGCTCTTTAACGCCGACGTCTATGCGCATCTGCGTCGCGCACAGGGCTTGGTCTCCGCGTGCACGAAGGAGATCAATCGCTCCGGTCACACCCTCGCCAATGCGCATATCGCGACCGCCATCGCCACCATGCGCCGCTACGACAGGATCCGAACCCCGTACTTCCAGGATCTGCTCAAACAGGCGCACAAACAATCCAACAATCCGCAGCCCGTCCGCGACATCGTGCGCCGGCCCGGCAATCCCTTCCTTCGGTACGCCGGCGGCGCCGCACTGCAGGCCGCTGACGAACCCTCCCCCTCACCGACTGCAGCGCAGGAGAAATTACCGCTATGAGTATCGCCATTGCCAGGAACCACATGGCCGAGATGAACATGCTCGGCATGCTGGCCGCGTTAGATCAAACACTCGCCGATGCGACCCGCGACAAAATCAGCTACAGCGAGTTCATCGATATCATGTTGCAGGCCGAGGCCGATTACCGCCAGGAACGCAAGACCAAGACTCGCATCAAGGCCGCCAAGTTCACCGTCCGTCCCGCGTTCGAAGACTTTGACTTCACCGCCAAGCGCTCGATCACGAAAGCCGAGATCAAGGAGATCTACACTCTCGGATGGCTGAACGATGCGCGTCCGCTGCTGCTCATCGGCGAAACCGGCGTCGGCAAGACCTTCATCGCTCAGGCTGTTGGCCTGCATGCTTGCGCGAGCGGCAAATCGGTGCTCTACATGAGCATCACCACGCTCCAAGAGAACCTCGCCATCGCTCGCTCCAGCGGAACCTACCTTCGGTATCGCGCCAAGCTCGCCAAGTTCGACCTGATTATCTTTGACGAGATGGGAATGCGGAAATTTACCGCGACCGAAGCGCAGGATCTCTGCGAAATCATCGAAGAGCGCTCGATCGACAAGTCCGTCGCGTTTACTTCCCAGCTACCCGTGGACCACTGGAACGAGGTCATCCCGGACACCGTCATCTTCGACGCCATCCGGGATCGACTCGAGCACTCCGCGCTCACCATTAACATCACCGGCGACACCTATCGGGGCGTCAAAGCCCGAAAACTTGCCTCGAAGAAAAAGGACGCGTAAAACTCTCAAACCGCGGCTCCGCCGGTAACCCATGCAAGGTGGGTCCATTACTCCGAAACCGGGCGGGTCCATTACGCGAAATCGTGCAGCATATAGCCTTGCATCCGACCAAACGCGTGTGAACACTCATGACCTTGGCATAGTCGGTTCCCACCGCACTAGCTGTAATGGAGTTGCGTATGTCTATCCCTCATTTTGTATACGGGGCATGGGCTCTTGTCATCATTTTGGCACTCACACTGGCCAGCTTCGCGGCTGTTGCCGGGTGGCGGAAACGCCGGACACTGGTCTACTGGAGATGGGTCAAGCTCGGATCCGCGATATTGGGATTTATTGGACTATTCACGCTGTTGCTTCAATTTGAGACTGCGACGCGCGCGCTTATCCTAGAAAAGGCGCGGGACGAGCTTCTATTGAATTACATAGAAACGAAGTCATTCATATCGGTAACGATGGCCGCTACTTGTAGTGAGCCTGCCGAGATCACCCACGATAAGAATACTTGCTGGGATATGAAGAATGCTGATGGTCTGCTCTCAATTGAAAGCCTGCGTATTGGTCGTCATTTTGAACCAATAAAGAACTGGCAGAACAACCCGGCAATTAATGAATTTGTACAGCAAGTCAACGAACGCATTGAGTACATGAACTCGCTGATGCCACCCGAACAGGATCGGTACCGCGTAATCTCCGACGAGCAGCGCCCATTCGTGCTGCTGTTTGTCGCCGGACTCCTTGCATTCGCCCTGTCCGGGGCAATTGGTGAAGCCGCGTTTCAACTACGTGATGCTATGGATGCGCCGCCTAAGACTTAGGCACTTAATGCCCTACTCTTTAAGAACATGCGTTCGGTGATACGCCAAGTACGGCCGCTGCGCCACTCGAAACGGCCCGACATTCATCGACGGATCAATCACCCAAGCTTTGATAAGCGCTGCCGGGCATTGCTTCGAGACGAGGAGATCCCCGACGTCAGTAAAGCTGATGTATCCCTGATCAAACAAGTGATCGATATTTGGGCAGAGCAGCAGTCCATTATTTCCATCGAGCTTCTCCTGATCCGTCGAATCCTTCCACGGTTTGATATGACTCGCCCGCAGGTGATCGACGAGATCCACGCCAGTGACTCGGCAGCGTCCTTCCAGCGAAATCACCCGCTCGCGAAATAACCCTTGCCCGCGGCGCGCATTGACAAGCGTTTGCTTTTGCGCCGGACCAATGTCGGTACGCGAAAAAATCTCTCGATCGGATTGTACGGCCGGGTCTTGATCTACGTCGCCCGGAAGCGGCGGTTGCCCATTTTGTTGAACCGGATGCTCCGACTGACGCTCCAAATATGTGACCAATCCTGGCGAATGCGCCTGCCGATGTCCGCCAGTCCCTGCATGGGTTTCTGCGCATACCGCCATGGCAAGGCGATGGGCAGCTCGCAGCCGATCGAACTGCGCCACCAAGTCGTCGATCGACATCGAGACTTCAATGCAGCCGGGCGCATGCTGATATTCGCCGCCATCCTCTCGCAGTGGCGCCGGCGCAAGCTCCTTGAGCAATAAAGCCGACGCATCTCCGTTCTTACGGAACTGGAGACACAAGACCATGCCCGCAATCAATCGCACATACTGTGGATGCAGCGTCAGCACCCAGCGATCTGGATACGATTCTTTGAGGTAGCGGATCGAGTCAATGAGCGTCGCTACCACGAGTTTCCGCGTTGCCGCCGATTGCCCCGCGATAATCTCCTCGAACATCCCGCCGGCCGCCGTAGGATCCGACCGCACCTGCCCCATTTCGGCATCGATCGCGCCGGTTCCTCCTGGCTTCGGCTCAATTTGAAACTGCAGCTGACGCAGTATTCGGAAACACTTCGATTCTTCACCCCCTTTGAAGTCATAGGGTCCGAGCTTGCGCCCCGCGAGCCGCTCAGCCGCGAGTCCCACGACCGCCTTCGGCGCATAGCGGCGCCCATCGTAGACAAGGTCATATTTGACCGACTCCGCGAATTGATGGGTCTCACCGGCGTCCAGCCGCTTGATTGCCCCTAAGACATCCTCCCGCGTAATGCCATCTGGAATATTGCTCTCAAGCGCGGCTGACGACGCAGGGTGCGAGAACAGAAGCGCGTTCAGTCGCTCCGCATCCGCTTTCGTGGCAATCCGTACCGTCCACTCCCCTCGCGAATTCTCCGAAGCTGTTGGGAATTGCCTCTTCAAAGCGTCAAATCCACCAGCCACCCGTCGAAGCTCGGCCGTGCGCACGTAAAAGAGCAAGTCCTGACGGTTCACGATGAACGCGAACGGCCGCTCTCCCGAGGCCGAATCGTAGTAACCGAAATCCCGCATCTCCCCATGCCACCCAGGCTGGGCTTCATAGTCGCGCATTTCGATAGCAGCTCTAACTAACTCATCAAGTGCGGTGCGCGCGGATTCCTCCCGCAAATAGGCACGGTGCTCGGCGAGAATCGCATCATCCCAGGTACCGCTTTTCACGATTCCGTTCCACGGTGAGAATTGTTATTTAATTACGTCGATTGTACCCCTCCATCTCACCGCCAGCGCAGGCCCCCCATGCCCGATAACCCGCTCACCCTCACGCGCCAGCCGAGGCGCCTTGCGCTGAGACGGAACTCGTCATCTACCGACGAGTTCGACGCCGTCGCGCTGAGCGCGATGGCGGTCCGGAGCAGCTTGCGACGGACGAGGCGCTTCGCGCCGAGCAGACTCCCGAAAGGGCGGCCCTGAGCAACGCGAAGGGTGAGGCATGAAATGCCGATCAACGCGGGTGTCCGCTCGCGTTAAACGCCGGAGGCCTTACCGACGGCGGCCCGCAGGGCTTGTAATAATCTCTCTACGCCTCACTCGACGAAGGTGAACAATGTCTGACAATCCACTAACCCTCACGCGCCAATCCCTATACGACCTCGTCTGGTCAAAGCCCATGTCCGACCTCGCCAAAGATTTCCTCATCTCCGACGTCGGGTTGGCAAAACGCTGCCGTGCCGTCGACGTCCCCATTCCCTACCGCGGCTACTGGGCCCGGAAAGCCGCCGGCCAGACCCCGCCGAAGACCCCTCTGCCGAAATACCGAACGAAGGCACCGCGCCAAGAGATCCGCAGCGGCCCGGAACCGGAAGTGCGCTTCACGATGTCGACCGAACGGCTCGAACGAGAATCGTCGCCATCTCCACCTTTACCCGTCGACGAGCTTATCTTTAATGCGCGACTCGCCACCGTGAACTTTGCCCCGGCGACCACAATCGCCGACACCGGCGCGACAGTTCGACGGACCGCCCGACACAAGAAGCACCCACAACGCGCCTCGCTCCAGTTCGCCCGTGGCGAACGGTCCGGACCGATTGTGAACATGGAAGTGACTGCGCCCGTGCTCGATCGCGCACTCCTACTCGCCGATCGCCTGATCCGCACCGCCGCGGCCTTAGGATTGCCCCTGCAGGATCCGCCGCCACCGGCGCCGAAACCGCCCGAATCGCGCCGCCGCTACTGGGAGCCACCGCCTCCGACGTCAAAGCCCGCACCGGTCATGGCGCGTCTACTCGTCGACGGTGTCGCAGTTGAGTTTCGAATCGAGGAACGCCTGCGTCGGATTGACCTTGACGGTCCACCGCGATTGAAAAGGCGCAATCAATATGACCAGTCGCCGCCTTCGCATCGCATGGAAGCAACTGGAGTGCTGCGCGTCGTCTGTCTCGCACCTCATTTTTATTTCGATTCCGAGCGCCAGACCTGGTACGACCAAGGCCGCTCACGCGTCGAAGATAAGATCCCAGCTATCCTTTGGAAATTCCAACAGCTCGCCACGCGCACGCTTCGTGAAAAGGCCGAAGCCGCGGAAAGGGAACGCCAGCGCGAAATTGAGGAGCGCCTCAAACACGAGTTGTCCGTTCGCCGCGCCAATAACGCCAAATTGATCGAGGCACTCGAACGCCAAGCCGGCGCCTGGTTTCGTGCCAAACTCCTGCAGCGCTACTTGCGCGCCCTTCGTCGCACAGTTGGCGAAAATGCAGTTGATGGCAAGCTAGGCGACGACAAAGTCGACTTTCTCACCTGGGCCGAGCAGTACGCCGACCAGCTGAACCCCCTATCGACGACCCCAAGCAACCCCGACCAACAGCGCGAACGTTCCTTCTACGGCGCCTCAGGGGAGGCAATGCTCAAGCAATTGCTGTTGCGTGTGTCCGGATGCGACAACGAGATGGCCTGGAAGCGACCGGCCGCCGAAGACGTGCAATCCAGTGACAAAGATTGCTAACGCATCCCATTCAACGCCCGCAGTTTCATGCGAGTGAGGTCTCCGCAGACAAATTGCGAACGTCCGTGATGTCTAGCCCAGAGCGGTCGGCTCCCAGTGGCGATATGATTATTCGCGCACGATATGCCGAACTACCCTTAAAACAAAGGAGTACATCATGTCGACCGTCATGGAGAGCCTGAAAGATAAACTTGGGGTTGTCATTGTCACCGCAGCGGTCTCCCTTGCCACCGTTTTCAGCGACAAAATCGTCGGATCTATTAAGTCCGAGGTCAACAAAGCAGATCAAAGACCAGCAGAGGAACAATTGATCGCCATGGACATTTCCCTATTCATTTTTTGCGCCGAGAATGTCCTCGAGTACCTGGCAAAGAATCAAACGACAAAGAAGGAGCTGGAGTTTGTTAACCCCCCTTACAATGACGCAATAACCTCACTTCGAAAAAATGAGTACGTCTACCTCGCAGCAATCCAACGGTATTGGGACAAGCCCGTCGTGCAGCAATACGAGACATTTTTCGCCGACGTTCGCAGCGTCGATAAGGCAATCCACGATTTCAACGACGAGTTCGCCGCTATAGATGCGGGAACTAAGCAGAAGGCCGACGAAGCCGCGATCAAGTCGCGCGTAAGCGCGGCGTCCGACGCGGTCGCTGAACTCGAGAAATCTTCGAAACTGCTTCTCACAACCTTATCGCAGTAGCTACCCATCGAGAAATCCGGCCGGTCCATTTGTCATCGGCAGGCCGGTCGTAATCGTTCGGCAATTGCCGTCTAGTTTTGCAATCTGGGAGTGAGCCACCATTATCTTCTTGACATCGATGACCTGGAGATCCTCGTGAACAATGCCCCCGCCCCAGTCGCAACCATCCTCGCCGCAGCCGCCTTCGCAGCCGACAAACACCGCGACCAACGACGCAAGGGCGAAGACGCGAGCCCCTACATCAACCACCCCATCGCAGTCGCGAACGTGCTCGCGAACGAAGCCGGCATCACCGACCCCGTGACCCTCGCCGCAGCACTGCTGCACGACACGATCGAAGACACCAAGACCACGGCGGAAGAACTGAACGCGGCCTTCGGACCCGAGATCACCGGTGTCGTCGTCGAAGTCACCGACGACAAGAATCTTGAGAAGGCGGAGCGCAAGCGCCTGCAAATCGAACACGCCGGATCTTTGAGCCGACGCGCGCAGCTCGTGAAGCTCGCCGACAAGATTTGCAACGTCCGCGATATGTCTCGCTCACCGCCGGTCGACTGGTCGCACGAGCGTCGCGTGGAGTACTTCGTCTGGGCTAAGAAAGTCGTCGACCAAATGCGCGGCGCGTCTCCAACCCTCGAACAGCTCTTCGACGCCGAGTACGCCCGCCGACCGCGTTAAAACAAGCGCCGCCTTCCGCTTGACGGATCCCGACAATCACTGCATAACGAATCGACTCGCTACATATGCCCGGCCTGATCAAATGGCCGACCATACTTAGCTCGATCAATTTGCCAACCTCGCCTGCGGCTACTGCTCGTGGTGCGATGGTCTATCTTATTCACTCTTACCGTCGCGAAACTCCTGTCGCAATTCGTCCCTCGCCGCCAAGAGCTTGTCAGCGTCATCTGACCACCAACTCCGACTTTTACATTCCATAAGTGCGATGTCGGCAGCCGAGAGAACGCTACGGATCAGGATGCGCGTGTCGACATCGGTCTCGCCGCGAATCTCGCGCTTCCACCGGTCTTCTACAAGCACCAAATGCACCACATCGCCATTTAGGGGACCAAGCATTACCAAGTATGGTCCCTCCATAAATCGCACCTCAATCGGTTTGGGTTCTCCGGCGAGGAGCCGAAATAATGCACTGCACCACCAGGTAAGTACAACGACTACGAAGTCCGTCCAGCTCGAGTCGGGGAACGTCAGCTCACCAACGTGCAGGGAGATTTCGCCGAATCCAAGACCTTTTGCCGAATTCCCAAATACGCCATCGCCTAAATGTATTGCTGCTCGCGTCATCAGAAGATTGGATATGCAGTTTCAATCGTTCTCGTCGCGCGGTTCAACCAAAATTCAATCGTGAACCCGTCCGAGGGTCCCTGCATAAGGACTCTCTCCCCCTGGGTCGCGATCTTAGTGCCGTATCGGTATGCATAGCGAATGGCGCTTTCGATCCCCTGGGGGGTCAACACTTCTGGGAACACTGTTCTACCGGCCGAGAGCGGTCCGTCAACCGTGTGGCGCTCAAGAACGTGCGCCATATCGATGGCCACCTTGCGCCACGCCGGGAGGTTGACCGCCTTCGCGGCCTGCGCTTCGCCTTCACCGGTCGCGAGCGTCCCAATGATTCCTATTACCTGCCCACCCCTGTAACTAGCCGAGGACGTATCAACCACGTTGATATTGAGAAGTTTGCCAAGCCCGGGCAACCCCTTCCCTTTATCAGGCAACAGTGCATCCCCGATTCCCGCGGAGGCATCGACTACGTTTTGGAGAGCATTTTGTGCGGACTGCAGATATGAATTTGTCTCGGGTGGCAAGGAATAACCGCCCCCAACCGTGCTTCCGACATCTGACGGATTGCTGCTGGTAAACGTCGCACTACCGCCATGGTAGGTGATACCGGGCGCGGGCTGAGGTGGGGGTGGGGGTGGGGGTCCGCTACCATAGAGTATGCCTTCGTTATAGGGCGCCCCCGACGTCCCGTTTGAGCTGCCTCCGACACCGCCGCCGCCGCCAGTGTTACCGCCGTTACAATTGTCCCAATTATCACCAGGGCATGTATCGGTTGGGGCCTCACATGGGCTACTGCTGTCGCTGTCGCAGGGTGGGGGGGTATCCAATCCGACCGGATCCACATACCTAAACGGCGACCCTCTGACAAAGCTGTACGGATTGAGGTCTGACGCAAGCGCATGGATCGTCAGTGGATCCGCACTCGCCCATCGCCCAATGCCCGGCACAAAATATCGAGCTCCGTAATAAACGAGACCGACCTCATAGTCCTCGTATTTGCCGGTGTATCGGAAACCCTCGCGAAATGCGTTCCATCTTGTGGGTCTGTAGTCCGTTTCCGTTTGCGCGTTTGCTAGGTAGGTTATTTGCTCAACGAGCTCACCCGTCTCCTTGTCAATCACTGAGCTCGTCGATCCGTGCGGATCGGATATCTCTAAGAACTCATGCAGCGGCTGCTGAGACGGAGAAGGAAGCGTGCTGTCGCTGATGAGGCGGCCGTACGATGTGCTCCCAGAGATTAGATAGACCTGCTCTGTCTTACCCGTTATGTCGTAATCGTCGAAGTGCAATAGTGACTCGCAAGGGACACCCGACAGACACGGAACCGCATGGGACACCCACGTTGTGCCACCCACGCGAAGTGAGGGAAAGATATCCAAATAATATTGCGTCGCCCCTGAGTCGTCCGACGAGTGCCACGTGCGATTACCGTTTCCGTCATAGAGGTAATTATTGGTGATCGTCTTCGCGCCCGTAACACCGGTCCTCGACGAAAACTGCGCCTCCGTCCGTGAGGCTTGTTGTAGATGACCCGCTTCATCCCATTGAAAAGTCAACGTCAACCGCGTTGACGTCACATTCTCCAATATTGAATCGTTCGTACCCGTCCCCGGCAGGTCTGCGCTAACCGAAGTGAGATTGCCGGCGGCATCGTATGCCGTTGAATAACTCCCGACCTCCGATGTCGCCCGTGCCAGCTGGTTTGGGCCGACGACGCCCCCGGAGCTTAGGCGTCCATACGTCGCGGTTCCTGCCGAGCGCTGAAACATGGCCACTGCATCATCACTCGAGCTCGTCACGTTGCCCATGTTGTCGTATCCAAAGGTCTGGCTCTTGGATCGCTGAGCCGGTACTTGGAATGCGATTGGCGCCAGATCGCTCGGCACAAACGGTGGGAGTTGCGCGGTCGATTCGGATGGAGCGAGCGCATAACCTACGGATTTGAGTCGATAGCGGTCATCATAGGTCATCGTTGCACTGATCGGACCGGCGCTGGCGGGCCATTCCGCGGCGGTTCGCGCGTCGCCGATGAGCGTGGGGTTATCAACGAGGTCATAAGAGTAGTTGAGATTTTGCAATACGAGCGGCGTCGTGTACGTCAGGTGAACTGGACCGATATGGGCGGCGTACCCCGGTCCAGACGTCGCCCAGAGCGCCGGGGCCGTGGCACGAGAAACAAGCGCGGTCTGCAGACGGTTGCGGCTATCGTAACTATAGGTCGCCACCGTGTTGGCGAGGTCACCGTACGAACGACTGAGGAGACGGCCGTCTGGGTCGCGTTGTTCAGCCAAAGCGAGCGCGCCGTAGCTGCCACTGACGAGCGTGGGAATATCTCTTTCGTCATATTCGGTCGTAATGACACTCGTGCCGCCGGACGCCGCGCCGCTCACGTTGACCGCAGTCCCCTGAAGCTCCGGGGCTGTCGCTCCCGTTGATTGCGCAACGGGCCTATCGGCCAGGTCGTAAGAGATCGCCAATTGATACTGAGTCGGCGCATAATTGCTCGCGGCAGCGCCCGGAATTATCGGCGCATCGCTTGCCCCGGGCGGTTTTGGCAATTGACGCACCACGTTAGTGACCCGCCCACGACCGTCGTAGGTATACACTGTATGCTCGCCGCGGCTGTAGGTCGCAGCAAGCTTCCCCACGAGAAACGGCGATGACGAAACCCCACCAGCTTGATAAGAATCGTAGACGTTAAAGACTTCTGCACCCACGCCCGTGGTCAGGTTAGGGGCCGTATAGGGCGGCTGGTCGGCGGTGCAAGGAATGTAATCCTCCGAGGTTTCTCGACCCACTCCGTCGTAGGTATAGTTAATCCCGCATCCACGTGCATCCGCGGATCCGACGAGTTCGCCGATGGCGTCATAGGCATACATCCAGGCCTTTAACCCCGCAGGCACGGCACCATTGGTCTCGGGCGTTGCCACGAATCCGCTACTCGTATTGGGTTCTGCGTTTAGGACCATTCGCCCAAGCGAGTCGTATTGCATCCATCGCGTATACAGCACACCTTGCTGCGCAGAACTGCGAGTCACGGACGTGATCTCGCCGGTTGCCAAATAGCTAACTTTGGTTGAGACGGTATCGAGCCCCGTTCCAGTGGCGCCACCGGCGTTCGCGGTATGCTGATCACTTTCGACAGATCGTCCGTGGCCGTCTTGCAAGACGGTCGAATAGGTAGGTGGCGCACCCGTGTTAGCGACTAATACATCGTTAAAGTCATATGTGTCCTGCGACAGATCGTGGTAGACCGCTTTACTCACGATTAGCGTGTCCAATCCGTAGTTTTCGATGACTCGCTCAAATGGATCGCGCACCATTGAATAGAATGTCGTACCGGCGGGCAATGCAGGTGGGGCGGCGCCTGGCGAACCATTCGAGAGCGTTGAGAAAAACGATTTGTACGACCTAGTCACGGCTCCGCGTGCGTCGCGTTGATTCAGTCCGCTGACGATCCATGCCCCTGCTGGATCCCGTGCCCCTCGATTCGAAACAACTGCGGCAACGTTTCCCATCGCATCGGTATAGACGGTACGCTGACTGAATTGCCGGAGTCGCTGCTCACGGACTGAGCCGTTGTCCAGATTTCGAACCATGTCAATCCGTTGAAAGGGGCCGCCGGGCACGTCGCTGTAGGCAACGGTCACGTCATATTGCGCATCCGCAGTGTTAGGCAGTTCGGCGCTTGGCAATTGAATCGAGGTGATTCGTCCAAATTGGTCGTACGCGGCAATCGTTAGCCCGGAACTGGCATCAGTCACCTGGGTCGGTACTTCAAACCCGCGGTCATATACTACGGATGTGCTCAAGATGGTCGACCCAGACGCCTTGCTGGGATCTACCTTGGTGGAGACCTGTGTGACCAGCTGTTGGTAGCCTGGATCATATTGGTAGCTGACAACTCTTAAGCCAGTTCCCGCAGTTGAAGTCACTAAATTCCCGTAAGTCGGGTCATACGACATCTCGGCCAATACGAGTGCCGGGTTGCTCAGTGGCGATGCATTGGTCGGGTTCAATACGGCGCCGGACACATGCCCTCTGATCCTTCTCGGATCGTCCCGCAGCACCAGTGTTCCGGAAAGATTTCCAGTGATCTTCGTGATCTCACCGACCTTGTTGCAGGTGTAATCAAACTGCCGATTGGTCGTGTCCGACGCATATTTGACTGATACGTGCTTCGGGCACCAATTCCATACACCGTCTGCGGTCACCCAAGTCGACGAACGGGATATGACCTTGTCCGATGATTCCAACACGCCCGCGTCATTCGCAGCAGTTATGTTTCCGAATTCGTCGACCGAAGAGCTCGATTGAAGATGGCTGCTGAACCACGATAGAAGGCTGTAATTTCGCGTTGCCGAAACCGATACATCACCACCGCTGACGTCATCGACATCCTGTATTGAAAGCGCGGTAGTCCCGCCGCCTTGCGAGGGTTTCGCGGCATCGTAAAGCCAGGTGTCAGTAGTCTCCGGCCCGACCTGGCGTACAATCCGCCCGTCGATTCCCTTATACAGGCGGGCGATCTTGTATGTCGTATGCGATGAGGACAACGGCTGCGTGACCGTAGAGTCGTTCGCTGCTGCAAATCTAGTCGAGAAAACCGGCAGGCCTTTTACCGCATCCCAAGGAACGTCCGCACTCTGAGTAACCGTGCTTAAGGAGGGTTCAAAATACGTGTCCGTGACATCGTAGACCCCAGGATTCGTCTGGTCTGTGAGCTTAATGCGAACGAATCCAAAGCCATTGAAACGGCGAAACCGCTTATCGTACATCGCTCCCGTGTACGCATCGGAACTCGCACCTCTATATTCGTAAGTGGTCACGAATGGACCGCCCGCCGCTGGACTCCCTGCCACTGTGGTCGTGATGCCAGTTACGACGTGCACACTTTGAGTACTCGTCGCACCCCACAGATGACCGCTCGACGCCGCCTCCGCCCCAAGTTTGGCGGTCGAGCTATACGTGATCGTTGTCGTCGCCCCCAATCCGTTCGAGATCGTCTCGAGCAATGGCGGAGGCTTTCCGTTGAGCAAGTCGATGTAACTGACCGTTCCGAGCTCGAATCCCGTCGGATTTAGCGGCGGATTCAACACAGAGATAGATACTAGATCCGTGACGCCGGACGCGTTGAGATCCACAGCTTCCGGCCCATAAATCTCGGGAGACGCCTCTGTCGTCGAATATGGCCCCGGTATCGTTGAATTGGGCGCCGCTGCATACGGGTAGGTCTGGCCCCACTGAATTCCGTTGGTGGTTACACCGGTCGACAGCGTAATTGTCGTGCCCACCGAATCCATGGTCACCAAATCCGCATAGCCATCGCCGTTGAGATCGATTAGGGCCAATGCGCAACTGGATGGCCAATTACCAGGCAAGGTTCCTGAGTTGCTCGCACAGGCGGGCGCGGTCATCGTGAACCCACCGCCGAAGCTGCCATCGCCATTGCCAATGAACACCGTGATGTAAGTAGTGAATACAATCGGGGGACCTTGGTTGTTAGTAGCGGTACCGAGATTGACTACGTTCCAGAAGTAAACGAGGTCCGGTATACCGTCTCCCGTAACGTCGATCAGTTGTACGGTGAATGTTTGGGTGTAGGGGTAGCCAGCACTGGGATTCGTCAAAAGCAGCGGCAATTCGGCGCCGACTAACGAACCAGCCCCATTCGCCGCGAATGGATGTGGCGAGCCGTTCCCATCCATCGTCGTTAGCCCAAAGCTGGGTGCCCCCAAAATCATCGACTTGCCGGGACCAGACCCAATCGTAAGGGACCAGCAATCTGGAAAGCCGTCGCCGTCGATATCTGCAGTACCGTTATAATTATTCCCATTAGCGCACCATGGAGTCTTTGGAGGATTACTTCCGGAACCGTACGTGGTATCAAGCACGGAAAATACGCCTTGGTATTTCTGCGGCACGTAGAAGCCGCTTACTACACCATTGTCCCCCGCTGCATTTAAGAAGCCATCCGTTCCCGGACCGGTCACCTGAGCCCAATTGCCAAATGTAAAATCGAGTCCAAACTGATAATTGAAGAAGCCGGGGTTGGGCACCACAGTTCCATTGCTTGTCTGCCAGAAGGGAAGCACATATATCGGTCCAAAACCCGTCCCATCGATATTTCTCCTCATGATTGGAGAAGTGTCCTGGCTTTCTCCAGTTACCGCATCGGGATAACCATCACCGTCGAGATCAACCAACGACGAGTTCGCCGGCACCGTACCAGACATGGTCGACCATAGGTTTGGTCCAAGATTGAGCTCGCCAAGCTGACCCCCGGGCGCCGGGGCCGTTGTTGATGTTCGTGGGGCGCTGGCCGAGGTATAGGTAAACGTCGTTGCCGGTAGCGCGGCGCACGATAGGATTAACGTCGTTCCACCACCAGAATCGGGAGTGTTCGGACATGCACCAGTCATTTGAACGGACTTGAGCAATGACCGCGCGTAGTGAACGCTTTGCGATCCAGGCGCGTAATAGCTCAAGTTATAGCTACGGACCAATGCGCGACCGCTACCCACGTCGAACCCTGCGCTCCAAACGTTAACCTGCGTGAGTAAAAAGCTCGGGCGAACCCGGAACACGCGTGGCTGCAGGCTGGATGGAATTGCGCTTGTGTCCACCTGCCAAATCAGCTGAGTGTGATGTGCAAATGATCCAAGGTTTGAAGGTGACCCGGGCAGAGAAGTATCGTAGATATCGGTTAGCGACCCTATCGGGCTCGTGCCTATCGTCGGATCACTGAGTTGCTGCCACACATAGACAATCTCGTTGGCGTTGTTCATCGCGTCATAGCGACGAACCAAATTCCAACGGAAATTTCCGCCCGTACTATCTTTATCGATGCCGCTTTCGCTATTTGAGCCGTACGTCGGCACACCATATTCGCGCGTTTCTCCGCTCTTGGTTTGCACGCGCCATGTCTTGTGATTCGGGGACCAGAAAAACCGATCGTAAGAGCTATCAACTTCGAGCCGAAAATAATTCCATCCAGACTTCGCCCAGGCAGGCATGACCTCACCGGTGAGCGCTCCCGGGCACTTCCCCCGATTGTCAACCGCGCAAATCGGTACGAGAGGCGACCCCCCATACACAAATCTGTCGGTCGATTTAGTTACCGCACCGCCGGTAGGCGGATCGTTCTTATACTGAGGACCGCCCGCATCGTTGTGGCGCTCGATCGAGGCTATATTCAATCCCCAGCCGATACCGGCTTCGCGTTGCCCATCACTGGAGCTATACGTGAGCCCCAGGGTCGGCTGCACTCTGCCGCGTGCCGTTTCCAGGCGAAAATCAACTGTTGAGTGAGCCATCCCTGTTGACGCATCCGCGGTCGCGAGAGCCCCCGCAATCGCGGCACTGCCACCCTCCGGTATTCCCGCGGTCGTGCCCCCTAATAACGGGCCTCCCGAGGACAATGACGGGCCGCCATCCGTTTGCCCAATCGCTGAACAAGACAGCAAAATTCCGATTGTCGAGAGCCATAGCCAGAAAACCGCTGTCCACAGTGGGCTTGTACGTGGTTTTCTGGAGAATCCCGCATTTATCATTATTTTGGCTTCCATTCGCAGTCCGTCCATAGTTACCGCTTCTCCCTAAGCTGAACAACATTAGCCCCGCTCAATCACCGTGGTCAATGGACCGGCAGTTGTTTATTCATCTATATCTCAACTCTGCTTTTCAGGTGCCAGTGGAAGGCGAATGAAGTCATTCCGGCGCAGCTCGTCTCTCAGATGTAGTTGCGTAAGCCCGCCACGACACTGCCCTTCAGCGGAAATCAGCGTACCTAAAGGGTTAATGTGCAAAGCGGGGACAGAACCCCTCAGCTGCCAACAACTGTCGGCTGACTCGACCTCGTCCGCCCCAAGCGCCTCCCTCAGACAAGACGACATTCGGCTGGTCCTACATCGCGGATAGCCCACACAATCGCGCAACAAAACCGTCGTTTTCAAATGCCCAGCATCACCTCAGCGCTCGCCGCTCGCAAGCGACTACTCATGCTCAGCGACCCGTCGCTCGAGCGGACGAAAGATGACGATGACTGAGCGAAGCCGGACCGTAGGACGACTATCCCGAACGTCGCAAACGTTGTGTCGGCGGCCCGGAGCGAGAGGATATTTACCGGGGCGTGCAAAACAGGACGTTTTGCCCGCAGCCTTCACGGATGGATTTACGGCGGCCCGAGAAATATCCTCTCACTCCGGACCTCTTACTCGAAATCGCCAAATCCGACGTTCAAAGTATGCCCCGCCTCACGTCGGCATTCGCCACCTACACTGATTGCACGGCTTCCGCCCTGCAGCCGCCGCAGGTTCTTGACGAAATCGTCCTTGAGCGGCTTACTGTTATACGCCATTCAATCAACCACCATTTTTCCGCTGCGCGAGTAGCTTCCCTGCCTTCCCAACCGTTCTCGGCCATTGTAGATAGGGCAAGAGGCTTTCTCGCTCCGCCTCCGTGAGCGGCGCCGCCAACGCTCGCCCGACCGCCAGCACCTGCGGCCACGGCGCCTTCGACGCGATCTCCGCTGTCATCACCATGAGCCGCTCAATGTTTTGAATCGGCGGGCGATCGAGCAGCGAGCTAAAGTCGAATTCACAGCTATATTCGAAAGAGTTCAATCGCCTCGCCCATTGATCCCGCCGCCAACAATGAGCCGGATTCTCATGGAGCATAAAATTCACGATGTTGACGCCCTTGGCCTCCGGCCCTCGTAATTGCTCCCGTATTGGTTTCAGGCGACTCACAAACCACTCCGCAAATCCCCAGTGGGTTTGAGAAAGTCGCCGCTCGTCCGCCTTATCCTCGGGGTAGTAGTAGATCCTGACACTCCTGATCGTCATGGCGTCATGCGCTTCTCATTCATGCTTCGAGTCCGGCGAACGGCCTCATCTAAGAGTCCACCGGCACGGTTAGCTCGGCCTCTCGTCGGCACTTGCCACCTGATTACCCCGCATGTTTTCCGCCCTGCGCCTCCCGCGCCGCCTTCCTTAATGCCGCGCGCGCCTCGAGGCTCCACGCATATTTATCCTTGATGTTTCGTGCCGCCCGCAGCGCTTTCTCGTGCCATTTCCTTTCGATCGCCCGGATCTTCACGTCCTCCCGCGCCAGCGCGTGCGCCGCCCACATCGCACGTTCCACCCCAACGGGTAATTCAATGACCGCATCATTGAGATGCCTGAAAACCGCAAGGTCCGGATCTGAACCGGCTCGTGTCCAGGATATCAATGGCATGAACGCCCGCGCCGCCTCAATGATCCCGATCTTTCCCTCGACGACCTCGCACGCGCGCGCATAGATGACACAGCAGTGCCTGATCCACTTTCCCTCATTGGTAATCCCCACTGGCGGCTGCATTTATTTCTCGGATGGCCGAATGACTAATCACTCCGGCTCCGCCTCCGCCAACCCCCATGGAACCTTCGTCGCCTGAAACTCCACCTGCACGAGCGGCAAACCCTTTAGGCTCGCCAATTCCGGAGCGCACTTCCTGCAGAGTGATACTTCAAAGCCAGGCCCCATTTGCACCATCGGAAAATCTCCCGTCCTCTCGAGCGAGCCAACAAAGTGAAACCAACCGCCGTAATGGTGCTCACCTGGCGCGAGCGGTCCCGTATGGTAAACCTCACCATCCTTATGAGGGTCAATGCCCACCGAATCCAGAAACGCCAAGAACGCCCTAGAATAAACCCGATCTCGCACGCAAACCCAATTGCGGCATCCGTTGCAAGCGCAGATCCCCGACTGTCCGCGCTCCGCGCGCGCGTAAGCATCCACCGTCGCCTGTCGATCGCACGTGAATACCCACTCACCGAAGACTGGCATCACCCGTCTCCATACGCCCTCACATCAACTTTGCGCCACATTTCGGACAGATATCAGGAAAGAGACTCACCCCAGTTCGCCCAGGAACCTCCCCACATCGCGGGCAAAGATAATATCTGCGAGTTGCCAGAATAATTGCCACACCGCTGATCGTTGCTATGACAACGCAAACCAATTGAAAGGTGAATTGGGCTGCGGAAAGAGTCGCCTCGCTACCCCGAGGGCCAAGGAACAACGCCAGCCACGCGACGGCTTCAATCAGCAGCCAAACCCGAGTCGCTCGCCAGGTTTGCTGGCGATTGCGCTTGAACTGAGCGCTACAGTCGATCGGTTCCGTCATTTGCGTGCATACATCGCACTCGACTCCGTCCTTTGAAGTCAGCCCATTCTAGTCCCCGCCGCGATTCCGGACCAAAAGCCGCGCCGATCACGGCCCACCAACCTTCTCGAGCACCGCATGCTCCACCGATCCAAACCGATCCGGATCCGACCGGTCTTCAAACCGCGTATCGCTCGTGAGTACGCCGCCAACGAGCGTGATATCTGCACGCACCGAATAGCTCATATCAGGCCATTGTGCGATCCAAAACCCCTTACCATGCGCGAATTCCAGCTTGGAGACGTTGGCAGTTTCAGTGACAGTCCGACCCGTACCCATATTCATGCGTAAGGTGATCGTTCCGTTACTGGCGATGTCCAGATAGGCGTCCGTGGCCCCCATCTCTTGCAACCCGATATGCCTTCCGTTCGGTAACGAGACGACGTACTGCTCATAGTGATAATGTCCGGCGACGGCCGAGAGATCCGCCGCGAACCCCACCGATGCCACCAGAACTGCCCCAACGATGAAGCACAGGCCTTTCATGGATGCTCCCTTGATGATGTAGATATTGATACAGGAATGAAACTTTCGGTTGCGCAACGTCGACACTCGGTGTACCAAAAGACCCGCGCATCAGCCATTTTCATTTGCTCTCTTCGACTAGTAGCGATGTATAAATAGGCGCCTACGTTTGCTTCTTGCCGTCGCCCTTCACTAAATAGTAGCCTCCAACCAGCACGAGCAGCCCTGCAAACACGAATCCGCCCATCTGGCCGGCAGCGTAAGAGCCTGTGCCCTGCGGACCACCGATAAGAAACGCTCGCACCAGTATGGCGCCGCCCCAAATAACACCGATGCCGCCGAATATCCGATTACGCATGAGACAACTCCTTGCTTTAAGTCGACGCGGACTCCATTAAAGTGATCCCTATTGGGGCCGCCGATTCCCTCAACACCCCCAAATCAATGCGCTGACAACCACCGACCGGCTTCCTCGTCTCCACCGTCCGCTGCCTTTTGAATCAATTCGCGCGCCCGCGCTGGATCACGAGCCACACCGCGACCCAGGTCATATAAAGATCCCAGATGAAATTGCGCGCGCGGGAAGTCTTTCGCGGCCGCCGCCTGATACCACGACGCGGCTTGACCGTAGTCCTTTGCTACCCCGAGACCGTGCTCATACAAATAGCCGATGTTATTCTCAGCCGAATCGTCGTTTTGGTCCGCCGCCTTCTTGTACCAGGTCATCGCGAGTTGGTAGTCAATCGGCTCGATATGGGCGTACAGCCAACCGAGTTGCGCTTCGCCAGTGGCATCGCCGAGCGCTGCACTTTTTTCGTATTGCCGCCTCGCTTCGGCCGTGTCGACGGACACTCCCATTCCATTGCGCAACTGCCATCCCGCTTGATTGATTGCCATGGGCACATTGCCCCCGGCCCCCAGTTGAGCCCAATGGAATGCCTCAGTCAGATTCCGGTCGGTGCCGAGGCCAAAGAATAAGCAATTGGCCGAGTTGGCCTGACCATACGGATTACCGAGAATGGCCGCCTTTTGATATAGATCAAAGGACCGCGTCCAATCTTGGCGTACCCCGAGTCCCCGCTCGTAGAGCTCACCCATTCGATTGAGCGCGGACGCTTGCACCTTTTCGTTGGGGTCTTTCGACGCCTCTTCGTATTGTTTGAGCGCGACCGAATAGTTCTTTGCTTTGAGCGCTTTATCGCCCAGCGCAACAGCCGCGCTGGGCGCATCGTCAAAGGTGAAGTCCGTCTTATAGGTCGCTCCACTGTACGTCGTCAGATGTGACGAGCGTGGACCGCCCTGCGGCGCGCAGGCCGATGCCAAAAGACATCCGAACAGCACGACCCCAATTATCGGTCCACGGCTCCTTGCCATCGCTCTCATCTGAAGGTCTCCTTGGATCGCCCGCGCCGCCGTTCATTGCTATTGAGTTCGAGGTAGCCCCTTATAACAGTCCCGATTTCGCGCGGTATGCGACATAACTCCCAGTATTGCTGCTATCCGCTGGAAGCCTCGACCCGCGGCGCCGAGCGGCTCCGCCTAAGAGCCGATGTTTACCGCGTGCCCAGCCTCCCGTCGGCACTGCAACTTGCGTAAACGGCGCGTCTTCCGGGCTTGATCCGCGCTTGTCCCGCACTCTTTATATATAGAGTGTCTGCCCTTCTCCTCTTCCTCCCTTTCGAGCATCGATGGCCCCATGATCGCCAGCGCGCGTCGACCGGAGCCCGCGTTTAACTCTCGGTCTCCTCTGCAATGGGCTTTCGCGGCATAAAACCGTCGTTGATAGCTTTGCCTCGCTCCGACGATGTGCACCGCCTCTCGTCGGCACTCACCAACGTTTTGATGTACTCGTCTTCCGCTCCGCCGACGTGCCCAGCCTCCCCGGCCTATTTTTCACGCCGCCGGTGCAAATCTCGATCAACTGCCGATTTATTCCACGTCCCATTGGCAGCCGCCGCTAATACGCTTAAGCGCTGCACGGCCCATCGCTCGAAACGTCGGGCGATACAAAGTCCAAAACACTTACATAGGAGTACGAAGATGATCAATCGCAATCAACCCACCCAAAGTCGGATCCCGATGCCCGCACCGGTTCCCGCGGCAGCGCCCACCCACCTCAACGTCTTCACGGTCGAAGAATACGAGCGTGATGGCAAGACACAAAAGAAATGGACGCGCATCGGCGCCGCCTTCCCCCATAAAGAGGGAGTCGGTTTCAGCATCGAACTGAAGGCGTTTCCGATCGACGGTCGCCTCGTCGTCTTGCCGCCCGATAACGGCACTGACGATCGCTCCAAGTAATCGCTGAGCACAATGCTCTTCGGGGGCCTTCGGGCCCCCTTTTTTTTTAGCTACCCCGCCTTCCGCTTGATCGATCGCAATCGCACGCCGAGCCGCATCGCCTTCTGACTAACAGCCCCCGCCGACCGCTTCAATTGTTTCGCTATCTGCGTACCCGAGAGTTTCGCCTTCGCAAGCGCCCTCAAGTTCATAACATCGTCCTTAGTCCACGCCAACACCACTTTCTTCTTCTTTGCTTTCGCCATGATTCCTCCA
>Ga0187847_10001492_pt1 | contig 20829 bp, 19 predicted proteins | sample June2016WEW_4_10_FD_132458 | JGI IMG/M metagenome (GOLD analysis project Ga0187847, IMG submission 132458) | Peatland microbial communities from SPRUCE experiment site at the Marcell Experimental Forest, Minnesota, USA - June2016WEW_4_10 | ecosystem: Environmental > Terrestrial > Soil >...
AACCGCGGCGAGTACCAGTGGCGCCGCGACGGCGAGCTGCACCTGTTCAACCCGCGCACCGTCCAGAAGCTCCAGCACGCCACGCGCGAGAAGCGCTACGACATCTTCAAGCAGTACACCTCGATGGTCGACGACCAGGCGGGCGCCGCGGTGACGCTGCGGGGCCTCTTCGAGCTCGTGGCCAGCACCACGCCGATCGCCATCGAGGAGGTGGAGGGCGTCTCGTCGATCATCAAGCGCTTCGCCACCGGCGCGATGTCCTACGGCTCGATCTCCGAGGAGTCGCACTCGACGCTGGCCATCGCCATGAACCGCATCGGGGGGCGCTCCAACACCGGCGAGGGCGGCGAGGACGAGGAGCGCTTCGACACCTCGGACCCCGAGCACAACACCCGCTCGGCGATCAAGCAGGTCGCGTCGGGCCGCTTCGGTGTCACCAGCCGCTACCTGGTGAACGCCGACGACCTGCAGATCAAGATGGCCCAGGGGGCCAAGCCCGGCGAGGGCGGCCAGCTGCCCGGCACGAAGGTCTACCCCTGGATCGCCAAGACCCGCCACTCGACCCCGGGCGTCGGACTCATCTCGCCGCCGCCACACCACGACATCTACTCCATCGAAGACCTGGCCCAGTTGATCTACGACCTCAAGTGCGCCAACGACCAGGCCCGCATCAACGTGAAGCTGGTGAGCGAGCAGGGCGTGGGCACCATCGCCGCCGGGGTGGCCAAGGCCCACGCCGACGTGATCTTGATCTCCGGTCACGACGGGGGCACCGGGGCCGCACCGCTGTCCTCACTGAAACACGCCGGCACGCCCTGGGAGATCGGTCTGGCCGAGACCCACCAGACGCTGGCGGCCAACGGTCTGCGCAGCCGAGTCGTCGTCCAGGTCGACGGGCAGCTCAAGACGGGGCGCGACGTCATCATCGCGGCGCTGCTGGGGGCCGAGGAGTTCGGCTTCGCGACGGCCCCGCTGGTGGTCTCGGGCTGCGTGATGATGAGGGTCTGTCACCTCGATACCTGCCCCGTCGGCATCGCGACCCAGAACCCGAAATTGCGCGAGCGCTTCACCGGCCGCCCGGAGTTCGTCGAGAACTTCTTCGAGTTCATCGCCGAGGAGGTGCGCGAGTACCTGGCCATGCTCGGCGCGCGGACCCTCGACGAGGTGATCGGCGACACGACGCGCATCCGGGTCAACGCGCCCGACGACGCGACCAGTGATCTCGACCTTCGTGCGTTGCTCGAGACCGTGCACCCCGACCAGCGGCACCAGAGCGTCAAGCAGGACCACGGGCTCGACGGCGCGCTCGACTGGACCTTCCTCGACGCCGCGGTGACGGCCGCGAACAAGGGCCGACCGTTGGTGGTGAAGACCCTGATCAGGAACGTTAACCGCACTGTTGGCACCCTCACCGGCAGCGCCATCACCCGCGCGCTCGGGGCGCGCACACTGCCCGACGACCACATCCAGATCGAGCTGGAGGGCTCGTCGGGCCAGAGCCTGGGCGCCTTCATCCCGCCCGGCCTGACGCTGAGACTGACGGGCGACGCCAACGACTACGCAGGCAAGGGCCTCTCCGGAGGTCGCATCATCATCCGGCCCTTCGCCGAATCGACCTTCGCCAGCGACGAGAACATCATCGCCGGCAACGTGATCGGCTACGGCGCCACCAGCGGGGAGATCTTCATCAGCGGAGTGGTCGGCGAGCGCTGCGCCGTGCGTAACTCCGGCGCCACGATTGTCGTCGAGGGCACCGGGGACCACGCCTGCGAGTACATGACCGGGGGAGTGGTCGTGATCCTCGGCGACGTCGGGCGCAACCTGGCCGCCGGCATGTCGGGCGGGACGCTCTACCTCTACGACCCCGACCAGCGGATCTACGACCACCTCTCGGCCGGGGTCTACGAGATCGACCCGCTCGAATACGAGGACGACGAGCGGCTGCTGTCGTTGCTCACGCGATTCCGCGACGAGACCGGGTCGAAGAAGGCCACGGCGCTGCTGCAGAGCTGGCGCGAGGCCCGCATGGTCTTCGTGCGCGTCGAGACCTCGGAGTACCAACGCGTGCGCGACGAGCAGCGCAATGGCTAAGCCGACCGGCTTCCTCGAGTACGAGCGGCGGGGGCCGTCGTATCGCCCGGTCCCGGTGCGCCTGCGCGACTGGCGCGAGGTCTACGAGCCCCAGCCCGAAGTGCGGGTGATCGAGCAGGCGGCGCGCTGCATGGACTGCGGCATCCCCTTTTGCATGCAGGGCTGCCCGCTGGGCAACCACATCCCCGACTTCAACGACCGCGCCTACCACGCCCACTGGCGCGAGGCGGCGAGCCAGCTCTTCGCCACCAATAACTTCCCCGAGTTCACCGGCCGGCTCTGTCCGGCGCCGTGCGAATCGGCCTGCGTGCTCGGGATCGCCAGCGACCCGGTCACCATCGAACGGCTCGAGTACGAGGTGGCCGAACACGCCTTCGACCTGGGCTTCGAGGTCGCGAGCGCGAGCGCCGAGGAGAGCGGGCGCTCCGTCGGGATCGTCGGGTCGGGTCCGGCCGGCCTCGCGGCGGCCGCCCAACTACGCAGCGCCGGGCACCGGGTGGACGTCTACGAGCGCAGCGACGCCATCGGCGGCCTGTTGCGCTACGGCATTCCCGAGTTCAAGCTCGAGAAGCGTATCCTGGACCGCCGACTCGAGGTCATGCGCCTCTCGGGGATCACCTTTCACCCGGGCGTCACGATCGGCGAGGACGGGCTGGCGCTCGAGGAACTGCGTCGCGTCCACGACCTCGTGCTGCTCTGCGTCGGATCGACCATCCCGCGACGCATCGACGTGCCCGGAGCGGACCTGACGGGCGTCTATCCGGCGATGACCTACCTCGAGGCCTCCAACCGGGCGGTCTGCGACGGCACCGAGCCGACGATCAGCGCGCGGGGCAAGCACGTCGTCATCCTCGGCGGCGGCGACACCGGGGCCGACTGCCTGGGCACCGTGCACCGCCAGGGGGCGGCCTCGATCGTCCAGATCGAGATCCTGGAGCGTCCCCCTTCGACGCGCCCGGCGGGCGAGCCCTGGCCGACCATGGCGCGGCTCTACAAGACGACCTCGGCCCACGACGAGGGGGGCGAGCGCCTCTTCTCGACCGAGACGCTGGAGTTCCGCGGTGAGTCCGCGGTGCGCGAGATCGTGCTGCGCGACGTCGCGAGCGGCGAGCTCGTCACCAGCGCGGTCGACCTCGTGCTGATCGCGGCCGGGTTCGTCGGGCCCGAGCTGGCCCGCCTGGGCCTCGACGCGGAGAACCTGCTCACCGCTCGAGGCACGCTCGCGGTCGGTGAGGACTGGTCCTTGGGCGCGCAGCCCGGCATGTCCACGCTCTTCGCCTGCGGGGACGCGGTGCGCGGCCAGAGCCTGATCGTCTGGGCCATCGCCGAGGGCCGCAGCGCGGCCAGCGCCATCGACGCCCGGCTACGCATCGGGCCCTCGAGCCTGCCCGCCCCGGTCGCCCCCTACGAAATGTCCTGGTAGACCACCCTTCGCCTGCGTAGTTTTGTAGCATCGTCGCAACGGCGTCCTAGGGGGAACCATGCAGAGCACGATGCAGGACTCGCCGCTGTTGATCAGCGGGATCATCCGCCACGGCGAGACGGTCTTCGCCAACAAGAAGATCTTCACCGTGACCCCCGAAGGCGTGATCGAGGCCACCTTCTTCGAGGTCGCCAAACGGGCCGAACGGCTCGCCGCGGCCCTCACCAGGCTGGGCGTGAAGCGTGACGACCGGGTGGCCACCTTCATGTGGAACAACCAGGCCCACGTCGAGGCCTACATCGCCGTGCCCTGCATGGGCGCCGTCCTGCACACGCTCAACATCCGCCTCTTCCCCGAGCAGCTGGCCTTCATCATCAACCACGCCCAGGACGAGGTCATCATCGTCGACAACTCCCTGGTGGCGTTGCTCGCCAAGGTGCGCGACCAGATCCCCACCGTCAAGCACATCATCGTCAACGGGCCCGACGCCAGCGGACTGCTGGGGGAGACGATCGACTACGAGGAGTTCATCGCCGCCGAGCAGCCGGGCTTCGAATGGCCCGAACTCGACGAGCGCTCGGCCGCCATCCTCTGCTACACCTCGGGCACCACCGGGGACCCCAAGGGCGTGCTCTACTCGCACCGTTCGACCTGGCTGCACTCGTTGGCCTCGACGACGTCGAACTCCATCGGGTTCAGCGAGCGCGACCGGGTCTTGTTGATCGTGCCGATGTTCCACGTCAACGCCTGGGGCAGCGTCTACACGGCCTTCTTTTGCGGCGGCGAGCTCATCATGCCCCAGATGTTCCTCCAGGGCGAACCGATCGTGAAGATGATCGCGCAGCTGCGTCCGACCTACTCCCTCGGCGTGCCGACCATCTGGAACGACGTGCTGCGCGCGGCCGCGGACGACCCCGAGACCGACTTCTCGAGCCTGCGCGGTCTTTTGGCCGGCGGGTCGGCCGTTCCGCGGGTGATGATCGAGGCCTTCCGCGATCGCTACGGCCTCGAGCTGCTCCAGGGCTGGGGCATGACCGAGAGCAGCCCGCTGGCCGCGATCTCGATTCCTCCCTTCGGCACGCCACCCGAGAAGGAGATCGAGTACCGGGTCAAGGCCGGGCGCGTGGTCGGTGGGGTCGAGGTCCGCATCACCGACGACGAGGGCCGGGTGCTGCCCCGCGACGGCGAGACGGTGGGCGAGTTCGAGATGCGCGGCCCCTGGATCACCGGCTCCTACTTCCGTGTGGACGACCCCGACAAGTTCCGCGACGGCTGGCTGCGCACCGGCGACATCGGCACCATCGACGCCGAGGGCTTCATGGTCATCAGCGACCGGACCAAGGACGTCATCAAGTCAGGTGGCGAATGGATCAGCTCGGTGACCCTCGAGGTGACGATGATGGCCCACCCGGCCGTCTTCGAGGCGGCCGTCGTGGCCGTGCCGGACGACAAGTGGCAAGAGCGGCCGCTGTGCTGCGTGGTGCTGCGCCCGGAGATGATGGCCTCGCCCGGGGAGCTTCGCGAGTTCCTGGCCCAACGGGTCGTGAAGTGGTGGCTGCCCGAGAACTGGACCTTCCTCGAGTCGATCCCCAAGACGAGCGTGGGCAAGTTCGACAAGAAGGTGCTGCGTTCCCAGTACCACGACGGCACCCTCGACGTCATCGTGCTCGAGTAGTGGAGTCCTTCGACGAACTGGCCGACGAGCTGGCGAGCCTCGAGAGCCGGATCTCCGACGTCATCTTCGACACGCTGCGCGAGCAGGTCCGCCTTGGCGGGTCCGACAGCGCCAAGGAGTTGGAGCGGCGCCTCTCCAAGGTCCGGCGCAGCCTGCAGAAGGCCGAGATGCTGCTACGCGCGACGGAGAACGACTAACCCTCGTCGACGAGGTCGTTGAGGGCGTTGATGATCAGGCGCAGGTTGGCGTAGTTACGACCGTCGAAGTTGAAGCTGACCCTCGAGCCTTCGACCTTGAAACCCTCCCCGGCCGCGAAGGCGGCGACGATAGCCGCCAACTCATCGAGCTGGCGGACGTTGGGGACGCGGCGAACGAGCAGCGAGGCCCGGCCGTCGCCCAGCTCGACGCTGACGTAGTTGGAGTAGAACCGCTCGATCTCGTCGATCGCCTCGGCCACGCCGTGGCAGATCGCCACCAGGCACATGTCGAGCGGGCCAATGTAGTCGCCCGCGACCACCTCGTCGATGATGAAGTCGAGCCAGCGGTCCCAGTACGTGCCGTCGGGCGTGTCGACGAGCACCACCGGAGCGGGGTCGGTCTTGCCGGTGTGCAGCAGGGTGAGGATCTCGAAGGCCTCGTCCAGCGTGCCCAGACCGCCCGGGAAGGCGACGAAGGCCTGGGACTCGCGCGTCATGGCGACCTTGCGGGTGAAGAAGTACTTCATCGACACCAGGTTCTTCTCCTGGTCGATGTAGGGATTGGCCCCCTGCTCGAAGGGCAGTTCGATGTTGACCCCCAGCGTGTTCTCGCGCCCGGCCCCCTCGGAGGAGGCCTCCATGATGCCCCCGCCGGCCCCGGTGATCGTCATCCAACCGCGCTCGGTCATGATCGAGCTCAGTTCTCGGGCCATGTGGTAGAGCGGGTGGCCCGGGTCGGTGCGCGCCGAGCCGAAGACCGTGACCTTGGCCCGCGATCGCCAGGGCGCGAAGAGCGACGAGGCGTCGAGCAACTCGTCCAGGGCGCTCAGGGCCACCGTCAGGTCGACGGCGTTGGGGCCGAGGCCCCCACGCTCGAGCACCTTCTCGAGCAGGTCGCGCAGCGCCGCCACCTGTTCGGGGCTCTGCGCCGTGTCGGCCTCGATCTCGGCCAGGAACTCCTTGATCAGGTCGGTGACGCTCACAGGGTCTGGTAGAGGGTGCTGCGCTGGTGGAGCGGGCGACCGAGCGGGGCCACGAGGTCCTGCATCATCGCCACGTCCATGCCCTGACCGTGGATCGCGCCCGCCGCGCGCGAGATGTTCTCGTCCATCAACGTGCCGCCGAGGTCGTTGGCGCCAGCCTGGAGGATGCGCCGCGAACCGGCGACCCCCATCTTGACCCAGCTGACCTGGATGTTGTCGATCAACGTCGCGTAGTGCAGGCGCGCGACCGCGTGCATCAAGACGGCCTCGCGGAACGTCGGGCCACGGCGCGAGCGACCCTTGAGGAAGATCGGTGTCGCCATGTGCACGAAGGGCAGCGGCACGAACTCGGTGAAGCCGCCCGTCTCGCGCTGCAGGTCGCGGGTGCGCAGCAGGTGCGTCGCCCAACTGTCCACGCCTTCGACGGCGCCGAACATGATCGTGATATTGCTTCGCAGGCCGACGCCGTGGGCGGTGCGGTGCACCTCGAGCCACTGGTCGGAGTTGATCTTGTCGGGGCAGAGCACGGCGCGGACCTCGTCGTCGAGGATCTCCGCGGCCGTGCCCGGCAGGGTCTTGAGCCCGGCCTCCTTCAGTCGCGTCAGGTAGGTCGCGAGGTCCTGCTCGGAGCGACGGGCCCCCTCGAAGACCTCCAGGGCGCTGAAGGCGTGGATGTGGATCGTGGGCGAACCGGCCCGCACGGCGGCGATGACGTCGACGTAGTACTCGCCGTCGAAGTTGGGGTGGATGCCGCCCTGGAGGCAGACTTCGGTCGCGCCGCGCTCCTCGGCCTCGCGTACGCGTTCGCTGATCTCTTCGAGCGTGAGCAGGTACGGGTCGCCGCGAAGGTTGAGCGAGAGGGGACCCTTGGAGAAGGCGCAGAAGCGGCACTTGAACGTGCAGACGTTGGTGTAGTTGATGTTGCGGTTGATCACGAAGCTCACCGCGTCGCCGACGAGGTCCTGTCGCACGCCGTCGGCGAGGTCGGCCACGGCATTGAAGTCGGCCCCGCGAGCGTGGAAGAGGGTGACGAGCTCGCCGCGGTCGAACTCGTAACCGGGCCCGTAGCGGGCCAGGATCGACTGGACGGCACTCGTCGTGGCGAGCGACGTCGGCGCGAAGGGCGGCGTCACCTCCGAACCGGAGAACCAGTGGTCGTCACGGGCAAGGAAGGCAGCGTCGGCGTGCGAGAGCACCACTGGGCGCACCTTCTCGTCGAGGTACCCGGACCTGGCGATGAAGTCGGGATAGACGGTGAGACGCGCGGCCAGGGTGAAGCCGCGGCCGTCGCACTCCCGGGCCAGCACCTCGGTCGCGGGCCAGGCCCGTTCGGGGTTGACGTGGTCGGCCGTGACGGGCGAGATGCCGCCAAAGTCGTCGATGCCGTAGTCGAGCAGTCGGGTGGGATCGTCGCTGAGATTGGGCGGCGCCTGCAGGTGGACGTCGTCGGGCAGCACCAGGCGGGCGACGGCGATCGTCCAGTGGAACTCCTCGTCGCTGGCGGGCGCTTCGTGCGCCATGGCGGTGCGGGGCTTGGGCAGGAAGTTCTGGATGATGACCTCTTGGACGTGGCCGAACTCCTCGTGGGAACGGCGTATCGCCTCGAGGGTCACCAGGCGCTCCTCGCGGGTCTCGCCGATGCCGACCAGCAGACCGGTCGTGAAGGGGATGGCCAGCTCACCGGCCAGGCGCAGCGTGTCGAGACGACGCTGGGGATCCTTGTCGGGCGCCAGGCGGTGGGCCGCCAGGTCGGCCAGCGCCTCGATCATCATGCCCTGGGAGGCGCAGGAGGCGCGCAGCTGGGCCAACTCGTGGCGATACAGGGCGCCGGCGTTGGCGTGCGGGAGCAGTCCGGTCGATTCGAGCACCATCTGCGACGCGCTGGCCACGTAGTCGACGGTCGAGTGGTAGCCCCGCGCGGCCAGCCAGCGGGCCGCTTCGTCGTAGCGGAGTTCGGGCCGCTCGCCGAGGGTGAAGAGGGCCTCGGTGCAGCCGGCCGCCTGACCGGCCTGGGCGACGGCCATGACCTCGTCGAGGCTCATGTAGGGCGACTCGACGTGGGCCGGGGCCTGGGCGAAGGTGCAGTAACCGCATCGATCGCGGCACAGCTTGGTCAGGGGGATGAAGACCTTGGGCGAGTAGGTGACGACGAAGCCGTGGGCCGCGCGGGCCCGCGTGAAGGCCTCGGCGGCCAGCTCCTGTAGCGGCGTGCGCACCAGCTCGCCCAGGTCCGGGGTTTCTCGAAGGGTCGTCATTTCAGCATCCTACGGCGCGAGCATGGACGGATGAGCATGGACGGAGCGAGGGGAGCGGCGTTGGCGGCGTCGCGGTGTGATGGCTCGGTCTAGGGATGGCGCGGCATCTTCTTGAGCACCGCGTCGGTCAGGGCCTCGTAGTCGCGCTGGGCGCCGGCCAGTTCGTCGCCGTCGAGCTTGTTGGCGATCGCGGGGTGCGAGAAGGACCGGGGGAGGTCCTTGACGAGAAAGGACGTCGTCTTGATGCGCCGCGGGGTCGCCAGGAGTGATCCCGCGAAGTCCCCGTGGTCGAGTACGAGGTCCATGGTTGATCGACTGAACGTGGCGACCGTCTCGAAGGCCGCCACGTGGTTGACGTAGAGCAGGTCGAAGAAGGTGCGGTCCGTCGGGGTCATCGAGGTCCACAGGGGACGGGGCACCTGCACCCCGCGCCCCAGCAACGATGTCTCACGCCGTCCGACGATTCGCTTGCGGAACCGGCGATAGATACCGGCGACCGTCGAGACGGCCGAGGTGCCGCGACGCTTGTCGTGGCGGTGCATCAAGGAGTCGTAGACCGCGTCGATGGGCGCCATGGCGACCGAGATGGTGCACGCGACCGCCCCGACGTCGACGCCGTTCTCGATCGCCAGTTCCACGCCGGCGAGCCACGCGTCGAAGGCCTGCTCGTAACGCGAGAGGGAGTTGACGAGGGTCACGTTCACGCTGATGCCCGCCCCGAGGACCTCGCTGACCGCGGCGAGGCCCTCGGGGGTCGCGGCGATGGAGACGACGACGTTGGGCCGCTGCACGGCCCCGGCCACGCGGGCGGCCGCGGCCACGAGAGCCGCCCGGTCGTGCCCGAACGTGGGGGCGACCTCGAGCGTGACCAGACCGTCGCAGTAGCGCAGGCTCCTCTCCCGAAAGGCCACGCGCGACTGGTGGTACAGACTCTCAAGCTCGTCACAGAGCGTGCGGGCGTCCTGCACCATTAGCGCTTCAGCCAGTTGGGAGGCGTTGCGAGCTTTCGCGTCGGCGAAGAGTCCGTCGTAGCGCTCGCTCGTGGACAGGGCCCGAGCGAGCGAGCCGTGGCGCACCGTGGCCCCGCGAACGCCCTGGGCCAGGGCGCGCGACCACCCCTCGTCGCCCGGATGGTCCGAACCCGTCACCTCGAGCCACGGGCTCTGGCCGTAGCGCTCGAACAGCGTGTTCAGGGTGCTCACCGCGAGGCCGCGAGTACCTCGAGGACGTGCTCGACCACCGTGGCGGACGTGATGTTGAAGTAGTCCAGGACGTACGGGCCCGGAGCCGACATGCCGAAGGCGTCGATACCCAGGGCGTGGTCCACGTACTTGTGCCAGCCGAGGGTCGCGCCGGCTTCGAGCGACACTGAGGCGATCTCTCGGCGCAGCACGGCGTGACGATACTCACTGGGCTGCTCGTCGAAGCAGGTCCAGCACGGCAGCGCCACGACGCGCACCACGACACCCTGGGCCGCCAGCTCCTCCTGGGCGTCGAGGCAGGGTGCGACCTCCGAGCCGGTGGCGAAGAGGCTGAAGACGGCGTCATCACGTTCGCGAACGACGTAGCCGCCGCGATGGGCGTCGCGAGTCGAAGCCGCGGCGTCGTCACCAGCCAACACCGCCATGTCCTGACGCGACAGCACCAGCGCCGTGGGCGACGGGTCGGGGTCGCGCAAGTAGCGCTCGACGAGGTCGAGTGTCTCGTTGGCGTCCGAGGGGCGCACGACGTGCAGGCGCGGCATCGCGCGCAGGGCCATGAGGTGTTCGACGGGCTGGTGGGTCGGACCGTCCTCACCCACGCCGACGGAGTCGTGCGTGAAGACGAAGAGCACCCCGGCCTCGCTTAACGCCGCCAGACGTATCGAGGGCCGCTCGTAGTCGCTGAAGACGAAGAAGGTCGAGCCCACGGGGCGCAGTCCGCCGTGCAGCGCCTGACCGACCATATTCGCGCCCATGGAGAACTCACGGATGCCGTAGTGGATCTGGCGGCCCCCGGGATCGGTCGCGCTCTGGGGCGACGAGTGCGAGAGAATCACCCCGGTGTTGTCGGTCAGGTCGGCCGAACCGGCCGTGAGACCGGCCGTCTGGGGGGCGAGGGCGTCCATCGCGCGCTGCAGGGCCTTGCGCGTGGCGACCTTGGTGCCGCCCTCGTAACGCTCCGGTCCCGTCGTGACCTGGGCCGCGCCGTTGGTCGCGAGCTGCTCGAGCAGCGCGGCGCCGCGGTCGCCCGAGGCACGCAACCTGGCCTCCCACGCTTCGCGGTCGCTGCGTCGCGCGGCCAGACTCTCGACCATCAGTGCCGGCAGCTGGGCGTCGAGCGCGAACGGTCGGTCGGGCACGCCCAGGAGGGCCTTGGCCACACTGATGGCCTCGGCGGAGAAGGGCGAGCCGTGGGCTTCGCGCCGGTCCATCATCACGGGCGAGGGGAAGGCGATGTGCGAACGCACGATGATCAACGTGGGGCGAGCCGTCTCGGCGATCGCGGACCGGGTCGCCGTCTCGAGCGCGTCCAGATCGTTGGCCTGTTCGCCCAGGTTGATCACGTGCCAGCCGTAGGCGGCGAAACGGGCCGCCGCGTCGTCACGTAACGCCAGTTCGGTCGGGCCGTCGATGGTGATGTGATTGTCGTCGTAGAACACCGTCAGGCGATCGAGGCCGAGGAAGCCGGCCAACGAGGCCGCCTCGTGGCTGACGCCCTCTTCGAGGCAGCCGTCGCTGGCTAGCACCCACGTGCGGTGATCGACCAGCTCTTCGCCGTAGTCGCTGCGCAGGATCCGTTCGGCGATCGCCATGCCGACACCGTTGGCGACCCCCTGGCCGAGCGGTCCGGTCGTGACCTCGACCGTGGCGGTCACGCCCCGCTCGGGGTGGCCCGGCGTGCGCGAGTGGGGCTGGCGAAAGGCGCGCAGGTCCGCCTCGGTGACGTCGTAGCCGAAGACGTGCGCCAAGCCGTACTGCAACATCGAGGCGTGCCCGCAGCTCATGATGAAGCGGTCTCGGTCGGGCCAGTGAGGGCTCGTCGGGTCGTGGCGCAGGACGCGCGAGAAGAGCATGACTCCAAGGGGCGCGAGCGCCATGGCCGTGCCGCTGTGCCCGGAGTTGGCGGCGAAGGGCGCGTCCATCGCCACCGCGGCGATCTCTCGGATGGCGCGGGCCTCGAGTTCGCTGGTGCCGTGGTAGAGGTCGTCAGTCACGCCTCAAGGGTAGTGACTCCGCACCCCGAGAATCGCGAAGGGTCGGGGTAGCCTGACGCTGTGGCCCTGCAGATTCCGCCCAACTGTGACCTGACGCTCGGGCTTACCTGCGTGGACAAATCGACCCCGGGGATAAGCGTGTGGTCCATGCACGTCGACGAGCGATTCCTCAACCCGGCCGGCATCGTCCAGGGCGGTTTCCTCGCGGCGATGCTCGACTCGGCGATGGGCGCGTCGGTCGTGACGGCGGCGGGGGAGCACGTGAGTGTCGCCAACACCGCGATGAAGGTCAGCTTCCTGCGTGCCGCCCGGGCGGGCGCCGACCTCACCTGCAGCGCCCGCGTCGTGAAGCCCGGACGGACCATCTCCTTCGCCGAGGGCCGCATCGTCGACGGGGCCGGCCACGTGATCGCGAGCGCCACGTCCACCTACCTCGTGCGCGAGCGCCAAGAGTAGGCTGGGTCCGTGAGTTACTCGTCGTGGCGCAACTTCCTTCGCGGGGCCTCGCTCCAGCGCGACATCCAAGAGATCAAGACGCTGGCCATCCGCTACATCAAGGAAGAGACCATCCAGCCGCTCAAGGAGATGGGCCGTTTCATCGCCTTTGGCGTGCTCGGCAGCCTCCTGGTCGGATTCGGCACCACCCTGTTGCTCATCGGCGCCCTGCGATTCCTCCAGGAGCAGTTCAAGGTCCTCGACGGCTCGCTGTCGTGGCTGCCGTATCTGATCGTGGCGGTGCTGGCCTGCGCGGTGATCGCCCTGACGATGTGGCGCATCGTGAGCGGCTCGGCCAAGCGCCGACTGAAGGTGACCAAGTGAGCGAACAGAGCCGCGTCCAGTCGCCCACGAGACGCGAGCTGGAGGCGACGATCCGCGCCGTCTTACCCGACGACCTCAGCCTGCACGGGCCGGACACCACTCAGCCACCGACCGTCGCCGCGGTCGGACTCGGCGGCGTGGTGACCGGCTACGTCTGGGGGCGGATCCGCGGACGGCGCATCCGCAAGAACAAGCGGTGATACTCAAGCGGCTCTTCCGCGTCGCGCTGGCGTCCAGCGTCGCGCGGGCCTGGGCGCAGAAGTCGCCGAAGTGGCTCTCGATCGCCGGGACGATCTTGATCTTTCGCCTGTTCGACAAACACGCGGCGAAGGCGGGCCGGCGTCGCGCCAAGAACAAGCCCGCGTGAGCGTATTGCGCGCCGGCGAGCGCGTCATGCTGATCGACGCCAAGGAGCGCCACTACCTCATCACCCTGCGCGATGGGGCGGCCTTCCACACCCATTCGGGCATCGTCCAGCACGACGACCTCATCGGTGCTCTCGAGGGATCGCTGGTGCGCGGCAGCACCGAACGGAGCTTCCTGGTGCTGCGCCCGACGCTCTCGGACGTCGTCTTGAAGATGCCCCGTGGGGCCCAGGTCATCTACCCCAAGGACCTGGGCGCCATCCTGATGCAGGCCGACATCGGACCGGGCATGCGCGTGCTCGAGGCCGGGCTCGGTTCGGGCGCGCTCTCGATGACGCTGCTGCGCGCCGGGGCGATCATCACGGGCTACGAGATCCGTGAGGACTTCGCGCAGCAGGCCACCAAGAACGTGCACGACATGCTGGGCAGCGACGTGGCCTATGACGTGCACATCCGCGACGTCACGCTCGGCATCGACGAGGTCGACCTCGACCGCGTCATCCTGGACATGCCCGAGCCGTGGGCCGTCGTCAAGCACGCCGAGGGCGCGCTTCGTCCGGGCGGGATCCTGCTCTGCTACCTGCCCACCATCAACCAGACCCAACTGCTGCGCGAGACGTTGCGCCAGCACAGCTTCGGACTGGAAGAGACGGTCGAGGTGCTGCGACGGACCTGGCACATCGACGGCCGCTCGGTGCGGCCCGACCACCGCATGGTCGCCCACACGGGCTTCCTGACGTCGGCGAGGCGCCTGGTCGGGCGTCTAGAGGTTGACTAGTCCTTCTCTATGAAGATGCACTCGCCGGGACACTCTTCGGAAGCCTCCACGACGGCGTCCTCCATGCCCTCGGGCACGGTGGCCAGACCCTCGGCGCCGCCGGGCGAGCTCAGGACCGCGTCACCTTGCTTCACGTAGGCCAGGCCGTCGTCGAGCAGCGTGAAGACCGAGGGGCAGATCTCCTCGCAGAGCCCGTCACCGGTGCAGAGGTCTTGGTCAATCCAAACCTTCATGTGTCTATCTCCGTGGCCTCTCTAGTCTTAAGACTTTAGCGGGACGGGCCCGCGCCACGTGACGTTCAGGGCCCTCGTGATACATCTAAGGTGGCCCTATGGAGCGTTCTGAGCAGTTCCCGCCGCCCGAGGGTGACGAGCACCGCGACCAGATCGTGGTCAGTTCACCGCGCGATCACGTCTTGAGCGACGTCGAGCAGGCCAACCACCGCATCGAGATGCTCGAGGAGCAGCTACTCGAGGCCCGGGGCCAGGTGGCCCAGACCCGTTCGAACAACGAGAAACTGACCATCACGATCCAGCAGACCCGCGACCAGATCTCCGCCCTGCGCGACGAGGTGGAGAAGCTGACCCAGCCCCCGGCCCTCTACGGCACGTTCATCGATTTCAACGACGACGGCACGGTCGACATCTTCGCCTCGGGGCGCAAGATGCGCGTCGCGCTGCACCCCGGCCTGGACCCCGGTCAGATCGAGCGGGGCAACGAGGTCGTCCTCAACGAGTCCTTCAGCGTCATCGGCGTGCGCGAGGCCGACGGCCAGGGCGAGGTCGTGACGGTCAAGGAGGTGCTCGACGAACGACGTGTGCTCGTCTACGCCCGCGCCGACGAGGAGCGGGTGGTCGAGCTGGCCGACGCGCTGCGCGACGTGAAACTGCGCAGCGGCGACGCGCTGCTGCTCGACCTGCGCTCGAACCTGCTGACCGAGAAGCTGGTGCGCCAGGAGGCCGAAGAGCTGATCCTCGAGGAGGTTCCCGACATCACCTACGCCGACGTGGGCGGCCTCGACGCGCAGATCGAGTCGATCACCGACGCGGTCGAGCTGCCCTACCTGCACCGCGCGCTCTTCTCGGACTACGAACTGCCCGCGCCCAAGGGCATCCTGCTCTACGGCCCGCCGGGCTGTGGCAAGACGCTGATCGCCAAGGCCGTGGCCAACTCGCTCTCCCAGAAGGTCGCCGAGTTGTCGGGCAACCGCAACGTCCGCTCCTACTTCCTCAACATCAAGGGCCCAGAATTGTTGAACAAGTACGTCGGCGAGACCGAGCGCCAGATCCGAATCGTCTTCCAGCGGGCGCGCGAGAAGGCCGAGGAGGGCATGCCGGTCATCATCTTCTTCGACGAGATGGACTCGCTTTTTCGCACCCGCGGCACCGGCATCAGCTCGGACATGGAGTCGACGATCGTGCCCCAACTGCTGGCCGAGATCGACGGCGTCGAATCACTGCGCGACGTCATCGTCATCGGGGCCACCAACCGCGAGGACCTCATCGACCCGGCCATCCTGCGCCCGGGACGCCTCGACGTCAAGATCAAGATCGAGCGGCCCAACGCCGACGCCGCGGCCCAGATCTTCCAGCGCTACCTGCACGCCGAGCTGCCCATCGACGAGCACCTCATCAACGAGCTCGGCGGGGGAGACCGCGACAAGGCGATCCGCGTGATGATCGAGGAGACCGTCTCGGCGATGTACCGCGTCGACGACGAGAATCGCTTCCTCGAGGTGACCTACCAGGGCGGCGACAAGGAGATCCTCTACTTCAAGGACTTCGCGTCGGGCGCGATGATTGAGAACATCGTGCGCCGGGCCAAGAAGCTCGCCGTCAAGCGCGAGATCGAGTCGAAGGGACGCGGGCTGCGCGCCGAGGACCTAATCGAATCGATTCGCCAGGAGTTCCGCGAGAACGAGGACCTGCCCAACACCACCAACCCCGACGACTGGGCGCGCATCTCGGGCAAGAAGGGCGAGCGCATCATCTTCATCCGCACGCTGATCAACCGTGAGGAGACCGACATCAAGGGCGGCCGCTCCATCCAACACGTCGGTACCGGTCAGTACCTCTAGCCCCATGTCGATTCCAAAGGTGCTGGGAATCGAGACGGAGTACGGCATCATGGGCGGGCCCGACCTGGACCCGATCGTCTCGTCGAGCATCATCGTCAACGCCTACGCCCAGCAGGGCCGCACCCGGATCAACTGGGACTTCGAGGGCGAGACGCCCGAGCTGGACGCCCGGGGACTGCCCGGGCTCAGTGCCTTCGCGCCGGTCGTCGAGACGCACCTGGCCAACACCGTCTTGACCAACGGGGCGCGCCTCTACGTCGACCACGCCCACCCGGAGTTCTCCTCGCCCGAGTGCCGCACGCCGCTCGAGGCGACGCTGTACGACTGCGCCGGCGAAGAGGTGATGCGCCGGGCCGTCGTCGCGGCCAATGAGGGCCTCGAGAGCCACCAGGCGATCACGCTCTACAAGAACAACTCCGACGGCAAGGGCAACTCCTACGGCTGCCACGAGAACTACCTCGTGGGCCGCGACGTCGAGTTCTCGCACATCGTGCGCGCCATGGTGCCGCACTTCGTGTCGCGCCAGATCGTCATCGGGGCCGGCAAGGTCGGCGCCGAGACCGAGCACGCGCTGGCGTCGGGGCCCGACTTCCAACTCAGCCAGCGCGCGGAGTTCTTCGAAGAGGTCGTCGGACTCGAGACGACGCTCAAGCGACCGATCATCAACACGCGCGACGAGCCCCACAGCGACGCCGAACGCTTCCGTCGACTCCACGTCATCATCGGCGACGCCAACATGAGCCAGGTCGCCACCCTCGTCAAGCTGGGCGCGACGGCGATCCTGCTCGCGGCCCTCGAGGACCTGGGCGTCGAGGCCTTCCCCTACGGACCGCGCCAACCGGTCCAGGCGGTGCGGGCCTTCTCCCTCGACACCACCCTCACCACGACGGTCCCCTGCGACGACGACAAGCAGCGCACCGCCTGGGACCTCCAGGACGAGCTCTGGCACCTGGCCAACAACTACGTCGCGCGCGACGGCGCGCGCGACGTCGCCGCGCCCGTGGAGGTCGCGATGGTCCTCGAGCAGTGGCGCGCCATGCTCGACGGGGTGCGCGACGACCCGGCCTCGGTCGCCGACCGGGTCGACTGGGTGGCCAAGCAGCGCATCGTGAACGGCTTTCGCGAGCGCCACGGCCTCGCGCCGGGCGACGCGCGACTGCAGGTGATCGACCTGCAGTACCACGACCTGCGCCCCGAACGCTCCCTGGCCCAGCGGGTGGGGCTGCGCAAACTGTTCGACGGCGAGCAAGTTCGTGAAGCCGTTCACAACCCGCCCGAGAGCACCCGGGCCTACTTCCGCGGCCAGTGCGTCGCGCGCTATCCGGAGCAAATCGTGGCCGCCAACTGGGATTGCGTGGTCTTCGATCTCGGTTCGGGCCCGTTGCAACGCGTGCCCATGATGGACCCACTGCGCGGCACCGCGGCCCTGACCGCGGAACTGCTGGAAAACTGCGTTACCGCTGACGACCTCCTCGATGCACTAGACAGGTAGAACAGTACCTATGAGTGAACAAGAACGCATCCAGAAGCAGCGCACGGAGCGCGCCAGTCAAGAGACCAGCGACGTCTCGGTGGACGCCACCAAGGGCGACCAGCTCAAGGCCGACCTGGACGACCTGTTAGACGAAATCGATGAAGTGCTCGAGGAGAACGCCGAGGAGTTCGTTCGCAACTACGTGCAAAAAGGCGGACAGTAGTAGTGGGGCTGCCACTCTTCAGTGCCCAGGGTGACCCCGGCCCCTCCTTCTTCCACTACGCCGAGGGGGCCGGGCTGACGAACGGACCTCAGGGCGAAGGGCCCTCCGCGCACGCCACGACCGTGATCGCCGTGCGCTACCTCGGGGGAGTGGTGATGGTCGGCGACCGCCAGGCCACGGGCAACTACATCGCGAGTCGCGACATCCGAAAGATCGAGCCGGCCGACCTCTACACCGCGATCGCCATCTCGGGCACCGCGGCCCGGGGCATCGAGTTCATCAAGATGGCCCAGCTCTCCTTCGAGCACTACGAGAAGATGACCGACAGCGCGCTCTCCCTCGAGGGCAAGGCCAACTACCTTTCACCCATCATCCAGCGCAACAACCTCTCGTCGCCGCTGGTGGTGGTCCCGCTGCTGGCCGGATGGGACCTGAGCCACCAGGTCGGGCGCATCTTCGAGTACGACGGGGCCGGGGGCTGCTACGAACGTAGCGACTACGCGACCATCGGATCCGGTTCGCCCTTCGCCGAGAGCACGCTGCGCCTCGGCTTCCGCGAGGACCTCGACCTCGAGGCGGCGCTCGACCTGGGAGCGCTCGCGCTCTACGAGGCCGGCGACAACGACCCCGCGACGGCCGGCCCCGACTTCGTGCGCCAGCTCTTCCCGATGATCGTCACGATAAACGAACGGGGCTTCCAGGAGTTGGCCGTCGACGACGTCGCCGTGCGCTTCAAGGTCATCAACGACCGACGTACGCAGTCCGGCGGCGTGGCGGGTGGTGACCTGCGATGAGCATGCAGTTCTACGTCTCGCCCGAACAGCTCATCAAGGACCGCGCCGAGTTCGCCCAGAAGGGCATCGCGCGGGGCCGCTCGATCGTCGCGGCGATCTTCGACTCGGGCGTGGTGCTGGTCGCGGAGAACCCGTCGGCCTCGCTCTATAAGATCTCCGAGATCTACGACCGCATCGCCTTCGCCGGGGTCGGCAAGTACAACGAATTCGACCGCCTGCGCGAGGCCGGCATCCGCTGGGCCGACGGGACGGGCTTCACCTACTCGCGCGAGGACGTCGACGCCCGAGCCCTGGCCAACTACTACGGCCAGCACCTCGGCGACATGTTCACCGAGGGCCAGAAGCCGCTCGAGGTGGAGATCCTGGTCGCCCAGTTGGGCAACAAGCTGCACCCGACCAAGCTCTACCGCATCGCCTACGAGGGCACGATCACCGACGAACCGCGTTTCGTCGTGCTCGGCGGCGACGCCGAGACGATCAAGGAGCGCTTCGCCCAACTCGACGAGACGGTCCAGCCCCTCGCCGCGACGCTCCAGAGCGCCGTGGCGGCCCTGGCCGGACCGGACCGCACCATCGTGGCGACCGACCTCGAGGTCGGGGTGCTCGAGGACCGCGGCACCCGTCGGACCTTCGCGCGACTGAGCGACACCCAAGTGGACGAACTGCTTCGCTGAGCGATCAGCAAAGGCCCTCCTATGCTGCGGCGAATCTACGGCATCGAGACAGAGTACGGAATCACTTTCTCGCTGCGCGGCCAGCGTCGCCTCAGCCCCGACGAGGTGTCGCGGTTCCTCTTTCGTAAAGTCGTCGCGTGGGGCCGCTCGAGCAACGTCTTCTTGGAGAACGGCAGCCGGCTCTACCTCGACGTCGGTAGCCACCCCGAGTACGCGACGGCCGAGTGCGACTCGCTGAGCGACGTCGTGGCCCAGGACAAGGCCGGCGAGACGATCCTGCGCGAGCTGGTCGACTACGCCCAGGGACAGCTGGCCGACGAGGGCATCCGCGGGGACATCTACCTGTTCAAGAACAACACCGACTCGTCGGGCAACTCCTACGGGTGCCACGAGAACTACTGCATCGACCGCATCGACGACCTGACCCGCCTCGAGCAGGTCTTCATTCCCCACTTGATCAGTCGCCAGATCTTCACCGGGGCCGGCAAGGTCGTCACCAACGCCAAGGGCACCAACTACTCGATGAGCCAGCGGGCCGAGCACATCTGGGAGGCCATCTCCTCGGCCACCACGCGCAGTCGGCCGATCATCAACACCCGCGACGAGCCCCACGCCGACCCGGAGAAGTACCGGCGCCTGCACGTGATCGTGGGCGACTCGAACATGAGCGAGTTCGCCACCTTCCTCAAGGTCGGCACCGCGGCCGTAGTGCTGGCGATGATCGAGGACAAGACCACGGTGCTGCGCGACTACAACATGGCCTCGCCGATCAACGCCCTGCGCGACATCTCCTACGACCTGTGGAGCAAGGAGCCGGTCAAGCTCTTGAGCGGGCGCGAAATGACGGCCCTGGAGATCCAGGAGGACCTGTGCGAACGGGCCGAACTCTTCGTCCAGCAGCACGACTTGCCGGCCGACCAGCGTCGCGCGGTGGTGCTCTGGCGAGAGGTGATCGAGCAGTACCGCACGGACCCGATGGGCCTGGCCGACCGCGTCGACTGGATCGCCAAACTGCAGATCATCGAGCGCGAACGAGAGCGCAGCGGCGTCGAACTGGGGGACCCCAAGATCGCCCTCATCGACCTGCTCTACCACGACACCAACTACGAGCGCGGCCTCTACTACCGGCGCCAGGCCCGGGGCCACTTCCGCCGGGTCGTGACCGACGACCAGATCGCGCACGCCGCGCAGGTGCCGCCCCCCACGACGAGGGCCCACATGCGCGGCACCTTCATCAAGGCGGCCAAGGAGTGGCGTCGCGACTACACGGTCGACTGGGTGCACCTCAAGCTCAACGACGAGATGCAACGAACGGTCCTCTTGAAGGACCCCTTCAAGAGCAGCGACGAGCGATTCCTGAAACTATTGGCCTCGCTCGAGCGCCACGAGCGGCGCGAGTAACCTTGACGAGTGACTGAAGAGACCTCCGTCGGGACGTTGGACGAACCGATCGAGGAGCCCGACGAAGTTCCGGACGGTGATGCGCTAGCCCGGCGGCGACGAAAGTTCATCATCGAATGGGCCGCCATCATCGTCGTCGCGGTCCTCGCCTCGTTCCTCGTGCGCACCTTCGTCTTCGAGACCTACTTCATCCCCTCGGCGTCGATGGAACCGACCCTTATGATCGGCGACCGCATCATCGTGAACAAGCTGGCCGTCGACTTCGGGACCATCCACACCGGCGACATCGTCGTCTTCAAGGCGCCGCCCAACGAGAACTGCGGCACCAAGGTCGACGACCTCGTCAAGCGCGTGATCGGCGTGCCGGGCGACCACCTGACGTCCAAGGGCAACACGATCTACAT
>Ga0187847_10001496_pt1 | contig 20814 bp, 19 predicted proteins | sample June2016WEW_4_10_FD_132458 | JGI IMG/M metagenome (GOLD analysis project Ga0187847, IMG submission 132458) | Peatland microbial communities from SPRUCE experiment site at the Marcell Experimental Forest, Minnesota, USA - June2016WEW_4_10 | ecosystem: Environmental > Terrestrial > Soil >...
ATTTTTTACGGGCGACGCACACAGTGAACCTGGCGCAGGGGGCAGGATTCAAGGCGCTGAAGGCGGCGAGGCCTAAGGCCCGCGTGGGAACGGCATTCAGCATGTCTCCATGCGAGCCGGCAACGACTTCTGCTGAAGACAAGCTGGCAGCGGAACGGTTGCATGCGATTACAAACTTGTGGTTTCTGGAACCTGCACTGAAGGGGAAATATCCGGAAGCGTTTCCCGTGTTTCCCGGATTTCTAATGGGCGTGAAATCGGGTGACATGGAGTTGGTGAAAGCGCCGCTTGATTTCATCGGCATCAATCTTTATTACCGCACGATGGCCTCGGCGCCTTCTGCGGCGGAGCGGACGTTTGATCCCAAGCTGTGGATTTTTCCGGTGAAGATGTATCCAGCGAAGCATGGGCCGCTGACGGGCGTGGGCTGGGAAGTCTGGCCGAAAGCGATGTACGACATGGTCACGCGAATTACGCGCGATTATGGGCGTCCGGCGATTGAGATCACGGAAAGCGGCTGCGCGTATGCGGATGTTTTATCCGGGGATGGCGCGATTCATGATGCACAGCGCATTGAATATCACCGGGCCTATTTGAGTGAATTGCAGCGGGCGATGCAGGATGGAGCGGATGTCCGGGGATACCATGCGTGGAGTCTGATGGACAACTTTGAATGGGAGGACGGATTTAGCCAGCGCTTTGGGCTGGCGTATGTGGATTTCAAGACACAGCAGCGGACAGTCAAAGATTCAGGGAAGTGGTATGGGAAGGTGGCGGCGGAGGGTGCGGTGGGTTCGTAGGTGTTCCCACCCTTTCGCAAAGAGCACGAAATGGTGGGGCAGCCAAGTGTGCCTTGAGAATTCCTTGATGGGCCGGTAGAGGAATCGAGGAGCACGGGGTCCCTTCGGCGGGCTCAGGGCAGGCTTTTCGACTGCGGGAGTCTATTCGCAAGCGAATAGATTCCCTTCGCTCAAGATGACATGTGGTTAGAGTGGGTGCAGATTTTAGTCCGCTCAAGATGACAAGGTGGTTAGGGTGGGTTAGAGTTCCAGGATGATGTTGTCGATGAGGCGGGTTCTGCCGACGTAGGCGGCGACGGCGACCAATGCGGGTTGATCGAGTTCTCGAATGTCTTCGAGAGTTCCTGGATTTACGATACTGAAGTAATCCAGTTTGACACCGGTGTCTTCGGCGAGAGTTTGCCTTCCTGCGGAAATTAATTCTTCGATATTGCGGCTGCCGTTTCGGAAAAGCTGTTCCACTCTCTGGAGTGACCTAGAAAGCGCGAGCGCTGATTTTCTCTCTTCCGGCGTGAGATAAACATTGCGCGAGCTCATGGCCAAGCCATCTGGCTCGCGAACGATGGGACAGGCCACAATCTCGACCGGATAATTCAGATCGCGCACCATCTTTCGAATCACTGCAACCTGGGCGGCGTCTTTTTGTCCGAAAAAGGCGATGTTGGGTTGGACGATATGGAAAAGCATGGACACGATGGTCGTAACGCCGCGGAAGTGGCCGGGGCGGGAGCGGCCATCGAGTTTGCCGCTTAGACCTTCTACCGTCACGTAGGTTGTCGCACCCGGTGGGTACATTTCTTCGGTGGATGGGGCGAAGACGAAATCGGCGGCGTTTTTAAGCAACTCGCAATCCTGCGCGAAGGTGCGGGGATATCGAGCGAAGTCTTCGTTGGGACCGAACTGGGTTGGGTTCACGAAAATGGAAACGACGACCGCGTCGCAGGTTCTTTTTGCGGCGTGGACCAGGGAGAGATGGCCGGCGTGGAGCGCGCCCATGGTGGGGACGAAGCCGATGGTTTGCGCGGCGTGTTGGCGAGCGATAGCGCGCATTTCGGAAATGGTGTGAATGACGTGCATGCGGTGCTTGGTGTCTTTCGCCCCTGCGGGGCTTGGTCGCGCTCTGCTCCGTGACCCACGGCTTTCGCCGTGGGCTGCATTCTTGCGCCGCTACGCGGTTGCCGACTCGTGCCCGTTTCGTACTTATTCCCTGCGAGCGAGTCTGGTTCGTCACATACCCTAGGTCCAGGGAATCCAATTCACGTAGATTTGCAAATCTTTCAAAGTGCCGGCGACGAGGGCGCGGTTTTTGCGCAGCTGGATTTTTTCATCCTCGGAGGCCTGGGCTTCATTGACGGTGACGGCAATCACGCGCCCGTAAGGCCAAGCGGAGGGCGGCAACTTCGCCAGCGTCGCGGCGAGTTCATCGGGAGCGAGCTTTTTCTCTTCGTGATTGGAAAGATCGAGCAGCGCAAGACCTTCCGGCCGGATGATTAAATACGGGTTCTTCCAATCATGCACATCGGCTTTGGCGATTGCATCAGGACTCGCGGCCGGAATAATTTGCAGGGACGATGTTGGAGCTGGCGCGGGAGATGCAGCCGGCGCGTGATTACAGGCGCACAGCGCGATGCATGCGGGCAATATCAGGAGTGTCGATACGAACCTCATCGGTCTGATTTTATCGCATCATATCTCATCGGTTCAGGCTCACCGCTTCATGGCCCGCTTACGGTCGAGCACAGTTTCGAGAGCGGCCTGCGTCTCGCGGGGCAAATGGTATGACTCGTTTTCTGCCGGATATTGGCGCGAGGTCACGTCGGCGCGAAATGCATGGGCGGCGTGCGAGATCAATTCCGCGGCATCGACGTAGCGGCGGACAAATTTTGCTGCGGGAGCAAAGGTCAGATTTAAAATGTCGTGCAGCACAAGCACCTGGCCGTCGCAATCGAGTCCAGCGCCGATGCCGATGGTCGGCGTTTTCACTTCGGCGGTAATCATCGCAGCCACCTCGCGGGGCATGCCTTCCAGAATCATGCAGGCGACACCGGCGCGATCGAGGGCGACGGCGTCACGCATCAATTGCTCGACTCCGCCTAGCGATTTGCCCTGGACTTTATAACCGCCCATGACGTTGACGGATTGCGGGGTGAGGCCGATGTGTCCGGCGACCGGAATTTCGGCGTCAATTACGCGGCGAATCAAGTCGGCGCGTTTTTCGCCGCCTTCGATCTTTACGATTTCCGCGCCCGCTTCTTTGACGAAGCGCGTCGCATTGCGCAGGGCTTCGTTGAGTTCGGCGTGATAGGAACCGAAAGGCATATCGGCCATAAGCATCGCGTGTTTCACGCCGCGGTGGGCAGCGCGGGTGTGGTGCAGCATCTCGTCCATGGTGACCGAGAGGGTGTTTTCGTGGCCGAGCATGGTCATGGCGAGAGAGTCGCCGACCAGAACGATGTCTATGCCGGCTTCGTCAACGAGGCGCGCGCTGGAATAGTCGTAGGCAGTGAGGCAAGTGATGGGTTGAGATTGCGATTTTTTGTCCCGCAGCGTGGCTACGGTAATTTTCTGGCGCGGATCGCCGATTGAAGTAAGACTCACAACATCCTCCAGTGCCCCTCCGCCTTGGCGGATAGAGCCTGCATCCATGTTGGTGCTCAGGGAATTGTAGTCCCCCGAAAGGGGTTCGTCGAGAGGGAAAAATGGCGGGTTGGACGGGACCGTCGCACTGGTGCGTAATGTCTCAGTTTGAAATTGTCTTGCGCGCCAAATAGCTAACTCCGGCGAAATCGCACTCTGATCTGATGTGGGCCGGAAGCGGAAGCTGACGAATTTCTTGTGGATTATCTGGTTTGCGCGAAAAGGCGGCATTGCAAGCTGGAGCTATGCGCAAACCGAGGAGGATCGCGATATAAACTTCTTCTACAACCTTAAGCTTGTTCAAAGTCCATCGTCCAATTTGTTTCCCAACTGATGCCGCCGTCTTTGGACATGGCCTGTTCCCACCTCGGGGTCTTCGTATCTGTTCGCAACCAAAGGAACCGAACCCGAATAGGTGTTCCGCGTAGCACATCATTTGCGTAAAAAGATCCTACGCCGTTCTCAAACCGCCCGATCACAGGCACGTCCAGCGCATGCGGGTCGCCTGAGGACAACCACCAGATCGCCCATGACTTGCAGGCGGGGTCATAAGAACGCAGGGCAATTGCTCGATAGGTTCCGCTGGGAAACTCCAAGACATTGTCCTCAACATTGCCATTGCCACCCAGCAGGGTTCGCATATTCGCCGTTCCGTCAAACTCCTCCCACTCTTCGCAATTCGACAGGCGCTCCTTTAGGCGCCGATGCTTGACGCGCCATGAACCGATTTCAAAATCAAAGTCCGTTGATACAACAATTGCATCATTCATGTTTGCTCTTCCCGGGTATTTTACACTTCATGTCATTATGGCTGTTCATCCAGGAACCGCTAGCGACACCCTCGGATCAACAACGGAAATTCAAACCGAGACACTACGCACTGGTAAGACATATTGCATATTGTCTTACATAGAGGTAAGATATGAGCATGTCAAGTTACCGGACGGTTATCAGTTCGAAAGGGCAAGTCGTCATCCCGGCGGAGTTGCGGGAACGTTACAAGCTGAAAAAGGGCACTCCGGCCGTATGGCGGGACGAGCAGGGCCGGTTCGTCTTAACTCCGATTACGGAACAGCGGTTGGATGAGATCCAGGGTTTTTTGAAGCCGAAGCCGGGCGAGCCGTCGATGTTCGACGCGATTTTTGAAGAGCGGGAGCGGGAGCGGCGGAGGGACAAGTAGTGGCGGCGTCCCGGATAAGGATGCGGCGGTACGTGCTGGATGCAAACGCTCTAATCGGCTTTATTGAGAATCGCGCAGTCGCAGCGGAGAGAGTACGACGCTTGCTGGTCGAGGCCTCGCGGAACGACGCGCCTTTATTGATGTCGGCGGTGAATTGGGGCGAGGTTTTCTACATCGCCTGGAAGCTGCATGGCGAAGCAGGAGCCACGGAAGCCGAGGACAGGTTGCTGGAAATGCCGATTGCGACTATCGCCGCAGATCGCGCGCGGGCCTCGCGAGCGGGCGCGCTCAAGCAAAAACATGGTTTGGGATATGCGGATGCCTTCGCGGCTGAGCTGGCGATTGAGCAGGGCGCATGGTTGGTGACGGCGGATGAAGAGTTTTCGAAGATGGGCAAGCTCATTTCGGTTTATCCGTTGCCGAGGTATGGGAAGTAGATATAGAGCGATCCATGCAGAATAAAGCCCCGCGAGATTCCGCGGGGCCTGTCGGGCTATTCTTCTGGGTTGGCTTACTGAACGGTAACGTTCACCGAGGCCGATGGAATGCCGTTGGCGACGACAACCAACGTGCTCGCACCAGTCTCCGTCGTAGATGAGACGTCGAAGTTGGTGAAAACACTTTTGGATCCGGTGGCGACACCCATCGTGCTATGGTCATGCGTTCTCGCATAGAAAACGTGGCCGGTTGCCTGATTGGTGATGCGCACCAGCGGATAGTTGGTCGCGGTTTGATACTCGTCTCCGAACGCGTTGGCCTGCGAGAGGCCGTTGAACTGCGTGCCGGAAATCTTGTAGGTTGAGCCGCGAGTCACAGTGGTCGGAGCCGAGGTGATCGTCGGCGCCCAGGCCTGCTGATACGTACCGGTTGAAGCGTAGAGTTGCGCACCGCCTAACAGCACCTGGCCTGTGGGCAGGACCATCAGGCTCTGATAGTTGGTGGCAAGACCGCGCGTGAAGTTGGTCCCATCGAATTCATAGGAAGAACCTGAATTGCCATCCACCAGAACGTTGCCGTTGGGTAAGAGCGCAGCGAATTCGTCGCCGGCATCATCCCCGGCAGGGAAACTTGGCCCCGCCTTCCACGTGCCCGGTGCTCCATTTTTTCCCGGAGTATAGATAGCAGTGTTCCCCGAAGAGCCGCCTTGTGGCGTGCTCCCCGTGGCGAACACGGTACCATCCGGGCGCAGGATCGCCGGCCCGATTTCTCCCGGCGGATAGTAGCAATACTCGCCGTTCGGCCCAAAGTTCAGGCAGCCAAAGGGCGAGGGTGAATGTAAATCGACAATGGTGCTGCCGGCACTCGTCCAAGTGAGGTCGGCCGGATTGAAGATTTCTGAGTTGGGCGCATTCTTCACGTCAGCCGTCAAGATGGTACCGTCAGGCATCAGCGTCCAACCCTCTTCGGCGTTGAAGTCGCTTTTTCCGGGAGGAAAACCGTACGTCCAGGTCATCGTTTTCGGATTGAGCGCAACGTCACCTTTCACCAATTTGTCGCCAAAGACGAAAGTACCGTTAGGCAGCACAAGCGAGGGTGAATCTCCAACGAAAGAAACCGCCTTGGGTAAGGTCAGCGGCGTCCAAGTATTTGCGGCGGGATCGTAGATCGCGCCGAGGTTGGTCAAAGTGAAGTTGCCGAAGTTATATTCGCCGCCGACAATAATCAGTCTGCCATCGGCGAGCACGGCGGAGGCAAACGCTTCCGGCGAATATCCCGATTGAAGGCTCGCCACCTGCTTCCACGTGCCATTCTGATAGCTGCCGGTGTTGTCGGGCGTCAGCAACCACCAGTCGGAATCGTTGTAACCCTGGGCCAAAACCGTTCCGTCCGTGAGTTGAAAAGTAAGTTGAGCGCCATCTGGAGCTTGACTCTTCAAGTTGACTATAGTTTGCGCGTTGCTGGAGAGAGCCAGCGCGACGAAAAACAAACTGCACAATAATTTCCTTCGCAAGTCGTACCACCTTTCCTGGGGAATCGTTCAGTGCCGCAATACAGAAGTTCGTGCCAAAAGAAACGCCTACCGCGCGCTTCTAAGTATGCTGTCGTTAAGAAGAGACGAAACTCGGCTCTGGAAGGCTAACGCGAGCAACCCCACTATTTTAACCGTGTTTTGAAGAGGCCGTACTTTTCAGGAAACTATCGGCCATAGGAGGCTCGAAATCCGTCGCCCGGTAGGCCGGTCAGGCGCTGGCAGCCGCGTCGCCGCTGCCCAAGGGAAGAAAATATTGCGTGCCTTTAATCGGAGCGGACACTTTGCGCAGCAGTTCCTGCAAATCTTCGTTGCGCTCGACGAAATCAATCTCCGAGGTATTCACAATCAACAGGTCGGACGAGGTGTAGTGAAAAAAGAAGTGCTCGTAAGCCTTGACGACTTCTTCAAGGTAATCCTCGCTTAACCCGCGCTCGCCGGGGGCATTTTTCTTCTTGAGACGCTTCTTCAGAACTTCCGGCGTGGCTTGCAGATAGATCACCAAGTCGGGCGTGGGAAGTTGTGCCCGAAAGAAATTGTAATAGCGGTTGTAGGTTTCCAGTTCCTGATCGTTGAGATTCAGGCAGGCAAAGAGTTTGTCTTTCTCAAAAATAAAATCGCTGACCACGGTTTTCTGGGAGCGCGGCCCAATGTCGAGAGCATTCAAACGTTCAAAGCGCTGGATGAGAAAAGTAAACTGCGCCTGAAAACCAGCGCCCTTTTCTCCGTCATAAAAAGGCGCGAGAAATGAGTTGTTCTCGCTCTCCGGCACAAGTTGCGCGTTCAGGCGCTCGGCCAGCATTCGGGCCAGCGTGCTCTTGCCCACTCGTATGGGACCTTCAATGGCGATGTACCGGGGCAGTTCAAAAAGATTGGGCATGGGCTCTTAAGTATTTTGGCAGAATATCCCGGATAGAGGGAGGAATCAATTGCGTGATGAGTTAACAGCGCGAGGAACCACGAGCGGGACGCTCGCGCCTGCACGATTTACAATCACGGGGCGATAATTACATCCACGATGATTGGGCCGATATTAAGCGCGATTGGATTGGCTGCCGTCTCGGCTGGATATCAGTCCATGGCGCCGACAGCCCAATGGTATGGCCCAACGTTTACCGGGAAAACCACACCCACCGGAAAAAGCGCGCCGGAGGCTTCGCTGGCGCTCACCTATGACGACGGCCCCAATGATCCGCACACGCTTCGGTTACTGGAAGTGTTGGCCAAAGAAGATGTGAAGGCGACATTTTTCTTGATTGGACGATTTGTGTGGAAGCGCCCGGACATCGTTCGGGAAATCGCGCGCGCGGGACATGCGATTGGGAATCATACGTTCACGCATCCTAATCTGATTTTTGCTTCGGCGGAACAGACTCGGCTCGAACTACAACAATGCCAGAACGCCATCGCGGACGCGACTGGCGAATTGCCCCGCTTATTTCGTCCGCCATTTGGCGGGCGTCGGCCGTCCACATTGCGGGTTGCGCGAGCGCTGGGATTGGAGCCGGTGATGTGGAACATCACTGGGTGGGATTGGAACGTACCTCCAGCGACCGAGATTGCGCGCGGCTTAAATAGGAAATTGGTCGCCATCGCGCCGATGGCTGAAGATTATTATGGAGAGAAAATTCGCCAGCGAAAAATGCGGAGCGGAGTCATTCTATTGCACGATGGTGGGCATATCTCCCTTGGCGCCGACCGTTCGCAGACGGTGCTGGCGACGCAGGGCTGCATTCCTTACTGGAAGGCCGCGGGATATAACTTGGTGACGATACAGGAGATGATGGGTGCGCAACGCGGCCGCCAGGCACACAAAGACTAAACAGCTTGCGGGCTAAAGCGAGGTCAGGGACTGGGCTTGACTTGAGCCCGTGCGAGTTGTGGGAATTTCTCACTGGGCACCAGCAAGACCCAGGCTTCAAGTTCAGTTGCCGTGCCCTGCGCGTGGTCGGCCTGTTTCAATATGATGTGCTGGAATTTCTGGACTGACTCATTGTGATCCATTATTTCCCTCCGGCGGTACACCCTGCAGGCTGAGCAAGACTGAGCACTCTTGCTCAGAGGAATCAGAAGGCCGTTGGTAAGATCGAGTTTCCTGAGGACGAAAAATTCAAAGGGGGCGCTATCCATGCCGCTCAAGATGCACGCTGCGGTCGTCGAGCAATTCGGAAAACCGTTGCAGCTTAGGGAGTGGGATGTTCCCTCCCCCGGAGCAGGCCAAATTCTGGTGAAAACCGAGGCCTGTGGAGTATGCCACACCGATCTTCATGCGGCTCGCGGCGACTGGCCGGTGAAGCCCACACTTCCGTTCATTCCTGGCCATGAAGCCATCGGTTTGGTCGTTGCCGTTGGATCGGGAGTAACCATTGTGAAGGAGGGTGAGCGGGTCGGTGTACCGTGGCTCTACTCGGCATGTGGTCATTGCGAATACTGCTTGACTGGCTGGGAAACGGTGTGTGCTCAGGCGCAGTTCGGCGGTTATACGAAGAACGGCGGTTTTGCCGAATACCTCCTCGCCGATCCTGATTATGTTGCTCATATTCCTGCCGGGCTTACGGCTGTCGAAGCCGCGCCGTTAATTTGCGCAGGAATCACGACCTACAAGGGGATTAAGGAGACTGAGGCGCGGCCTGGGGAATGGATCGCCATCTCGGGCGCTGGCGGACTCGGTCACCTGGCCATCCAATATGCGAAGGCGATGGGACTGCTCGTCTGCGCAATTGACATTGATGATGACAAGCTGGCTCATGCCACGCGCCTCGGCGCAGATTTTGTGATCAACGCTAAGGCTGGAGACCCGGCAACCGCTGTAACGAAGGCGACTGGCGGCGGAGCTCACGGCGTTCTGATTACCGCGCCTTCGCTCATCGCATTCAAGCAGGGCGTTGGTATGACCCGTAAGCGTGGCACTTGTGTCCTAGTCGGGCTGCCGCCCGGCGAATTCCCAGTTCCGCTCTTCGATGTGGTGGCTAACTGCATAACCATCCGCGGTTCGTTCGTCGGCAGCCGTCAGGATATGGCAGAGGCTCTAGCCTTCGCTGTCGGAGGCAAGGTGAAAGCCGATATCGAGTTGCAGCCCCTGTCTTCGATCAATCGAATCTTCGACCGCCTTGAGAACGGCGATGTGCCGTCACGCGTGGTTCTCGACTTCGCGCCGACTCAAACGAAGAAGCGGACGTCGGAACAGGATCAGCACCTTGCCACCGCCGGTGCGGGTTCAACAAGGGATCTGTAATTTGTTCAAGAACTGCGGCAAGTTGCCGAGGAGACAAAAATGTCTAAAGAAGATTCAGTTGTCGCTGTATATCAAACCCACACGGACGCGGATCGAGCCGTGAAGGACCTTCAGCGTGACGGCGTCGACATGCGCAAATTATCTATCGTCGGCAAAGGCTACCACACTGATGAGCATGCCGTGGGCTACTACAATGCGGGCGATCGCATGAAGTATTGGGGCAAGGCGGGCGCATTCTGGGGCGGTTTCTGGGCGCTGCTTTTCGGTTCAGCGTTCTTCATGATTCCGGGCCTCGGCCCCATCCTGGCAGCGGGACCTGTAGTTGCATGGATCGTGGGGGCGCTGGAGAGTGCGGTTGTGGTCGGTGGATTTAGCGCATTGGGAGCTGGCCTCTACAGCATGGGAGTTCCCAAGGACAGTATCGTGAAGTATGAAGCAGCCATAAAGACAGATCAATTCTTGCTGATCGCCCAAGGGACGGCTGCGGAAGTGGCTAAGGTTAAGGACATCATCAAAAGCACGCACGCTCTTTACTGCGAATTGCACACAGCCGAATCAGTAGCGGCATAGCAACGAAGACAGACGCCACGTCCGGGGGGAATGGCGTCCCTACCGAGTGCTCGAACCACTACGAGTGGCAATGAACAGGGAGAATCCGATGTCAAAGACATGGGAACATTATCATCACGCTGCTCGTCATCATGAGCGGGCGGCCTACCATTTTAACGAGGCGGCGCAGTGCGACAGTGATCTGGCTGGAACGCGATCGCTGAAGTCACTTTGATGAAGAAGGCCGATGAGAAAGACCGAAATGACTAATGAGACGCTAGAAGTTCCCCGAACAACTCCGCGAAGGCGCGGGGCGAGCAGCAGTATAGGAACCGTGACGGGCAGCACGTTCTCCTCGTTGATTCTAGAAGCGGAAGGACCGATCGCAGTTGAGTTTATGTCTTACGGCTGTGTACACTGCCGCGCGATCGAACCTGCCCTTGAGAAGGTGGCAGAGACGGTGAAGTCCAAAGAGAAGATCTTCAGAGTCAATACCGCAGTCGATGAGGGACTCTCCGACAGTTACGACATCCAAGGCACGCCAACTTTTCTCATGTTTCTGAATGGGAAGGAAGTTGGGCGAGTAGAGGGTCCACAACCCACAGTATCGAGCGTCATGACGGCGGTGACGCAACCGTTTGAATCATGAAATGAGGCCAAGTGCCACAGCTTCAGAAACAGACCACACCTATCCTGTTATTCAATGACGAATGCGCTGTCTGCCGCCGCATTGGGCATTGGGTGCAGAGATCGGCACAGAGCGGACCGGGCGAGATACGCCTCATCGTGCAACCGATTGGCGACGATCCGGATGCGCTGTTGGCGCTCCATCCGGACCTCGACATCTGGGATGCCTATGAGACGATCCATCTCCTTATGCCCGATGGCTCGATGAAACTCGGGGGAGAAGCTGTCGCCGAGGTTCTGCGGAGTTTGCCCAACACCAATTGGTTTGCTGGGTGTTTCGGCGTCAGCATATTTGGATTCCACCCATTTCAGATGATGCTCAATATGAGCTATGCCATCCTGGCCGACGTGCGCCCGCTTTTCGGCTGCGAAAGTTGCGGAACGCCAAGCTGGCTGCGACCGATCGAGCGGATTACCAAGTGGGCGAAGGGTATATTCGGTGTGAAGCGGTACTCAAGCCCGACTCCGCATTTCACGCCCCTCGCGGCTGGAGGAGCTCGGCCGCTACCTCTCTCAGGGGAGCCTTCCGGGCAAGCGCGTCATATCTGAAATTAAGACAACAACAGGCCGTTCGAGGCACGATCACTGTTGAACCGTCCCAGTTTCCTCTTTCACAGAAAGAAGGGCTTGGTAATCCTTACCCCGGTGAATCACTTGCGGGCGAGGCGCCCGCCCCGCACACATCCAAAACACTCTTCAGATACTCCATCCGCCGTCGATCACAAAGGTCTGCCCGGTGACGAACCCGGACTCGTCCGACGCGAGATAGAGCGCCATGGCGGCAATTTCATTGGGCTGGCCGAGGCGGCCCATGGGCTGGCGAGCGACGAAGGCGGCCCGAACTTTTTCGGCGTCGCCTTGCGCGGCAATTCTGTCCGCAAGCGAGGGCGTGTCTATGGTTCCGGGACAAATCGCATTGCAACGGATGTTGCTGCCGACGTAATCGGCCGCGATCGCCTTGGTCAGCCCAATCACTGCGCCTTTGGTCGCTCCGTAGGCGGCGCGGTTGGGCGCGCCTTTAATGCTCGACACGACCGACGCCATATTGATGACATTCCCTCTTTTCATCTTCAGCATAGACGGCAGAAAAGCATGGCACATGCGATACATGGAGCCGACGTTGAGGTCGAAAGAAAAATCCCAGTCTTTTTGAGAACACGCCAGCAGGTCGCCTTGATGCACATATCCGGCGCAATTAAACAGGACGTCCACGGCGCCGATTTCCTCGGCAAGTTTTTGAATGGCGGCGTTGTCGCGGACATCGAGGGCTCGTATTTTAATTTCCGGACGCAAATGCGCGAGTTCGTCGAGCGCCGATTGATTGATGTCCGTCGCCCAGACCGTCGCGCCCGATTCCGCAAACAAAATCGCGGAAGCTCGGCCAATTCCCTGCCCCGCAGCCGTGATCACTGCGATTTTTCCCTGCAAGCTGAATGTCATGCAGCTTCCTTTGCACCGTTTGAAATCACTCGGCGGGGACTACCGTCTGCTGTTGCTCCCCCATGCCTTCGACTCCGAGACGAACCACGTTTCCAGCTCGCAGATACACAGGCGGCTTCTGTCCGAGGCCCACACCGGGCGGCGTTCCCGTGGAAATTACGTCGCCGGGTTGCAGGCTCATAAAGCGGCTAACGTAGCTCACCAGCTTCCGCACACCAAACACCATCGTTTTCGTCGAGCCATTCTGATAGCGATGGCCATCCACTTCGAGCCACAGGCGCAGGTTTTGCGGGTCAGGCACTTCGTCTGCCGTAACCAGCCACGGCCCCATCGGGCCAAAGGTGTCGGCGCTCTTTCCTTTCACCCACTGCCCTGTCCCTTCCATCTGGAAGGCCCGCTCGGATACGTCGTGAATCACACAATATCCGGCCACGTGATTCATCGCCTCACTTTCGGAAACATACTTACCGTGTTGGCCAATCACAACACCCAGCTCCACTTCCCAATCGAGTTTGGTCGAGCCGCGCGGAATGATGAGATTGTCGTTCGGTCCGCAAATCGCAGAGGTCGCCTTCATAAAAATCACGGGCTCGCTGGGCAATTGCATGCCGGTTTCGGTGGCATGATCGGAGTAATTGAGTCCGATACAGATAAACTTGCCCACACGTCCCACGCACGGCCCGATGCGGACTTTCGAAGACACAGCGGGCAGACTTGCAGAATCGACGGCTCGTAGTTTTGCGAGGTTAGATAACGAGAGCGTTTCGCCGGAAATATCAGGGATGATGACGCTGAGATCGCGAATGGTTCCCTGCGCGTCGAGCAGCGCGGGCTTCTCTGCCCCTGCCGCGCCATATCGCAAAAGTTTCATGCCTTATTTATGTATCACGAATGTGCGGGGCACGGAGGGAGCGAGAAAACCACGTGATCGAGGTTCGTGGTTCCCACCCTTCGGCTGCGCTCAGGGCAAACTCCTTCGAACAGGGCAAAATGGTGAGGCAGCCTGCTTTGGGGGGGCCGCCTTTGTCCGGCTCCGGGCCCGCCCAGACTCATGCCCCACCAAGAGGCGCCTTAATAGCCGGGATTACGCCCATTTCGAAGAAATCCGGCACATAGAGACTTTCTTACACTTGCTCTCTTGCAGGGGGGAGTAACTATACTCTGAAGGGCGCATACATAGCTGGTCTGGAGATCCTCTTAGATGAAAACCCTTGTCGTTTGCCGTTCGGCATTTCTATTGCTTTTGGCAACTATTCTGCTCGGCGTTCCCTCAGCTTCTGCCCAGAGTTCCAACCCTCAGGCCCGCGTCCCCGACGGCATTAACAAGATCCAACACATCGTTTTCATCGTCAAGGAAAACCACAGCTTCGATAACTATTTTGGCGCCTACTGGAGCTGGCTCAACAAGGGCAACCCTCCGCCAAACCCCTACTTCACCACGACGGGATTGTTATCGACGGGCGCAACCATACCTCTCGGCCGCACACCTGACAATACTCCCAACGACATCTGCCACAGCTGGAAATGTTTTGCGCCGATGCTTGACTACGGCAAGATGGACCACTTCGATTTAGAGCCGACCTGCTTACAAAACGGGACGTTGATGTGCATGACGCAAATGCAACAAGCGGACATTCCGAATTATTGGGCCTACGCATCCAATTTCACGCTGGCCGCCAACTTTTACTCGTCGATTCACGCGAGCAGTGTTCCCAACCACATGTATAGCATTGCCGCCAGTTCTGGAGGTCTCATCGATCAAGGGCATCTGGGGAGCGAAAGGGCGGTGGGCTGCCAATCTCCGGAGGGCGGAACTTCAGACTTTCTTGATGAGCATGGGAATACCACCAAGCAATATCCCTGTTTCGACATCAACACGCTCGGCGACCTTTTGACCACGGCTGGCGTGAGCTGGACCTCGTATTCGCCTGCCAACATCGGCTTCAATGCCTTTGTCTTGATCAACCACCTCTTTCACAGTGACGAATGGAACCAGCATGTCGTTTCCTATACCCAGTTCACTTCCGACGCGCTGGCGGGAAAGTTGCCCGCTGTGAGTTGGCTTGTGGCCAACGCCGAAAGCGAACACCCGCCCTTTAGTGTCTGCTATGGGGAGAATTGGACGGTCAACCAGATCAATGCCGTTATGCAAGGCCCCGATTGGCCGACTACGGCAATTTTTTTGACCTGGGATGAACCGGGTGGGTTTTATGACCACATGTCTCCGCAGACCGAAGACACATTTGGGTTGGGTGTACGACTGCCGATGATTATCATTTCGCCCTACTCGATTCCGGGGTATATTTCGACCACTCAATACGAGCACTCTTCAGTGATTAAATTCATCGAGGAACGTTTCAATCTGCCCAGCCTCAACGGGCGTGATGTTCTCGCGAACGACATGCTCGATAGCTTCAATTTTGATCAGACGCCCAACCCGCCGCTTTCCTTGCAGACCCATTCCTGTCCCATCGTCCAAAGTTCGCAGAATTTTCAACCCCAAGCCGTGGGCACTACGAGCGGCGACTACTGGTTGACCTACGGCAACAACAACTCGAGCCAGCAAGACAACGTTATTAGCGTTACCTCTACGGGCGATTTCAGCCAAACCAACACCTGCGGGACAATTTTTCCTGGCAATTGGTGCACGATTACCGCGCATTTCACGCCGACCGCGTCCGGTCCGAGAAGTGGCGTCCTCACCATTACCCACATGCTGGGGCAACACGGGCAGCAGCAACAACAAACCGTCAACTTGACAGGCATCGGCACTTACCTCACATTTTCGCCCACTGGTACGTTGAGCTTTGGGCAGCAACCGGTCGGCACCACCAGCCCCGTGCTTCAGCTCAAAGTCACCAACAGCGGTTCTACGGCGATTAAACCCACGAAAGGCTCAATCACTGGAGACTTTGCCGAAACCAATAACTGCACCGTCATTCCACCGAATGGTTCATGCATGGTTAAGGTCACTTTCACGCCCCGGCAAGCCGGCAACCGTCCCGGTACTCTCACCGTCTTCGATAATGACCCTGCCAGTCCGCAAACCATCAATCTGACCGGCACTGGAACCCTGATGTCCGTCACGCCCACTTCGCTAACATTCCCCACACAAGCTTTGGGGACGAGCAGCGCTCCCCAAGCGGTGACGGTCAAGAACCTCAACAACAGCGCCATGCCCATCACGGACATTTCTATTGGCGGAACTTACGACTTTGGCGCCTACCAACAAACTAACAATTGCCCGAGCAGTCTGGCTCCCAATGCGACCTGCACTGTGCAAGTCTCCTTCACGCCCGACCAATTAGGCGCGAGCCAGACGCCAACCTACCTCGTGGTGAACTACAGCTCCCCTGAAGCTCCCCTGGCCGTGGCTTTGGCCGGCGGTGGCGGCCCATCCGGTAATAACCCGGCGCCCATCGTGAGTCAGCCGCTGAATCCCTCAAGCGTCGCCCCCGGAAGCTCGGCCTTCACCCTCAAAGTTTTTGGTACCGGCTTCACGAGCGCTTCCGTCGTGAACTTCAATGGGACCGCACTCGCGACAGTGTTCAAGAGTTCGCGTCAATTGCAGGCAACCGTGCCAGCCCCCCTGGTCAGTCAGGCGGGTACCGCTTCAATAACAGTTCTGACACCGGCTCCTGGCGGCGGAATTTCCAACGTAGCCTTTTTGCCAATTACTGCGCCTGTGAGTAATGTCAACTTCTCGACCCAATCCATGGGCGTCGGAACCACTCCCAACGGCATCGTCACTGCGGATTTCAATGGCGACGCCATCCAGGATCTGGCGATCGCAAATTCCGGTTCCAACACCGTCTCCATCCTGCTCGGTAATGGGGACGGAACCTTCACGGCTGGCACGCCGCTGAATACCGGCAACCAGCCCGGCGCGCTGGCGCTCGGCGATTTCAACGGAGACGGAATCGTTGACCTCGCGGTCGCCGACGCCGCCGACAGCCGGATCCTCATTTTCCTTGGAAAAGGAGACGGCACCTTCAATCCGGCCAGTCCCGCTAATTGCAATCTGATTACGGAGTGCGCGAATACCGTAGATCCGGTTGCCTTGGCGGTCGGCGACTTCAACGGGGACGGCCATTTAGATCTGGCTGTCGTGAATCAATCCATCAGCACGGTTTCTATTTTGCTCGGCGCCGGCGACGGTACATTCAGTCTGCAATCCACGACTCCAGTAACGCTGGCTGGCCCGACCGCAATTGCCGTGGGAGATTTCAACGGCGACGGCATCTCTGATCTGGCCTTGGATAACCCTGCCAGCAACAATATTTCAATTCTGTTCGGTCACACCTCGGGAATTTTTAAATCCGGTGGAACAATCACAACCACGGGGCCAGGGATGCTTGTGGCGGCGGACTTTAACAATGATCAGAAGATTGATATCGCCGTCGTCAATCCCGGCGCCAATACCGTCACTGTCTTTTTCGGGAACGGAGATGGAACTTTCCAGACCGGTGCGCATTATGCCACCGCGGCCGGACCAAGTTCAATCATTGTTGGCGATTTCAACGGGGATGGACTCTTGGACATCGCCACCGCGAATTCCGGCTCCAACACCATCTCGGTTCTGTTGGGCGCAGCTGGCGGGACTTTCCAGCCGCATATTGATGCCTCTGCCGGAGGCAGTCCTGCGTCAATCACTACGGGTGATTTCAACGGCAACGGCAAACTTGATCTGGCGGTGACAGATTCGACGGGCAACAGCATTTCCATCTTTTTGCAGTGACACGAACCGCTTAGCTCGGGCGGTCCAACTATAGACGGGAGGCTGCCCCATCATTTCGCGTTCTTTGCAAAAGGGTGGGCGCCTCGAATTCCGATAAAATGGTCTTCCGAACCGCTCAGGGTCAAGCAGTCTCGCGACGGCGTGAACGCCAATCGTTATCATTTCAGAATCTCATTTCAGAACGAGCCGGAAAGCCGTTCCATAGTTCGAGGGTCCGCCCTCAATGGTCGTCCCGTAGAGGCCGCCCGAAAGATAAACTAATGGAGCCTGCGGCTGGCTGCCGTCGTTAGCACCGCCTTCGAAGGTGTGAAGAACTTTGTAAGTCGTTCCATTGGCAACTGCGAAGATTACTCCGTTACCCAGACCGGTACCAGCGCCACCGAACTGAGTGACGCCATATATATTTCCCGTGGCGTCTGAGATCACTCCCAGGCCGCCGCCTGCGCCAACTCCAGGGTCCCCAGCTCCATCGGAAGGCGAACCTGCGAAGGCGTGTATAACTGAAAATTGTCCGGCGGCTGTTTCTTTAAACACGGTGCCACAACCAATACCGGGCCCAAAGCTATCTGGGCAGCTCAAGTCTCCGCCTTGCTGCGTAACTCCATAAATGTTGCCGGCTGCATCGAGTGCGACCGGACCATTCGGAGTGGCCCCATTCGTATCGCCGACGCAAAAAGAGTGAAGTGTGCTCTCAACCCCGCCAGGCGTGACCTCAAATACAGTCCCGCCGCCCGAACTGCAGGAACCCCCGTACTGAGCGACGCCATACATATTTCCCTTGGAGTCGAACGTCAGTGCACCGAACGGGTTAATCCCATCTCCGGAGATAGTGCCGAATTGGTAGAAGATGGATTCTTCGCCCGAGGCCGGGTTGACCTTGAAAATCACTCCCTGGCCAAATTTCCCGGCCTGCGCCGGACCGTAAAGATTTCCATCGGGGCCAAGTACAACGCCGGAGCCAGGGTTCTCACCGTCATCCGTTCCGGGTTGAAAGCTATAGAGGATTGATTCGTGACCGCTGCTGTCGATCTTATAGACCGTCCCGCAGTTCCCGTTATTCTGCTGACAAGTTCCACCGCCCTGGGTGGTTCCATAGATGTTCCCGGCGTGATCGCGAGCGAGATTGCCCGAAGGACCTGCGCCGTCCGAACTTCCTCCCTCGAAGTCGTAAACGAAGCTTTCCGTTCCTTTGGCTGTGAGCCGGTAGACAGTTCCGAAACCTATTTCGCCGCCGTCGAGCGTCGTACCGTACGCCACGTCTTTCCCAAGGGTAAGAGATCCATACGGATAAATACCGCTTTGTGATCCGCTGAATGAATAGACCTCAAAGGAAGTTTGTGCCGATGCCGTTGTGGCTGCGACGAAAGACGTGGCAAGAGCGAGTACGAAAAACATCAGCGTGGGCTTGCTGCGCGTGCGATTACGGAGAATGGACGATGCGTCGACTGTACTGGTGGGCATGAGACCTCTTCATCTTCTATCTATGATGGATCGATTTCCTCGGGCAGGGTTGAGATGCCAGCGTTCTCGGCATGCTCTAACAAGTCCTTTGATTGAAAACTACAGAGACGGAGGATGAACGTCCATGAGGCGAACCCTGTAGAAGAAAATCCGTGGTGCTGCACTTACGCGCTGCTTCAGTACCCTAGTTATCCGGTTTCTGAATCATCAAATTACAGAATTCGCCCGACCACTCTCCCGGCATCATAAATGCCGTGAAAGGTGAGAAAAAAGAACGTTGGATGGAACTCTGTGAGCAAGCTGCGGATGAACAGAACAGCGGCAAGTTACTTCAGCTTGTCCGGGAGATTAATCGCTTGCTCCAAGAGAAGCGGGATGGGCTAAGCCGAGTTGTGGGAGAGCAAGATCAAGACCAAGCGTGATTGCTAGCCTGGCAAATTCGCGTTCTCAGTGGCACACCGAGGCTGCCCCAATCTGCGCTGTCATCCCGACCGAGCCCGGATGATACGCGCCAGCAGCGGGCCACCCGGCGAGTGGAGGGACATGCTTCTCTACCTGATACCGACGGCAACGGCCGGGTGCCCACCGCTTAATCGCTCCAAGGTTGTGCTGGTGGAAATCAATTTTGCTTTACAGGTCAGGTGCGTGTTCTGTTTTGCTCAACCTCGCGCCCTACTCCTCGCCATACTAGGCATTCGTGGATACAGAGTCTGTATCCAGACGCCGACGGAATTTCAACCGCTTCCCGCGAATGAGCAGAGTGCACAAGTGACTTTGCACGAGTGGGGGAGCGGAGTGTTCAGAACCAACACCAGGAGATCTCCATGAAGATTCTAGTGATAGGCGGGACCGGCAATATTGGTGCGGAAGTTGTGAAAGAACTGCAAAGGCGCAAGGCAGACATTCGCCTTCTTATTCGTAAGGAAGGCGATCCAACCCCGAAGGGGGTTGAGGTTGCCGTCGGCGATTTGCTTGATCCAGTCTCCGTGCAGAAAGCGTTACAAGGAGTGGATAAGCTCTACCTGCTGAACGCTGTCGCTCCTGATGAATTAACGCAGGGTCTCATCGCCTTCGATCTGGCCAAGCGGCTGAAGCTGAAACATATCGTCTATCACTCGGTCTTCCGCGTGGACCACTTCAAGGATGTTCCACATTTTGCCTCAAAGCTGGCTATCGAGAACGCGTTGCGGGAATTCAGAATCCCGTTCACGATTATCCGGCCGAACTACTTTGATCAGAACGATGCAACGCTAAAAGATCCGCTCACGAAGGCTGGCATTTACCCCGTGCCTCTTGGCGATGCGGGTGTCTCCGCAGTGGATATTCGGGACATTGCCGAGGCAACGGCGATTGTTCTGACCTCGAACGAACACTACGGCCAGACTTACAACCTTAACGGGCCAGAGGCCCTGAGTGGCCCTAAAGCGGCATCGATCTGGAGCAAATTGCTCGGCAAAGAGATTCGTTATGGCGGCCACAATATGGATGCGTTCGAGGAGCAGATGCGCAAGACAGCCCCTTCCTGGTCAGCTTTCGATATCCGGATGATGTTTGAAGGGTATCTCGAACGTGGGTTCGTCGCTGAAGATGGAGATGTTGAAACATTGACGAAGTTGCTGGGGCATAGTCCTCGCCGATATGAAGATTTCGCGAAAGAGACTCTCTTGAAGTGGCAGGCGGTGTCGTCGAAGGCGGCGTGAGAGCAAACCTTTGGCCTCGCCTTTCCCGAGGCCAATTTCATGAGCGGACAGATGCTTGTCGTCGATGGCGGCAAAATTAAGCACTGAAAGCTCGCTATGGCGTCCGGGCAATTACCCGGTGCCCCAGGTTCGCGCCCCATCATATGACGTCCGCGGTTTTCACTTCTCTGTTTTGGAGCGCTAACCTGGGCGGGGGATTTCCATGCCATCCGAAAATCTTGAATTACTCGGCAATCCCAGGTTAGCTCGCCTTCGGCTACGCCGAACCTGGGGCACCAAGCGTAACCTCAAAGCTGGATTCTTTCCATTCAAGCCGTCTTTGGCCCGAGTGGGAAGATCCACCCTACCCCCGCTTGGCTGACTTCTTTACGGCGGGTTCCGGGCTTTTTGCGGCGGCGTTGGCACGGTCTTGCAGGGC
>Ga0187847_10001497_pt1 | contig 20812 bp, 21 predicted proteins | sample June2016WEW_4_10_FD_132458 | JGI IMG/M metagenome (GOLD analysis project Ga0187847, IMG submission 132458) | Peatland microbial communities from SPRUCE experiment site at the Marcell Experimental Forest, Minnesota, USA - June2016WEW_4_10 | ecosystem: Environmental > Terrestrial > Soil >...
CACCGAGAGCCTCCGCGGCGTCAACCTTCTCGATCACGGAATCGCCTGGGCCAGCGGTGCGCACGGAACTTATCTCCGCTCCATGGACGGCGGGCACACGTGGTCCGCATCCCAAATTCCCGGCGCGGACACCCTCGATTTCCGCGATGTCCAAGCCGTCAGTGCCGATGTCGCCTATCTTCTCGCCGCCGGCCCCGCAAACGCTTCCCGCATCTACAAAACTACCGATGCCGGCCAGCACTGGACGCTGCAATTCACCAACACGAATCCCAAGGGCTTCTTCGATTGCATGGCTTTCTGGGACGCCACTCACGGCATCGCCGTCGGCGACCCAGTTCCCGATGCGCAAGGCCAATTGAAATTTGAATTGATTGCCACCGATGACGGCACGCACTGGAATCCATTGCCTTCGTCGCATCTTCCAGCAGCTCTTGCCAGCGAAGGCGCATTCGCTGCCAGCGGAACTTGCGTCGCCACGCTCGGGAAAAAAGAAGTCTGGTTCGTTACTGGCGGGGCCGCTGCGCGGGTCTTTCACTCTTCTGATCGCGGCCAAACTTGGACCGTCACTGAGACTCCCATCCCTCACGGTCCCGATTCCGCCGGAATTTTCTCGATTGCCTTTCGCGACGCCCATCACGGCGTTATCGCAGGCGGGGATTACAAACAACCCTCGCAAGGCTCCGCAAATATCGCCTTCACCAGTGATGGCGGCCGAACATGGCGACCGTCGCCTGTCGCTTCACAGTTTTACATTTCTGCCGTCTCCTTCACTCCAAAAAAAGGGCTGCTCGCCGTGGGCAACGCTCACGCTGCGTACGCTGAAAATTTGGCACAGCCATCCTGGACTCATTTTTGGGATTTCAATCTGAATGCAGTGAGCGCCGACAAACACGGCAACGCCATCGCCGTCGGCCCAAAAGGCGTCATCGTCGTTTTTACCGGCCTGAAATAAATTGGATTTATGATTTGATCTGTGTCTTCTCGGGCGAAATCCGGTAAGAATGCAAGCGCCGAAACCCCAACGCTCCCCTTGTCGGTGTTGCTCTCGCAAGCCCTTGTCGCATTCACCATCGAATTCGACAACGCGGCCGAACGCCGGCTTCCGCATCGCACAACCGATCACGGCTCGACTGGCGGTCTGCGTTCTCCGTGGCTTGTGTCTCTCGCGATGTATGCAAATTGCATGCAACACATCGGCCCGGATGGCATAACCATAGGCGCTCTCGTTCGCCGAGCGCGGACGGTAACGAAGTTTCGCGGAATGCACCGCTGGGGCTACATCACCATGCGACCGGCTCCGGAATCGAAGTTGAAGAAACCGGATGCAAGTTGGATCGTCAACGCAACGCCTGGCGGCCGCCTCGCCCAAGAAATTTGGCAACCACTTTTCGCCGTCATCGAAAATCGCTGGCGTGCGCGATTTGGCGAGGATGTCATCGCTTCGCTTCGAGAATCGCTGCAGGCCATCGTTGGTAAGCTCGATCCCAACTTGCCGGATTGTTTGCCAATTCTCGGCTACGGACTGACCAGCGTCCCTTTGAAAAAGAAATCGATCACCAAAAAAACGAACAACAAGGCAGCCCTACGAGATCCCGACCCGCCTTCCACTCTTCCTCTTTCCACACTGCTTTCGAAAGCATTGTTGGACTTCGCCATTGAATTCGAAAACGAATCAGACATTTCGCTGGCCATCTGCGCGAATGTTCTGCGTCTCGTTCACGAAGACAGCGTGAGCCTTCGCGACCTTCCAATAATTAGTGGCGTCTCGAAAGAATCAATCGCCATGGCGCTGAGCTTTTTGAAGCGGCAAGGGTACGCGACTGTCGTCTCAGAATCAGGAAGTCGTATCAAAATCCTCCGCCTTACGCCAAAAGGACGAAAGGCCAAAGCAGCGTATCCAACATTAATCTCCAAGATAGCGAGCCGATGGGAAGCCGAATTTGGCAAAGCGGCTATACGCGAGCTTCGAGACTCGCTCGAACAAATTGCGGGCGATGGCACCCCCCGGTCGCCCCTTTTCCGTGGCCTCGTACCCTCCTCGGAAAACTGGCGTGCGAGAGTCCGCAAGCCAGAGGCGCTGCCCCACTTTCCTATGGTGTTGCACCGTGGTGGCTACCCGGATGGCAGCTAATCGACGGAAAGTGCACCAAAATTATTAATGGTGCCCCAAATTGGGTGAAAATTGACTCGCTCTTCCCACTTTTTACTATCTTGATACCAAGAAAAAGCGGTGGACCAAAGTCCGCCGCTGGTACAGCAGAGCCTTCCCAATAAGTTTACCGGGCCGCCCCTTGCGCCATCGCTTTCTTGCCCATCATCTCGGCAATCTTGTCGAGCATGGTCGCGATGTTGCTTCCCGTGTCCACATTCCCGTCCACAGATGGGTGACGTCCGCCATCCGCATGCAGCACCAGCACCCGCAATCCTTCATGCGCTTTCTTCACCATATAAGGCAGATGATGCCGGTCATCCCGCGTCATCGTCGACCCCAGCACCACCAGATCAAAATTCCCCTGCTTCAGTGCCGCCTCTACCGCTTTGCGCCCTTCGGCAGCCTGTACCTGATGCCCCGCCTTCTGCATGGCCTCTGCCTGCGACTTCAAAATCTCCGCGTCACCCTCGCCGTAAAGTATGTTCAACTTCCCAGAATTTGCCATAAGTTCGCGCGCAGCCTTTCTAGTCTGCTGCCCGAACCTTAGCAACCCGCCGCCCCGAAGAGAACGTCACCGAAGAACTAGACCCAACGGGCCGTTTCGGTTGTACAATTACGCCTTCCCCCTTTCCGGCGGAAAATGCACCATACATAGAGAGGTGACCCATGCGGCCCTTTGCCGTCATTTTGCTGCTGCTCTCCGCTGCTGTTGCCGTCGCTCAACAGGAGCCTCTGACCGCACCCTGCGATTTCGACGACGGCATGGAAATGTCCGTCCAATACCACCCCGGCAAAGAGGAACCGAAAAACGGCAAAATTTGGATGCCCGGCGGCGGACCAATCGTCCTCTATACCCAGGTCCCGCTCATGCTCAACAACGTCAACATTCCCATTGGCGCCTATAACATGTATGTCATTCCCAACCGGAAAGACTGGACCCTCATCGTCAACAAGAACGTAAAGCCGGGATCCGCTTACGATGCCACGCAGGATCTCGTCCGCGCCCCCATGGAACTCGGCGAAATCGGCCAGTCTGAAAGCGAAGTCCAAGTCGCCCTTTCGCACTCCGGCCCTAAGCTTTGCAGCCTGCGCATCTACTATGCCAAGATTGGCGCCTTCCTCGATTTCAACGAGAATAAGTAACTTCCCGGAGTGATCGGCCTTTGCATCCGTCTTTGGAGTCTTTCTTCTCTTGACGCGCCAGTACGCGTGCGTATAAAAATTTCAGCCTGAGATATTTACAAATCTGCTCGCTACTAGCCGAAACTAGCCAGAGAATCGGTTAGGGCATTAAGGAAGTTTCCATGAAGCGCCTGCTCCCCGTTTTTATCCTCATTTCCGTCATGAGCATTGCTGCCACCAATCCCGTCCCCTTCCTCAATACCAAGCTCTATCCCACTAGCAGCCCCAGTGGACACGGCGCTTTTACATTGACCGTAACCGGCAGCAACTTCGCATCCGGAGCGGTAGTGAATTGGAATGGCTCTCCCCGCGCGACCACCGTGCTCTCGTCAAGCCGACTGCAAGCTGCGATCACCGCTGCGGATATCGCTCATCCCGGCACCGCGAGCATCACCGTGATCAATCCCGGAAGCCCACTGTCCAACAGCGTATATTTCACGGTAGGTACTCGCTCCGCAACCCTCGCCTTCGCGCGCCACGATCTGTCCATCTACGCCAGCCCCTACTCTATTGTTACCGCTGATTTCAATCATGATGGCAGACTGGATATCGCCGTCGGCAGTAGCACGGGTGGACTTCTTGGCACCTCAGCGGTTCAAGTTTTTCTTGGAAACGGCAACGGCACTTTTCAATCCCCGATTACGCTCAGCACCAACGTTGAGCCTGACGGAATGGTCGCCGGCGACTTCCTCGGCAACGGCAACCTCGATCTCATCATCGGGAACGAACTTGGCAATCAATTATTTTTGCAGGGCAATGGCGATGGGACGTTCACTCCAGAAAACGGCGCCGGAGGCTATCCTCCCGCAGCCGTGGCCGACATCAACCACGACGGCGAATTGGATTACATCACCTCCGGCGCCGAAGAAGGCGCGGGTCTAGCCCAAGTATTTTTGGGCAACGGCGATGGCACCTTCACCGTGGGCCAACAATTTTCCACCAGCGAAAATCCCGGCGGCGTGGCTTTTGGCGACTTCAACCGAGATGGCAAACTGGATGTCGCTATTATGAATAGCTTCACAGCAGAGAACCTGATGGTGCTTCCTGGCAACGGCGACGGGACTTTCGGCACCGCCGTTTACTACAAACCCGCGAACGTCGGATCTTATGTCGCGGTCGGCGACATCACCAACAGCGGCAAGCTCGATCTCGTCACCGACGGCATGGAAGTTTTCCTAGGCGATGCGACTGGGGCATTTACCGATGACGGTGGCGTCGTCTTCACCACCGCACTGGGTGTGGCGCTCGCCGATTTCAACAACGATAACCGTCTCGACGCCCTGCTCGTGCCCCACAACTCCGACGGCGGAGCAAACACTCTCACAGTGCTATCTGGGAATGGCGACGGCACGTTTCAGCCCGCCCAGTCATTTGACGCAGGCCAAGGCCGCAACGTATTCGGCGTCGGCGACTTCAACAACGATGGCAGACTTGACGTGGCCAGCGCCAGTACGGACCAAATCACAGGATTACCAATTCTTTCGATCTTCCTGCAGACCGCGCTTAGCATATCGCCTACCTATATCAACTTTGGAAATGTCGCGCTTGGCACCTCCAGCGCGCCGCAAACCGTTACTTTGACAAATATTGGAATCACCTCGATAACGCTGGCTTCGATACAAATCACGGGCAGCGCCCGCAGCTACTCCCAAACCAACGATTGCAGCTCTACGCTCGCTCCCGGCGCCACTTGCACCGTGAGCGTTACCTTCACGCCATCGGGCAAGAAGCAACTCGCGGGCTATGTTCGCATTGGTTATCGCGGAACCACCGGCACTCCCCAGCTTATCGAGCTCATCGGAACCGGCGACTGAATCTGCCGGCATATGCATATTTGAGGCGAGCGCAAAGCCCTTCGCTATACTTGAAACACTCGTTTCATTTATGCTAACGTTTCTTGTCAGCCATGGTCCGTACCGCCAACCTCGAACGCCCGCTCGAGCTCCTTGATGCCATCGGCGCGTACCTTGTGAAGCGTGGCCTCGCCGATCTTTCTTTGCGCCCGCTTGCCAGAGCCGTTGGTACCAGCCCTCGCGTTCTTCTTTATTACTTTGGATCCAAAGAAGAGCTCATCATTCAAACGCTTGCCCACATTCGCGAAAACCAGCAAGCCGATTTCGATCGAATGCCGAACTCGCCCGGCGACCATCCTTCCGGAATTAATCTTCTTGCCTGGAAATATTTGTCTTCCCCGGAATTCGAACCGCACTTCCGCTTATTTCTTGAGGCTTATTCGCTGTCACTGCGTCAGCCGAAAAAATTTTCTGCCTATCTGCGACACACTGTGCACGACTGGCTCGATGTCATCGCCAAACCGTTGCACGCACAAGGTTACTCCGCTCGCGAGACGCAGGATTTCTCCACTATCGCTCTCGCGACTCTTCGCGGATTCATGCTCGACTACTTCGCTTCCCGTGATCGCGCACGTCTCGATCACGCCGTGAAATTCTGGCTGGAAAGCCTCGATTCTATTCTTCAAACCCGTGCGCAAAGGGCGCACCCATCAAAATCTTATGACTAAATTTCTCTCTATCCTCTTGCTTGTTGCTTTCTGTTTCAGCGCTCTCGCCATCGCCCAGACTATGCAACCTGCGACTCCAAACGGCGAACCCATCGTCACTTCTTACTCGCCTCCGCCCGCTATTTACCAGAAATCCATCGCCTATTCGTCGGCGCACTATTTCCACTTTTTCGTTAACACCGCGTACGGGCTCCTGATGTTTCTCATCATCCTCGCGCTGCGCCTCGGTCCCAAATACCGCAACTGGGCCGAACGCGCCTCGAAACGCCGCTTCCTGCAAGGGCTCATCTTCGCACCGCTTATGCTGCTCACCATTGCCCTTCTCAGCCTTCCCACCGACGCCTGGGACCATTCCCTCGAGGCTCGCTTCGGCCTCTCCGTTCAATCCTGGGCCGCCTGGTTTTCCGATTGGGTCACTGCGCAAATCCTCACCCTTATCCTCGGCACGCTTCTCATCGTGATCCTTTACGCCACCATCCGGCGCAGCGCCCGCCGCTGGTGGCTCTACTTCTGGATGGCCTGCATCCCCATTCTTCTCGCGCTCTTCTTTATTCAGCCGCTTGTTGTGGATCCGCTCTTCTACACTTTCACCCCGCTCCAGCAGCACAATCCGCAACTGCTCGCCCAAATGCAGGACATCATTCATCACGCGGGCGTGGATATTCCCCCGCCGCGCATTTTCGAGGTCAACGCCAGTTCCAAAACAACTTCCATCAATGCCTACGTCACCGGATTCGGCGCTTCCAAACGCGCCGTCGTCTATGACACCACCATCTCCCAACTCACCCCGCCCGAAGTTCTCTTCGTCTTCGGCCACGAAATGGGGCACTACGTTCTCTTCCATATCCCCAAAGAGATGGCCATCTATCTCACGCTGCTTCTCGTTTTGATTTATCTCGGCTATCGTCTCGCCCACTGGATGCTCGCGCATTGGGGACAACGCTGGGAAATCCGCAGCCTCGAAGATTGGGCGTCGCTGCCGCTCTTATTTTTTATTCTGACCGCACTGACATTTCTCGCCACGCCCGCCTTCAATGCCATCAGCCGCCACTTCGAACATGAAGCGGACCGCTACGGAGTCGAAGTCATCCACGGTATCGTGCCCAACGCTCAACAAGCCGCAGCCCGCGGTTTCGAACGCAGCGGCGAACTCGACCTCGCCGACCCCAACCCCAGCGCCTTCATGAAGTTCTGGATGTTCGACCATCCCACCCGCCCCGAACGCATTCACTTTGTCGCCAATTACGATCCCTGGTCCAAAGACGAATCGCCAAGATATGTTCATTAACCACGCTCATTCGCCGCGCACCCGCTTGACGAGTGGTGAGATAATTACCTTGCGATGAGCATGCAACCAATCCATCTGTTTTTCGCGCTCATGGCTGTGATTGGCGGAATGCGTATGCTGGTAGCTGTGCACCCGCGTGGCTGGATGTTCGGGATTCCTATGTTAGCCGTAAGTTTGACGTATTTGTGGTATCGCACAGGTTTTCTTGGACTAAATCGAAAAGTCCCGCGCTAGATTCAACGCTGCCATTCTCCGGAAAATTAACCCCGCTGTAACAATCCCCATTTACTATTTCCGCTTATGCCGAACGAGCCCCTCGCTCTTACTGAACGCACCGACCCCGCCGCTGGACGTCTCATTCTTACTCTCACCGGCCCGCTCGTGATTTCGAATCTTTTCGATTTTCAGGCCCGCGTTCGTTCCAACACCATCCCCCATCTGGTTCTCGATCTTTCCGCCGTTCCCTACGTGGACTCCGCCGGCATCGGCGCCCTCGTCGGGGCATATGTTACGCACAACAAAGATGGCCGCAGCCTCGCCTTGGTCGGTGTAAGTGATCGCGTTCGGACCACTCTCGCCGTCACCCACGTGGAGCAATTTTTCCGCTGCTACCCGAGCATCGAATCCGCCCTGGCTGCTTAAGGGCAGCCTTGAATTGCCGCCGCGCAAAAACAAAATGCACCGTGATGGCTATAAAAGCGGTTCAGGTGTTTTTCGTTTACAACCATGATTGGCGAATGCTTGTGCTCAAAACATATTTCATTTCCTGGCCGCAAAGCTTAAGTTCCCGATCAAGTCTTCGACGTCGTCTTCATCGCCCGCAATAAAAGTAAACGAGACGATGTAGCCGTGGTCCAACTCCACCAGCGTGCTCTGCTGCATGGTGAGTCTGTCTTGATCTTTGCTGGGACTGGGCATGTCTTTAGCGAAATCGCCTCGCATGAGTTTCTTCGTTCCTACGGCAAACTCGTCGGGGCCGCTCACGCCCCGGAAGCCTTTCGCAGCGACGAGCTGTGCGAGTGGCCCGAAATAATCGGCGGCGGTTTTCAAGCCGGGGTAGTCAGAAATTTTTTCGGCAGCAATAATGACGGCTGAATTGATCGTATCGCCAGGAGCGTCGGGCGGGCGTTCGAAGAGGGCCAGCAGGACGCGAGATTTCGACGCGGTTGATATGCCTTTTTGCGATTCACTGCCTTGCGAATCGTCGCCCTGCATCTCCTCGCCTTGCATTTCGTCGCCTTGCATTTCATGGGTCCGCTCGACCCAGCCAAACGGAATTTTGTAGCCGAATGCGAATGAAAGGTTGCGGTAAACGCCGTCGGTAATTCCGCCAGGGTCGGGGTTTTGCGCGGCGCTTTGTGCAGCACCAGGATGAGTCGCTTTGGATTTCGACGGGCTTGGAGTCCCGGTTTGCGCAAGCGTTAAAGCGGAAATTAGCAGCAACGCGATGAGTGCAAACCGCGGGAAGCCCATACCCGATGTTACAGGATGCGGTTTACGGACGGATGCCGGTGGCTTCGTTTATGCCGCTTTAGCCATCTGGGGTTGCGTGCAGTAGGCACAGCGCCTCGCGTCAATGGGAATCTCGCTGAGACATTCGGTGCACTTCTTGGTCGTCGGATCGGCCGGCGCCGGAGCTTTGCGGGTACGAGCAATTAACGCATTTACGGGGGTCACCACGAAGAAGTAAATAGCAGCCGCAATGAGGATGAACGAAACCACCGCGTTGATGAAATCACCGACCGGAAATGCAGTGCTCCGAATCGTGAAACCGAGAGAAGAGAAGTCGGGCTTGCCGACAAGCGCCGCGATCAGCGGGGTGATGATGTCCTTTACCAGCGCCGCAACCACGCTGCCGAAAGCCGCGCCCACAACGACGCCCACGGCTAAGTCCACCACGTTGCCCCGAAGCACAAATTGCTTGAATCCACTAAGCATATTTCCCTCCTAACAGGAACGTGTCGGAAACTGTAAGCCGCGGTACGAAGTTCGTCAAGGCGCAGCTCAAATCCGCATGGGCATGACGATATAGCGGTACTTGTAGTCCTCGCCCTCGGCGGGGCGCAACTGGCCGGCAGACTGAGCATCTTTTAATTCCAGCTTCACATCAGTGCCGCCGGTAGCTTTAAGAAAATCGAGCAGGTATTGGGCGTTGAAGCCGATGGCAAGGGCTTCGCCGTTATAGTCCACTTCGAGCGAATCTTCCGATTCCCCGGTTTCCGTGGAAGAAGCCGAAAGTTTTAGCTCGCCTTTTTCCAGCTTCACCCGCACTGCGCGAGAGCGTTCATCGGCAAACTGGGCTACACGGGAAATGGCAGCCATCAACTCATTGCCCTGCAAAGCGATGCTCTTGCTTACATCCTTGGGAAGGACCGCTTCATAGTTGGGGAATTGTCCCGTGAGTTGGCGCGAAGTCAGCAGGCGCCCGCCGATGCGGAAGAATAGCGTGGACTCATCTTTGGCAAATTCGATGGAGTCAGCGTCGGTGGAATCGAGCAGCGATTTGAGCTCATCCATCGCTTTTTTCGGGACAAGAGTTTTCATTTCTCCCGAAACGCCCTCAAACTTTTCGCCGCTGCGTTCGATATGCGCCAGACGATGACCGTCTGTGGCCACCATGGTGATGGATTCCGGTTTGATCATCATGAGCGCGCCATTCAAGGTGTAACGCGATTCCTCGTTAGCAATCGCGAAACCCGTTTTTGCGATCATGGAGCGCAAGACTTGCGTCGGGATTTTCACGACGCCTACGCTGGGAAATACCGGCAGGCTGGGGAAATTGGATTTCGCCATACCCACCATTTTGGTGTTGGACCGGCCACAGCGAATACTGACCCAATGATTCTCCAGCAATTTGATAGTGATGTCGGCGTCGGGCAAGAGCCTTACATAGTCATATAGTTTGCGCGCAGGAATGGTGCACGAGCCTTCTTTTTTCACCTTGGCGTCGCATGAGGTGCGCAGGCTTAGATCCAAGTCAGTGGCGGTGAGCGACAGTTTGTCCCCGGCCGCTTCAAACAAATAATTCGACAGAATTGGAATAGTAGTTTTGCGCTCCACCACGCCCTGGGTCGCGGTCAACTCGCGCAGAAGTTCTGATTTACTGATGGTAATTTCCATGGTGGCAGTTCCCGCTACGGGCGCTATGGCTTCTACCGGCATAAGGCTAGGCTCTCCCCGGAAGCAACGCTACTTTTATTACTTCCCTTATATCAAATACAAAACCTAATAAACCAGCAGTAACAGTAGGCGTGAGGGAAAAGTGGAAATCCAAGCCAAATCCAACTTAATCATCCGTTTACCCCTAACGGAGTGATGTAAATTAGACGGCCCGATTACAAGTCGCTAACCAGCATAAAAAGCCCGTCGCGACCTGATCCATCCAACTCTCCACAACTTCCACAACCGATCAACAGACCCTACCGAGGAAGAACAGGCCCACACGAGGAAATCGCGTACATCTATGCGATTTACCCGCCTAACTGCTCGGTCAATTTATTGACCAGCCTGTTCAAATCTTTGTCGTCCTTGCGAGCATTATCAATTTTTTCGACCGAGTGCAGTACGGTGGTGTGGTGCTTTCCACCGAACTGGCGGCCAATTTCAGGCAACGATGCTTCCGTCAGATGTTTCGCCAAATACATGGCAATCTGCCGCGGATACACGATAGAACGCGAATTGTTCTTCGCCTTGATCTCCACCAAGCGCAGACCAAATTGCTCCGCAACGGCCTTTTGAATCGATTCGATGGTGACCTTGCGGGCCTGGGAATCGATGAAGTTCTTTAGCACCTGTTGCGCATAGGGCAGCGTGATTTCTGTGCCGATCAGCGACGAGTGCGCTACCAAGCGGATCAAAGCGCCTTCCAGTTCGCGAACATTGGAACGGATGTTCGAAGCGATATAAAGGGCCACATCCGTCGGAAGTATGACTTTTTCCTGCTCGGATTTCTTCTGGAGAATGGCAACCTTTGTCTCCAAATCGGGGGGTTGGATATCGGCGATCAATCCCCACTCAAAACGGCTGCGCAGACGGTCTTCCACCTCAGCCAACTCTTTTGGAGGACGATCACTGGCGATAACGATCTGTTTCATGGACTCGTGCAGGGCGTTGAAGGTGTGGAAGAACTCTTCCTGCGTGCGCTCTTTTTGGGCGAGGAACTGAATGTCATCGATGAGCAGGACGTCCATGCCGCGGAATTTATCGCGGAAGCTGGTCATCTTGTCATAGCGCAGCGAATTGATCATCTCGTTGGTGAACTTTTCGCTGGAGACATAGCAGATGGCCGCTTGCGGCTGGCGGCGCTTGATCTCGTGGCCGATGGCCTGCATCAAGTGGGTCTTGCCCATGCCGACGCCACCATAGAGAAACAGCGGATTGTAGGCCTTGGATGGACGCTCAGCCACGGCCTGGCAAGCGGCGTGCGCGAACTGGTTGGCGCTGCCGATAACGAAAGCGTCAAAGGTGTAGCGCGGATTGAGTTGAGCGGCGCCATCCCAGTCAAACCGGGATTGCGTGGCATGTGGCGACGGAGTTGCGCGCGAAAGGCCGCCGTCGTGGCGCACGGGGGTGGCTGCCGGATCATCCTCGGGAGTGACAAACTTTACATCTTTGTACTCAAGACCGAGATTGTCGAGCGCCTCTTGAATGAGGTCAGCATACTTGTCGCCGACGTGGCGAAACTCAGCCGTGGGAACGCGTACAAAAAGTATGCCGCCCGTGGTATGGCTGTAGCGCGTGGGCTTGAGCCAGGTGTCGTAGGAATGGCGATTGATCTTTTTTTCAAGCGCATCAAGGATGCGCACCCATGGATTGGGAGCGATGCTGGCACTGGAGACAGACATAAAGTTCATCGGGACATGCACCAAGAATTCGGCAGCTTACAAACAGAACCTACAACCCACCTCGCCATCAAATACCGGCCCGCCGTCAATCTCGGAACTCTGCATTGCGTCTTCGTAATGCGTCTTCAAAATTGCGATGGACAGGCGAAGAGGACAGAGCGGCATACTAGCACAAAATTTTTCGGCGTGTGGAAATCTTTGCGAAGGTTTTTAAAACCGACGCTCCTTGATTGGAAACATCGGCGATGGCTCTGTCAAGTGTTCAATCTCTAACTGTCGCGCCGATGGTGCAAGGCTGAATTGCCGCGAGGAATCTGCGGTTTGCCCGCTCGCTTGTTTGTCATTTATACTTACAGTTTGTCTTTAGGCCATCCAACGAATTAGGAGCAGCAAGTTTCCATGCCCAAGCGTACTTTCCAACCCAACCGGCGTCACCGCTCAAAAACCCATGGCTTTCGCACGCGCATGAAAACCAAGAGCGGGGCCGCAGTCATTTCGCGCCGGCGCGCCAAAGGCCGCAAGCGCGTTTCCGTGAAGCCCGGCTTCCGCGAGTAAAGGCAATCCCTGAGGAGCGCGGAATTTCAGCCTCCGAGTCGGACCATACCAATGGCAGAAGGGAATATTTCCCAGGAGCGCGGGGCGAAGCGAACGCCGTCGCGTCCTGCCAAGGGGATCCGTAAACAGAACCGGCTTCTTCGTCATGCTGACTTTGAAAGAGTTTATAAGCAAGGCAAGCGGCATTTTGCCCAAAGTATGACCGTGTTCTACCTGGATCGCGAGGCGAGCGGGGGTCCGCGGGTGGGGTACACGGTCAGTCGAGCCTTAGGCGGTGCGGTCGAGCGTAACCGCATGAAGCGGCGTTTGCGAGAAGCGGTTCGCTTGTGCGGACTGCCGAGCGTGCCGGTGGACATTGTCGTGAATCCGAAGAAAACCTTGCTTTCAGCGGATTTCACGGATTTACGGGCGCAGGTGGATCGTGCCATGCAAGTGATTGGGAAGGCGATGCAATGAAAGTTTCGGCAAAGAGCACGGTGTTGGCATTGCTCCGCGGCTACAAGTGGGCCATCTCGCCTATGCTGGGGCCAGCTTGCCGTTATGTGCCGACGTGTTCCGAATATGCCCTAGAAGCTGTCGAGCGACACGGCGCCTGGCGTGGAGGATGGATGGCCGTATGGCGCGTTATGCGCTGCCATCCGTTTGTTAAGGGTGGTTACGATCCCGTGAAGTTAGGCGAAGCGAATCTAGGCAAATCAGGGAGTGCCTCCGGGTTTTGCCGGCAATCGACGAAATTGAGTACGAAAATTGGCTGAATTTAAAAACCCGCAGCAAGACCCCGGCTCCGAGCGGCGATTGCTGCTCGTGTTCGTATTAACGTTTGTAGTGATTCTGATTGCCCAGCCGCTGCTGAAGAGGTACCTGCCGCAGCCTCCGGCCCAACCCGCCCCAATCCAGCAGCAAGCGCAGAATCCGGTGCCAACAAGTCCGCCCGCGAGTGCGCAGGCGGCAGTGACGACTCCTGCTACATTCGCGGGGGCCGCGACCAAGCAAGCTAGAGCTGAGTCGGAGACAGTGGTCGAGAACGATCTCTACCGGATTACCTTCACCAATCGTGGCGCACAGGTGAAGTCGTGGATTCTGAAAAAATACGACGACGATTCCGGCAGGCCTCTCGATTTGGTGAACCCGGCGGCGTCTGCGCTGTATGGCTATCCGCTCTCGTTGTGGACCTACGACGAGACGCAGCGCAATCAGCTGAACTCTGCTTTGTATGTACCTTCGGTCACCGGAACTGTGACTGTGCCCGGTGATGTCACGTTCGAATACTCGGCACAAAACCTGGCGGTAAAGAAGACATTTCATTTTGATGGCAGCTATGTGATCGGTGTGCAGACATCCGTATTTGCCGGAAGCAGTCCGGTCACAGCGTATCCCATGTGGCCTGCCGGCTTGGGCGATCAAAATAACTCGATCGGCTTCCATGCCTCGCAGATCGAATTTCAAAACAACGACAAGACCACACAGCTGGCGATCAAGAAAATCAGCGGCGGAGGCACGCAGCACGGCCCCTTCAATTGGGCGGGCGTTGGGGATTCCTACTTTGCCGCTGTTTTTGTCCCGGAGAATCCCCAAAGCGCCGTGCTGGTGACGTTGCGTAACGCCCTGCAAATTCCAAAAGATCCGATTAAGCCAAAAGAAGGCCTGACGCCGGTAGATGTGCTGGGCGTTGCGGTGGGCGATTCGGCGGGCATCACAAATGCGCGGCTCTATGCGGGCCCGAAGTCGCTGGATGTGCTCCAGTCGGTTACTGTGCCTACGATTCTTGGCGCCGAGCAAGATCTGCGGTCGCTAATTAATTTCGGAACCTTTGGGATCATTGCGCGGCCTTTATTTGCGTGGCTGCGTTGGACATACAAGTACGTCCACAACTGGGGTTGGGCCATCGTTCTGCAAACCCTTGTGATTACGCTGGCGCTGCTGCCGCTGCGTATTTCGAGCATGAAATCGGCGCTGAAAATGCAAAAAGTTCAGCCGCAGATGAATGCCATAAAAGACAAATATAAAAAGTACAGCATGCGCGACCCGCGGCGGCAGGAGATGAACGTCGAAATCGGCGCGCTCATGAAGCAGGAGGGCGTAAGCCCGCTCGGCGGGTGCCTGCCGCTAATCATCCAGCTGCCCTTCATCTGGGCGTACTACAAAATGCTGGGCGTACTAATTGACCTGCGGCATGCCCACTGGCTTTGGGTGAGCGACTTGTCATCGAAAGATCCCTATTTCATACTGCCGGTCCTACTGGTCGTGAGCATGGTGATTACGCAACGGATGACGCCGCAAACGGGGATGGATCCGGCGCAGCAAAAGATGATGAACATTACCATGCCGTTGATGATGGGCTTCATTTTCTTTAATCTCGCCGCCGGACTAAACCTTTACTACGCAGAAAGCAACTTGATTACGATTATCCAGCAGGCTGTGATGAACCGGACCAGCCTGGGGCGCGAGATGCGCGAGTTGGCCCTCAAACGTGCTCGAAAGAAACAACAGAAGTAAAATGTCTGAGCCGAGTCTTGCCTATGCCCATTGCTGACAAAATTGCCGCCGCCAACAAGATCAATGAATTTCTTTCCGGCATCGTGAAACACGGTGGCCTGCGCCTGAAATATAGAATCACCGTTGATCCGCCGCTGCCCGAAGAGCGCGATTGGGAGCGCCCGGAAATATTGGTTGAGTTTACGGGACCGGACGCGCCTTTGTTGTTAGAGCGCGGGGGCGAAGTGCTGCGGGCGATTGAATTGCTTGCAATCGAAATGTTGCGGCTGCCTGGGAACGAGCACGAGAAAATTTCTTTTGATTGCAACAATCACCGCTCGATGCGGATTGAAGAACTGCGCATCGCCGCGGGTGTGGCGGCTGATCGCGTCCGCAAGAACGGCACTCCATACGAGTTCGCGCCGATGTCTTCACGAGAGCGCAGGATCGTGCATCTCGCGCTGCGAAGTCACGAAGACCTGCACACGGAAAGCCAGGGCGAAGGCAGCCGGCGGTGCCTGGTGGTTTATCCGAAGAATTACAAGCCCGAAGGTAGAGCGCGTTAGGATTTATTCTTTTACTTCCAGCAACCGGCCCGTCTTCACGTCATAGATAAATCCGCGGACAGGAATTTCTTTCGGGATCCAGGGATGGGTTTTCACTTTCCTGATTTGCTCCCGCACGTTCTGCTCTAAATTGTCGAAGGCGTGAAAGTGCAGCGGTTTACCGGGTTCGCCCATTTTTTTGCGCATTTCTGCCTGCAACTCAGCTTCGTTTTTCTTGAGCAAGCCGCAATCGGTGTGGTTAATGATGACGAATTCCTGTGTGCCGAGAAGATGATGCGACACAATCAACGAGCGAATCGCGTCTTCGGTGGCGATGCCGCCGGCATTGCGGATCATGTGTGCATCCCCCAGTTTCACGCCCATGCACATTTCAAAGAGAATACGGGAATCCATGCAGGCTAGAATGGCAAGTTTGCGCCGCGGCTGCACCGCGAGGCTGCCGAAATCGAAGTGACTGGCAAAGTTCTTATTGGCTTGGATAAGTTCGTCGGTGACGGACAAAGAGCGCTCCCTTTATGAAAGTCGCAGCCTGCAACCGCTACAATCTTGTTCGTGGCTGGCGCAAACCTCGATGAGACTATTGTAGCGGTTGCTACCCCGGCGGGGCGCGGAGGAATCGGCGTGGTCCGTCTTTCCGGCGCCGAAGCGTTGAACATCGCCCAGCCCATGCTGCGCTTAAAGCATGGACTTCAAGCTGGGCGTGCGGTATTTGGTGAACTGATTGATTCAGATTTGGACGAGGCAGGAAGGTTTAAGCGTATCGATGAAGTTGTTGTTACGTATTTCGCCAAGCCACATTCCTACACAACCGAGGATGTAATCGAAATTGCTGCGCACGGGTCGCCCGTTGTTCTTCGCCACATTGTAGAGATGGCCCTCGCTCGCGGCGCGCGTCTTGCCGAGCCGGGCGAGTTCACTATGCGCGCTTTTCTGAATGGCCGCATCGATCTGGCGCAAGCCGAGGCGGTGCGCGATCTCATCGAATCGCAGACTTTATATCAGGCCCAGGTTGCCGCGCAGCAACTGGAAGGAGCATTATCCCGCCGCCTGCAACCGATTAAACGGCAACTGGTTGAATTGATTGCTGTGCTCGAAGCGGGAATTGATTTTGCGGAAGATGACGTCTCGGTTCTTCCCGGCGAACAGATTTTGCGGCGCATCGCAGAGGTCCGCGCGCCGCTCGAGACATTGGCGTCGTCGTTCGCCTTCGGCAAGCTTGTTCACGAAGGGCTTACCCTCGCAATTGTTGGCCGGCCTAACGTCGGCAAGTCGAGCCTTTTCAATCGACTTGTCGAGCGCGAACGTGCCATCGTGACGGCGACACCCGGGACAACGCGCGATCTGGTAAGCGAAACCGTCGCGATCGGCGGAATCCCCATTCGCTTGATCGACACCGCCGGAATGCGCGAGGCGCAAGACGAGGCCGAGCAAATGGGCATCCAGAAATCACGAGAGGCCTTAGCCGATGCGGATTTGGTGCTCGTGGTGACCGATGCCTCGAAGTCCCCTGATGAAGACGAAGCAGATCAGAAATTGATTGCGTTGGTCGAAAACCGTGCCGCGATTTTTGTGGCGAATAAATCGGATTTAAGCACGCAGAACTCGAACGAGTTGCCAGAAAATAATCGCGTTCACACCTCTGCATGGACGGGCGAAGGCATTGCCCAATTGCGCGAAGAAATTCTTCGCCATGTGGGCGGTAGAACGGCCGCGGAGCTTACCCCAGGATTTCTTACAAATGCACGCCATCAAGGGCTGGTGACCCAGTCGCTCAGCGCATTGGACGCGGCCGCGAGAGCCGTAGCCAACCTTACGCCGCACGAGATGCTGTTGCTCGATCTCTATAACGCGCTGCGTCCACTCGATGAAATCACCGGCTCGACCACCACGGACGACATCCTGAATCTCATTTTCAGCCGCTTCTGCATCGGAAAATGAAATATGATTCAGGCCACTGTCCTGGACCATTGTTGACGAGGAAATCCTTTGTTTCGTGAAGTGGTCACGCTGATTTGGGCCCGGCTATGCAGCGCACCGAAGAGAATAAGCACAAGAAAATGGAAGAACGGCAGGTAACGGAAGTTACTTTTCACACTCACCTCTGGATCTTGGATGCAGCCCCAGTGCACGAACGGATCTCCGCAGGCCCATGAAACTGAACCGTTTGCGATTGGCAAATATAATCTCAGAGGCGGAATAGGGCCGCTAGAGCCTTTCTTCCCAAATCTTAGCGGCTACGGATTAGAGACTGCTTCCCTCTCGAGCGAGTGCTACAATTTTAGTGGCAAGGTCGCGGCAGGGGCCGCGTTCTTTGAATTAGATTCTGTGCGCATTACTTCATGTGGATCATGCGACAACTCGCCTTGAGAGTATTCGCAGGTGCGGCATTGATATGTGCGACGGCATTTTCCTCTCAAGCGGCTGACCAAAACGCCCAACGCCGACACGGTGCGGTACATCAACCCGCACCAGCTGTAGTTCCTCCGACGCCAGCGCCCCCGACTCCCTTGACTCTGCAGCAGGAGCCGGCGCAACCTCCGCAAGTGAGCTATCGCGATGGGCAACTGAGCATCAACGCGCCAAACTCCACGCTGGCGGATATTTTGCACGCAGTCCGCACCCAGACGGGCGCTGAGATGGATGTTCCGGGGAATCCAAATGATCGAGTCGTAGGCCGATTCGGTCCTGGGCCAGCGCGCGAGGTCTTAGCCTCGTTACTGAACGGATCCCGCTACAACTATGTGTTGCTGGGGTCGGCAACCAACCCTGATGGTCTCGAACATGTCATTTTGAGCGCGCAGACGGGTGGTGTAGTAGCAGCCGCGCAAGCTGCGCCTGTCCCGCAGCAACCGCCCCAGGCGCCGCAACCGATGGCCTTTGGCGGGGACGCTGAACCGGCGGAAGATTTTGGAACGCTCAGCAGCGGCAACACGGACGCAGAACAACCGCCTGACGTGGATCCACAGCAGGCTGACGATCAGTCCGCTCAAACCCAAGACAATGGCCTCCAACCGGGTGCGCAACCCGGCGGGGTTCGCTCACCGCAGCAGCTTTTACAGGAACTACAGCAGCGCCAGCAGCAAGGCCAGAACGGCCAGATCTTCCAGCAGGCTCCGAGCGCGCCCATTCCGGGCCCGCAAGCTCCGCAGCAGTAGGTTTATTGTGTGATGGTTTCGGTCTTGCCGTTGGTCTTGAGCTTGAAGACCGCATCCGGCAAGTTCTTATTAATGTCAATATCCGTGTATTTCGCCAACCGGTAACCGGAGCCTTCATACATTTTCTGTTGAATCGATATTCCGCGCGCAGGATCAATCCAAAGCGTAATGCGCGAGACGTTGTTCCGGACCTTCTCTGATTTCGGAACGAGATCGAGTATGTCTGCGTTCACATTACCGATTCTCTCGTTGCCTTTAAAGGTCACGTCGAACGTCTTCAGCATGTCGTGACCTGAGCCGCCAAAGCCCAATACTAAGAATGCCTCGAACTCTTCCCGGTTTTTCGCTGCGCTATGAACTGTCACGCGGTTGATTCCGGTTTCGTAGAGCTCGATTTTGTCCTCGGTAAAGAGCACATACTTGGGAGGCTTCGGTTCGCTGACATCCGCAGCCATTTCAATTTGAGAGCCCGCGCGGCGGAAATAAATCTTTCCCTTTTGCGTATCCACGACGTCATTAAGCGCGGATTCGAATTGAATCCATTCGAAGCTGGCTTCCGTGGTGCGGAACTTCGTAGAAGCAGCATCCATGCTCTTGAGCGCGGATTCGAGTTGATCGCTGAGATTGCCAGAAGAAGAGCCCGATTGCTGCGCGGATAACCCGGAACGAAGCAGGAAAAAAGCGAGGAAAATTAGAATTTTACGTTGCGTCATAACCTATCGCCGGATCCAAACTCGGTACTTCGTTACGCGTCCCGATGAATCGCGAACAGTTTCGTACCTTAAGATGCTGATTTCGCCGGAGATGGGTTCGATAATCTTGTGCAATTCTGCCTGGATAGCAGGTTCTCCTGTGGCGGAGACCGCCGAGCCGTCAATCTGATATATAAATCCGCCATTGGAGTCTGGGGTGACGACCACCCCGGTCGGTTGGGGAACATGCTCGGTCGGCTTGTCTTTAAAATTGATGACGCGGGGTGAGATAAACACAAAGAGCAAAATCAGCGTGACCATGATGTCGTATTGAATGGTCCCCCGCTCATACGACCACAAGACGAAGTCACGGATTGTGCGCCCAATCGTTCGCATTGGCAAGTCCGGCGTTGCCATAGCCGGATTGGTGATTGCTCTGCTCAAGTCTAGTTACCGCTCCTCGTGTTGGCAAACATTGTCATTCTGAGCAAGCGTTCTTTGCACAGCGAAGAATCTGGGCGTGGCGATTCGCAGAGCCTGCCCTGAGCGAAGTCGAACGGGAGTGCGAAAGGCGCGCATCCAGTCAGAACTTCTTGGGCGTTATGCGCTCTGCACCCATGTAAGGGCGCAAAGCCTCGGGAATCAGGACACTTCCATCTGCCTGCTGATAATTCTCAATGATCGCTACCCAGGTGCGCCCAACTGCGAGGGCGCTCCCGTTTAGAGTGTGCACAAATTCCGGTTTGCCCTTGCCATTGGGGCGATAACGAATATTCGCTCGCCGGGCTTGATAGGCCTCGAAATTCGAGCACGAAGAAATCTCGCGGAACAATCCCTGACCGGGCAGCCAGACTTCCAAGTCGTAAGTCTTCGCTGAAGATGGCCCCATATCCCCCGTGCACAATGCCATCACGCGATAGTGCAAGCCGAGTTTTTGCAGAACTACTTCTGCGTTACGCGTGAGCTTTTCCAATTCGTTACACGAATCTTCGGGCTTGGAAAACTTCACCAGCTCGACCTTCTGAAATTGATGCTGCCGGATGATTCCGCGCACATCTTTTCCATAAGATCCCGCTTCACTTCGAAAACACGGCGTATAGGCTGTGAGTGAAATCGGTAGCCGTGCGCCGTCCAGTACCTCGTCGCGATACAAATTCGTGACAGGAACTTCGGCAGTCGGGATCAACCAGAAATCTTTCTCGCCTTGTGGGACGCGAAACAAATCCGCTGCGAATTTCGGCAACTGTCCCGTTCCATACATGGACTCCGAATTCACCATGTAAGGCGGCAGCACCTCGGTATATCCGTGTGCGCCGGTATGCAGGTCAAGCATAAAGTTCGCGAGCGCTCGCTCCATGCGTGCGCCTAAATCCCAATAGACG
>Ga0187847_10001502_pt1 | contig 20740 bp, 16 predicted proteins | sample June2016WEW_4_10_FD_132458 | JGI IMG/M metagenome (GOLD analysis project Ga0187847, IMG submission 132458) | Peatland microbial communities from SPRUCE experiment site at the Marcell Experimental Forest, Minnesota, USA - June2016WEW_4_10 | ecosystem: Environmental > Terrestrial > Soil >...
CAGATCGCTCCATCCGCGAGTTGGCCAGCCTCACGCCCACAGCCTACGCCGACAACTTGGCAAAGTAACTTATCCCCGACTCGCCGCAGCCGTCAACCATGCGGTTGCCCGAATGCATACGGTTTTCACACCTTCCTATTTCAAGAACCGGCGGGCAACACTACATGCCCGTAGGACCTCTAAAATGACGGTCGAAATCGCCGAGGTGTTCCTGCCGTAAACGAGGCTTCAACCGCCGGGTGGATTTTCCCTCATGCGGAATTCTACCCGGCACGATCTATTTGCCGGTAAAAGCTATATCTTTGCGGTCCCCGCCGCGGAATTGCCAACTACTTCCACACCAAGCCCGGCGGCCACGACTGGGCGAATGGGACTGCCAGATTCCTGGCGACTTCGAGAGCCTGCTGCAGAATATTTCGGCAACACGATAAACGTTTCTGCTGTTCCCTGTACCTTCATTCACCATCCAACTTCCTTGAGGGCAGGTTGACGTTGGCTTCGCAGGAGGCGGGTCGATGCTCTAATCTTGCCAGGGAGGCGCATGGCCCGTTTTTTTGCCCATCTACGAAAAGCTCTGTGGCTGGCGCTTGAGCACGACGTGCTCAACACGGCCAAGGCCGCTGCGTATTCGGGAATGCTGACGCTGTTTCCGGCGCTGGTGGTTATGACCGCGCTGCTGGCGCAGGTGCCGGAGGGAACCACACTAGTGGGCGAGATTCGTGGCGCTTTCGAGCAGTTTCTGCCCGCCGATTCGATGACGCTGCTGCGTTCGGCGATGGAGACCCAGCGGCTGCACCCGGCACAGTTGATCGATTCAGCCGCCAGCCTCTCGGTCTTTGCGGGCCTAGGGCTGATGCTGTCGCTAATGGAGGGCTTTCGCCGCGCGTACCGGCTGCCGCACGGCCATTGGAGTTTCTGGCAGCGACGATTCAGGGCCCTGCTGCTGGTACCGATCGTGCTGGTTCCGCTCGCTTTGGCCACGCTGGTGCTGGTCTTCGGGCATCAGTTCGAGGCGTGGATGATCGTAAATGCCGGCCATGAACTGCGGCATTTTGTTCTGTTCCTCTGGCGGATGTTACGCTGGGCGATCGTGCTGATGACCAGCATCAACGTTCTGGGCGCGCTCTATTACTTCGGCACGAGGCATGAGGAGCACTGGGCCTGGGTGCTGCCTGGTGCCTTGGCCGCCACTCTGCTCTGGTTTCCGACGACGCTGGCCTTTGGCTGGTATGTCACGCGGATTGCCGACTACTCGATGTTCTACGGGTCGTTTGGCGCCGGCATCGCCACACTGGTCTGGCTCTATATCACCATGTTCAGCGCGCTTCTTGGGGCGGAGCTGAACGGGGTTCTGTATCGGGAACGCCAGGAACAGGCTTCCGCACCATGCGACTCCGATCCTATCTGCTCCAGTCTGTGATCTGACTCACCGACTATCGCACCTTGTCTCCTGCATAATAAATAAAGCGATGTTGTGGTCCTGTAACCCCGCGCGACGAAGCGGGCCGTATGTATTTACGGTCCTTTAACCCGATATTAGTGTTCCCTGGAGCAAGCCCATGTCGTTCGTAGAAACGAGCCTGACCGACTCTACCGCTCAACGCAGCGCAAAAATCGTTGCCACTCTCGGCCCGGCTTCCAACACCGAGCCTGTTTTTCGGAATCTGGTTCGCGCAGGCGTCGATGTAGTGCGTCTCAACTTTTCTCATGGCACCCACGAGGAAAAACTGGCGCTGATCCAGATGATCCGAAAGGTAAGTCGCGAGGAGCGCAAGCCTCTGTGCATTCTGGGCGACCTGCAGGGGCCAAAGATTCGCACCTCAACGCTGAAAGACCACCAGCCAGTGCTGCTGAAGGCGGGCGGACAGCTGGTCATCACACCGCGCGAGGTTCCGGGGACAGCGTCACTGGTGGGCACCACCTTCAAGACGCTGGCGGAGAATGTGGAGCAAGGCTCGCGCATTCTGCTCTCCGACGGCCTGATCGAATTGCGCGTTCATGAAGTGGTGGATGGCGACGTGGTGTGCGAGATCGTGAACGGCGGACTGCTGGGCGAGAAGAAGGGCATTAACTTGCCCGGCATCCCGGTACGCGTTCCTTCGCTGACGGAAAAGGACTCCGACGATCTGGAATTCGCGCTCAAGAACGGGGTGGACGCTATCGCAGTGTCCTTTGTGCGCACCGCCGAGGATGTCTGCTTGGTACGCAATCGCGTCTTGGCCCTGGGCGGCGAAACCTGGATCGTCGCCAAGCTGGAAAAGCCTCAGGCCATCGAGCATCTGGATGACATTCTGAACGCAGCCGATGCCATCATGGTGGCCCGCGGCGATCTGGGCGTGGAACTACCGCCGGAGCAGGTTCCCGCTATTCAGAAGCGCATCATCCGTCGTGCTGCCGAATTTCGCAAACCGGTAATCACGGCCACGCAGATGCTGGAGTCGATGATCGAGAACCCGCGGCCGACGCGCGCAGAGGTCTCTGACGTGGCCAACGCGGTCTACGACGGCACTGACGCCGTAATGCTGAGCGGCGAATCGGCGGTAGGTGAGTACCCGGTAGAGGCCGTGTCCATGATGGCTCGCATCGTAATCGATGCCGAACACAACATCAAGGAGATGGAATATGCCGAATGCCGTAAGCAGAGGCGGTCTCGATTGTCGGTCGCGGAGACCATCTGCGAGGCCACGGCGCACGCTGCCGACGACCTGGACCTGCACGCCATTGCGTTGTTCACCGAGTCGGGTATGACCGCGCGCCAGCTCTCGAAGTATCACCCTTCGGCGCGAATCTACGCCCTCAGCCCGGTCGAGATCACCATCAACCGCCTCAACCTGCTGTGGGGCACGACTCCCATCCGTTGCAACAAAGTCAATTCCACCGAGGCGTTGGTCGAGTGCGCTGAGAGCTTACTTGAACAGGGCGGCTACGTGCGGCCCCGCGAGGTCATCGCCATCGTGGCTGGCACGCGCACCAAATCTGGCTCGACCAACTTCCTGCGTTTGCATGTGTTGGGCGAACCCCACGAAGGCGAGCGTTTTTTTGTCCCCCACGAAAAGCAGCCGGTCCCGGAACCTGTCGTCGATGAACCCGAAGTGAAGGAGACAGAGGATGCGCCGGCAGCCAAGGCCAAGCGTCCCGCTGCAAAGTCCGCAAAAGTGTTCGCTAAGCGCAGATAAGCGGCTGCGACTGTGTGCAAAAAGCGCCACTTCTATCAAGGAGTGGCGCTTTTGCTGCATCTGGCTTTACAAAGGACTGTCACTTCGCCGTTAATTGCCGCAGAACGTACTGCAAGATTCCGCCGTGCTCGAAGTACTCGATCTCCTGCGGCGTGTCGATGCGGATTATGGCAATGAATTCCTTCGCTGTGCCGCTGGCGGCTGTGGCTTTCGCCGTGAGCGTACGGCCTGAGGAAAAGCGGCTCGCCAAAAGCTCGGAGAGCCCGGCGAAGTCGAAGACCTCTTCGCCGGTTAGACTGAGCGAATCAACATTCTCTCCGTCGGCAAACTGCAACGGCAAAATCCCCATCCCAACCAAATTGGACCGGTGAATGCGCTCGAAGCTCTCGGCGATGACCGCGCGCACGCCGAGCAGCTTTGGTCCCTTGGCTGCCCAGTCGCGTGAGCTGCCGGAACCATACTCCTTGCCAGCCAAAATAATCAGCGGTGCGCAACGCTCGACGTACTTCACGCTGGCGTCGAAGATAGACATTTGCTCGCCCTCGGGCAAAAGGCGCGTGACGCCGCCCTCGGTGCCAGGAGCGAGTTTGTTTCTCAGTCGCACATTGGCGAAGGTGCCGCGAACCATGACTTCATGGTTGCCTCGGCGCGAACCATACGAGTTGAAGTCGGAAGCCTTAACACCGCGGGCGGCAAGATATTTTCCCGCCGGCCCGTTGGCCTTGATGTTACCGGCCGGGGAGATATGATCGGTAGTTACTGAGTCGCCCAATACGGCCAGCACACGCGCACCGAGGATATCTGTAATTGGCGCAGGAGTTGGAGTTATGCCGTCAAAGTAAGGGGCTTTGCGGATATAAGTCGAGTCCGGCTCCCATTGGTAGACTTCGCCAGTGGGGAAACGCAACCCTTGCCAGTTAGCGTCGCCCAGGCTGACGGTCGCATACTCCCGGCGGAAGCTCTCACTAGACAGTCCCTTTTCAATGGCCTCTGCCACCTCAGCTTGAGTGGGCCAGATGTCCTTGAGATAAACCGGATGCCCGGCTTGGTCTGTGCCCAGTGGATCGGTTTCGAAGTTATGGCCGATCTTTCCGGCCAGCGCGTAGGCTACCACCAGTGGCGGGCTCATCAGGTAGTTAGCCCGCACGTCTACATTCACGCGGCCTTCAAAGTTACGGTTACCGCTCAACACGCTGACGGCAACTAATCCGTGCTCGTCAATACTCTTTGACACGTCGGCGGGCAGAGGGCCAGAGTTACCGATGCAGGTGGTGCAGCCATAACCCACCACGTTGAAGCGCAGCTTCTCAAGATACGGCAGCAGGCCCGCCTTGGCGTAGTAGTCGGTAACTACGCGCGAGCCGGGAGCGAGCGAGGTCTTTACCCATGGCGGCACAGTCAGGCCTTTCTCAACGGCCTTCTTCGCCAAGATGCCCGCCGCCACCATAACCGAGGGATTCGAGGTGTTAGTACAACTGGTGATGGCCGCGATCACCACCGACCCGTGATCCAGATATTTGTCCGGATCGATGCCAAAACGCTCGCTCACGGTCGTCGTTAAGTGTATAGGAACCTTCTCGGCGACGGCGCTGTCCGCGACAACCTTACGTTCCCAAGCAGCAGCGGTGCGCGTTCCGAGCGGCTTTGCCGTGGGCGCGAGCAGTGCGGGGAGTTGTTGCTGGAAGCTGGCCGCTGCATTCTTCAGGAGCACCCGGTCCTGCGGGCGCTTGGGTCCGGCAACACTGGGCTCGACGGAAGCCAGATTCAGTTCCAAGGTTTGTGTGTACTCGGCCTCCGGTGAATTAGCGGTGTGGAAGAGCCCCTGCTCCTTGTAATAGGCCTCGACCAGCGCGATCTGTTCCTCGCTCCGTCCCGTCAGGTGCAGATAACGCAGCGTCTCTGCATCCACAGGGAAGATGCCGCAGGTGGCGCCATACTCCGGAGCCATATTGCCGATGGTCGCGCGGTCAGCCAGCGGTAACTCGGCCACGCCGGGTCCGTAGAACTCGACAAACTTCCCTACTACGCCTAACTTGCGCAGTGTCTGAGTTACGGTCAGCACTAAGTCGGTTGCTGTCGCGCCTTCACGCAGCTTGCCGGTCAGCTTGTAACCTACAACCCGCGGAATCAGCATGGAAACAGCTTGGCCGAGCATGGCCGCCTCAGCCTCGATGCCGCCCACACCCCAGCCGAGAACGCCCAGTCCATTGATCATGGTGGTATGCGAGTCAGTGCCAACTACCGTATCCGGATATGCAACTAACTCACCGTCTAACTCGGTCGTGAAGACTACGCGTGCAAGGTATTCGAGATTCACCTGATGACAGATACCCGTCCCTGGCGGCACAGCGCTGAAGTTGCGAAAGGCCGTCTGGCCCCACTTGAGAAACGCATAACGTTCGCGATTGCGATCAAATTCCAAAAGCGCGTTCGCATCATACGCTCCTGAAGTTCCATACTCGTCGACCTGAACCGAATGGTCGATGACTAACTCAGCGGGAACCAACGGATTCACCCGCTCTGGGTCGCCGCCCAGGGTCCGGATGGCATCGCGCATGGCGGCAAGGTCGACTACAGCGGGCACGCCGGTAAAATCTTGCATCAGCACGCGCGCCGGCATGTAGGCGATCTCCCGGCTTGGCTCAGCCTTGGCGTCCCAGTTGGCTAGAAACTCGATGTCGGCGGCGGTCACATTCACACCATCCTCGCGGCGCAGAAGGTTCTCAAGTAATATCTTCAAGCTGATGGGAAGCTGGCTCAAGTTGAAGCCGCGCGCGGTGAGCGCCGGTAGGCGATAGATCGTATAGGAGCGATTGCCGGAGTGAAGCGTGGCCCGGCTGGCAAAGCTATTCATCGTGGGAAGCCTCTCTCTCCGCGCTCAGGCGGAGGGGTTCTGAATTTCAGCGGTGGACTCTGCGATCTGGCCTCAATTCGGAGAGCCGGTGGACCGCGATTCAACGAAAACAGATTACTCAGCGGGAGGGCCGGCGTCCACGGTCGGGCCTGCCTCGGCGAAAACGCTTTAGCAAGGGCGATTCTTGAACCGGATTGGGGGAGCTGCTGCGCATTGGATACGAATCGATTTTACGGCAATTTCGGGCCTAAGATGCTGTAACGGGGATCCTAAATGATGGCTTTTTCTTGAGAAGAGATCCGCGATCTTCTTTACATTAACCCTGAAATTGTCATAGAGCGGATCGGCGGCTTGGATAAATAGCCGATAGTTCGCGATTGAAAGTGGATGGAAAGGCCTCCGGCGTGGCGGTAGACATGGGAGAAGAAAGCAAGAAAGGAAGCCCGAAAAATTAGCTTTTGCAAATAATTCTTGCGAATAGGCGCAACTTCCGGCAAAAGGCGGTGTTCTCTCTACACAGCAACAGGCGGGGGCTTGAAATGCGCACTGACCACAGAGTCAGGTGGCCTTCGATGAGGCTCGACTTGAACCGCGGCAATGAATCCCTCACACGCAAACTTCAGAAAGAATGAGAGGCATCTGACATGAATTCCAGGAAGCATGGCAAGTATTTGCCGATCGCATTAGTGTCCTTGGCAGCCGCGGCGTTGGTGGCCGTGGGTTGCAATAGCGGATCCACTCTAACCAACTCCCCTCAAACAGCAACAGGTTCATCCTATGTAGTGGGCACCGACGCTCCCATGGCAAGCGTGACTTCGTTTGCCGTGCAGGTCGAAAACGTCTGCGCAGTCAGTACCGTGTCAACTACCGGCGTTTCCAGTTGCACGCCCTTGCTCAGCGGCACGCCCACGGTCGATTTTGCGCGATTTAACGGCCTCCAAACCTTGCTGGACATGAATAGTATTCCGGTGGGGACTTATACACAGATTCAGGTTACGCTGGGCGCAGCAACCATAGGCTACCTGAATGTGCCGGCTAGCGGCGCGCCGACCATCGCGACCGAAGCGGCTACCTATCCTTCAAGCGCATCCACTTACACCTATACGGCAAATTTGGCATCGCCGCTCGTAGTTACCGAGACGGGAGAACCGGGTGGCCTGCGGGTGGACTTCGATTTGCTTAAGTCCATCGGAGTTGATTCTAATGGCAACATCACCGGCGCTGTGACGCCGACCTTCAACATCAATGCGGTGGGAACGGGCGATGCCGGCGGATACATCGACACGCTTGTCGCGGCCGTAGTTAGCGTGGGCACGCAGTCGTTCGTTGTGCAGGGGCCGCACGGCGAGCAGTTCACCATCAATGTCAGCGGGACAACGGAGTGGGAGAACAACGAGAGTATCAGCGATCTGACTACCAGCAGCATCGTTGAGGTCTCCGGGACGATCGACAAGGCCGATCAAACCCTGGACGCCGACGATGTGGCGATTCTTTCGCAGAGCGGCTTCTATGCAGGCGGATTGGTGACCTACGTTGAGCCCTCAACTACCACTGTGGTGCCAGCACCCGCCCCCGGCTTCGACCTGTATGTGCGCGGCCTTCTGCCCACCACAACGGGGATCAACCTGGGCGATATTGCCACAATAGACTTGGCCAACAGCAACAACCCGACGTTCTTCATCCGCTGGATGCACACCCCTCTGACACAGCTTCTCTTTAACTCCAGCGAGTTGATGCCGGGTCAGCACGTATCGGTGGGTGGACCGACGAGCGGCGCAGCTAGTGAAAGCGATGTGACCGTAAAACGGGTCGTGTTGAGGCTATGGGGTTATAACGGCACGGTTACCGCTGCCAGCGTCACCCCGAATGCCACCGGCGTGACCGCCTTCCAGATGCAGGTCAATGGCTTTGCGGGTGTGTTGGTGCCGGAGACGGTAACGGTCTACTGCCTGCCCGCTATCCAGTGGCGCAACGGTCTGACCGCAATGAGCGACCTGCAAGTGGGCTCCAAGGTGCGCGTGGTTGGACTGTTATTGAATGTCAATGGTCAACCTGTGATCGTGGGACATTACGTGGACTCCCTCGACTGAAACGGTTAGTTTCAAAGCCTTCCATACGCCGGAGCCGCGATTCATAGGCTCCGGCGCTTTTTTTTTGCGCCTGCGGACCGGCGGCATCTCATGGATGCAAGCTCCTGGAATTCGTTGCAATAGGCAGCCACCTCTCGGGTCGATCTGCTATCTTCATAGGCTGCGTCTTTTCGCTTCAAAATCGCTGGTGCCGCCGCGCCCTGAGGATCATCGCATTCATGGCTGACCCGTCACGCCATCCACCGCCGCCGCTCTACCGTTGGGCTGTACTCGTTTTCGCCGCTTTGGCCATGTTCGGCAACTACTACGTGTACGATTGCGTCGAGCCGATCGCCGACCTGCTTTCGAAACAGCTTCACTTTTCCGATTCCAACATCGAGCTGCTCCAGGCGATCTATCGCTTCCCGAATATTTTTATGGTGCTGGTCGGCGGTTATCTTGTGGACCGCATCGGTGCGCGCAAGTCGATCTTCCTCTTCGGAGCAACCTGTCTGATGGGAGCGATCATCACGGCTCTCTCGGGTCACCTGGTGGTGATGGCGACCGGGCGGCTGATCTTCGACTTGGGCGCTGAGTCTCTGATTGTCGCCATCACCACCGGCATCGCCAAATGGTTCCGCGGCAATGAACTGAGTTTTGCTTTCGGCATCAATCTGATGATTGGGCGCGCCGGGACATGGCTGGCGCAGAGGTCGCCTACGTGGGCTAGCTCCGCGTACTCCAATTGGCATACGCTGCTATTGATCTCTGTGGTTTTCGCAACATTCTGCGTGACTGGGCTCTCATTTATTGGGCGATGGAGGTCTACGCAGAAAAGAACTTTGAATTAGCTCAAGCCGGGCCTACCGACAAGGTCGTCTTCAGCGATCTCTTCCACTTTGGAGTTTCTTACTGGTATATCGTTGCGCTGTGCGTGGCCTTCTATTCGGCGATCTTTCCCTTTGAGACTTTCGCCTACAAGTTTTTCCTCGATGCTCACGGTACCGCGCTCGCGGACGGCGGTAAGTTGATAGGCAGCCTGACCCTTTGGACTATGTTCGGGACGCCATTGCTGGGATTGGTTGTGGACAAATTCGGCAAGCGAGCCCTGTTCATGATGATCGGGTCTATATTGCTGATTCCCGTATATCTCATCATGGCTTATACCCGTACCCAGACGTCGCTCTATCTCCCTATGGCGATGATGGGCTTGGCTTTCTCGCTGATTCCGGCGGTGATATGGCCTTCGGTGGCGTACATCGTGGGCCAGAACAAGCTGGGCACGGCCTTGGGGCTGATGACCATGATTGAGAACATTGGTTTGCTCGTCTCCAATCTTCTCATTGGCTGGGCCAACGATCATAGCAACGCCAGCGCTGCCAATCCCACGGGGTACCGGTTGGGCATGTGGCTCTTCTCAATCCTGAGCCTGCTGGGACTTCTCTTCGCTATTCTGTTGCGGCAACGAGAGTTGGGCGCGCACGGGCATGGCTTGGAGACCATCACAGCCGGCTAGCATCAGCGCTTAGTCGAGGCGTTCTTTGTTTCATCTTCCCTTTTCCGGCGAAGACGCCTATTGTAAATTAATCAAACCTGAACGCGAGTCCCAACACAATCTTGAAAAGCGGCCCAGCGAGCAGCCACGCCATGAAGGCCATAAGATTTCCCACCATCGCCGACATAGAACAATGGCCATGGGCTGTGCGCGGTTTGCTGGGATGCGGAGCGGCCTGCGCTGCCGAGTTGTTGACCTATACGGTGATGCCGTTCCGTGCCTTTCCAGTGCTTCTTGCATTTCCAGCCATTGTTCTGAGCTTCTGGTTTCTGGGCATATCGGGCGGTGTGTTCTGCGCACTTAGCGAAGCAATTTTAGTCAACTCGATTCTGTCCAGAACACACATGGGATTCCCCAACACGAACGTGCCTGAGAGTCTGAGACTCTTCGTATTCTTTTTCTTTTCGATCATTTTCGGCTGGGCATTCAGGCAGTTGGGGCAGCAACGCACTCAATTGCGGACTCAGGAACTGCAACAGCGGTTGATCCTGGTGCAGGGCGAGCGCCGGCTGGCAGAGGAGCGCGCGGGCGTCAGCGAGGCATTGCGGGAACGCGATGAGATGCTCAAGATTGCGCTCGAGGTCAACGGCATGGGGCTGTGGGTGTGGGATGTGGTGGATGGAACGGTTTACGGCTCTGACGCGGTAATGCGAATGACCGGCCGCAGACCTGCGTCAACCTACCAAGCCTCTGAAGAGTGGCTGAGGCTGGTTCACCCGGAGGACACAGAGAGCATCAAGAGAGCAATGGCCGAGACCCGCAGTAGCGGCAAGGACTACCGCCAGCAATATCGCATAGTGTTGCCTGATGGATCGTTGCGCTGGATGGAAACGCAAGGCAAGTGCCAACGAAACAGCGAGAGCCAGGTGACGCGGGTAGTGGGCGTGATGGCCGACATAACGCATCGCAAGCTGACCGAAGAGGCGATGCTGCGCACGGAGAAGCTGGCGGTCGCTGGGCGGCTGGCGGCCTCTGTGGCGCACGAGATCAATAACCCGCTTGAGGCGGTTAGCAATCTGCTTTATCTAATCTCCACGGCCGAAAGCGCTGAGGCCGCGCGGTCGCACGCCAGCCAGGCGCTCGACGAACTGATGCGCGTCTCTCTGATAACGCAACAGACATTGAAGTTTCACCGCCAGCTAGGCGCGCCGGCAATCACGCGGTTGTCAGAGGTTGTAGCCGGGGTGCTGGCGCTGTTTCGCGGCAGGCTGCGGGATTCCGGAGTCACGGCCGAGTTGCTGGCGGAGCGAGAAACAGGCATCACATGTATGCCGAGCGAGATGCACCAGATCTTCGCCAACTTGGTGTCGAACGCAATCGATGCCATGCCGCATGGCGGACGATTGACGGTTCGGCTGCGCCCCTCTCTCGACTGGCGTGACGGCGAGACGCCTGGAATGCGGGTGACCTTTCGCGATACCGGTATGGGCATGAACCGCGCTACGGTGCGACGAAGCTCCGAACCGTTTTTCACTACCAAGATGGAGACCGGAACCGGACTTGGACTGTGGGTTGTGGCGCAGTTGGTGGAGCGGCGGCACGGCCATTTGCGGGTGTGGAGCACACAGCGAGCGCCAGGCAACGGGACAGCATTTTCCGTCTTCCTGCCCTTTGTGGACACGTTGGCGATTGCCGCCGCCAGCTACTCCGAGCCCATACTGGCATCCCCAGGCACTCCGTGAGTACGATGAACGCAACCACGGCGAGTCTAGTGAGCGCGCTAATTTCCTAGTTGCCGGTTCGCAGACTCTCTGATGGACCCTTACTGCGGCGGCTTCATGTTGTAGAGAAAGAGCGCCCGCAACTCGAGATACGGCCCGTGAAACTCTTCTGGCAATGGCGGGTAGTTCGAGCCGGTGAGAGCTTTCCAAGCCGCACGATCCAGAGCCACGTCGCCGGAACGCCCCTCCAACACCATGCTCTGGTCCAGCAATCGCCCGTTGGGAAGAACCTTGAAGCGAATCATGACCTGCCCCTTTTTCAGCATAGGCGGGTTGACCTCGTCGGGAATCAGCGGATTCCATGTGCGCTCCGTCTCCCGGCGCCAGCGCGCCAGCCAGGGCTTGAAGTCCACGCCTTGCGTATCAGAGAGGATTTCAACCCCTTCAGGAGGCAATTGCGGCTTGGCTTTATCAGCCTCTGTCGATCCCGAAGCAGAATTTGCGGAGCCGGCCGGGGCGGTTTGCGAACGCATAGATTGGGTAGCCAGCAGAACGGAACAAGCAAGAATCACAGTAGAAATTCGCACGGAGGCCACCTTTTACGCAAGATTGTCAACCGGCCATTCTAGCGCGGCGGTTCCATATTGTAGAGGAAGAGGGCGCGCAGTTCGAGGTACGGCCCGTGGAATTCTCTGGGCAAAGGGGGATAGTTTGAACCGGTCAGCGCACCCCATGCCGCGCGGTCGAGGGCCACATCGCCCGAGCTACCTTCCAACTGCATGCTGCCGTCCATCAGGCGCCCGTTGGGCAGCACTTTGAAGCGAATCATCAACTGTCCTGATTTCAAGATCGGAGGATTGACTTCGTCGGGAATCAGCGGATCCCACGTCCGCATCGTCTCCCGATGCCAGCGCTGCAGCCAGGTGCTGAAATCTACGCCCTGGGTGTCAGAGAGAATCTCAATGCCGCCCGAACCTGCGCCGGGATGCATTGCCAGGCCACTGTCGGAGGGGAGGTTGCCCGTGCCTGCGCCGGGATTACGCGATGCGCCCTTCATGGCGTCGCGCAACTGATCGGCGGGGTTTTGCGAGCCCATGGCAAAGTTGGGACGGGCGGGCACGGCTGCCGGGCGAGGCGACTCAATCTGCGATTGCTGGCTCGGCGGAGTGGGCGGAGGCGTTTGCTGAAGGGGGGCCTGTGCGGCTGCCTGCGGCGTGGGTTCGGGAACGGGTGCCGGCGGAGTTGATCGCTTCATCGCATCCATCGTCTGCTTGTCGATCAGAGGCTGATGCGGGGTAAGCGACTTGACCACCACTTTAGGCGGCAATTGCCATGGTGTGTCGAGATAAGTAAAGTCCTTGTGCTGCTTAAGCACGTCACTCCGATCGACCACCTGCGGCACCTTGAAGACATATTTGGGAATCCATGTAACCGCAGAAAGCACCAACAGGTGGATGAGGACAGCGAGCCAAATGCCCTCACGCAGCCGCGCCCAGCGCCGCTCATCCTCGAGCTCGGTGATCATCTGCAGCAGTTCGTGGGTGTCGTAATCGACCCATCGCGAACCCCGCACCACGGCAGAGGCGGATTGAGGCTCTTGTACCCGCGCGTCGGTCGGCGCAGCGTCCGGGGCGAGGCTCGCCTGGGAGGGATTCGTTTCCGCTGGCCCTTGGGGTTCGTTCACATCGATAGGCGCTTCGTCGGTGGGCATTCGTTCTTCAGGAGCCTCCATGGGCGCACACTCACCCGTCGCTCCGTTTCGAGTCCTTTCCCTCTATTCTCTCATTTCGTAGAAATCTGTGCCCAATCCCCGGCTCGTACAATGGTTCCTGAAGGTAAGACGGGTGAGCAGGCGGAAGGGGACTCTGTTTGAAGTCGTTTTTTGCTCGATTGATGGCCAAATGGAAGTTTGTGCTGCTGCCCGCGTTGGCCAAGCTGGGCTTTTGGGGCGTAGGCGCGGCGGCCATGCTGGATTCCTCCACCATTCCCATTCCCATGGATGCACTTCTGGCTGTCTACGTGTGGAACGACAAGGGCCACTTCTGGCTCTATTGCCTGCTGGGCGCGGTGGGCTCGGCGCTGGGCGGACTGTTGCCTTATGGGTTGGGCCGGGCGGGCGGCGAAATGTTTCTGTTGAAACGCGTCAACCGCGAGCGCTACGAACAGATGCGTGCCCGCTTCGAGCGCCAGGAATTCCTGGCTATGATGATTCCCTCGATGATGCCACCGCCTACACCATGGAAGGCGTTTGTCTTTGCCGCGGGCGTCTTTGAGATGCGCATCGCACCGTTCATGTTGTCGGTCTTTTGCGGAAGGATGGTGCGCTGGCTGGTGCTCTCTCTGCTGGTGCTCAAGCTGGGTCCCGGTGCGGTGGATATTGTGGCGCATCACGGGCTGGTGCTGCTGGCTGTCGTTGGCGGCTTGGCGATAGCGGGTTTTGCCTGGTGGTGGATGCGGAAAAAACGGGCAGGGAAACTGGAAGACTAGAAAGACGTGGTGCAGACGTCAGGAGAAAGACAGGATGACCGCAGATAAGAATACCGACACAAAACGGCATGAGTACCGCAAGAGATTTGGTCCGCGAGTGGGTTACACAATTCTCGGAGTGTTCTCCGTGGCAACTGAGTCCGTATTCGGCTTCATGGTGAGCTTAGGAACGGACCAGATTTTCGCTGGACTCGCAGTTGCCGTTTTCTTACTGCTTGGCGGAGCTTCCGTAATTGCATATGGAATTCGGACCCGTGTGGTTATCGAAGGTACTCGGATCGAGGTCACGGGACCTTTCCGAACTCGTGGAGCCGATTTGATCGAGATCGAGGGCTTTCGTACAGTCCCCACAAAGAACTCTTTCACGCAGCGGATTTACCTCAAGGGAAATGGCAGGACAATTCTTGTGGAAACGGAACTTGCAACCGATGATTATTTTCGCGATTGGTTTAAACAAATCCCAGATTTGACCCTGCAAAATCAATAAGCGGTTTGTATTCCCGGGTCTCGGAAGCGAGACCCGGGAATACAAACCGAATCGCATAACTACTTAGTGGCGAGCACCGCCAGCGACGCGTTCATCCGCCGCACCATCACCGGAACGCCGAAGGCCAGTCCGGCAACGATGGCCGTCGAGAACAAGTCATTGCGATAGAACGGGAACCCGGCGGCGTAACAGGCGATCAGGCCGTCCGATGTGTGGGGATACATCCAGCCGCTCGCCCAGACAGCATAATTCGAGACGACGAAGAAGGATGTCGGACCCAGCAGCGCGCCGGCGGCCACGCGTACAAAGGTCGTCCGGCTTGCAAGCAAAATCTGGCCCAGCGCCATCGCCATCAGATACCACGCCCAAGTGATCACGTAGCCCTGCCAGCGGAAGCTGTAGTGATAAGTGTAAACGGTGAGGAAGTAATCGGTGGCCATGAGCGCGGCCAGCGGAGCCAGCATCTCCCGCCACGGACGCCGCGCGCCAAAGTAGAGCACAGCGCCCGTCACAGCGGTAAAGTTGAACCACCCTGCGTGGGGTAGGATACGGCTCAATACAGCAACAACCAGCAGGAGATAAGCAGGCATGAACACCTCGGATTTCAGGATTCTGGCGCCGGCTTCCGGCGTGGGGAAGAACGCCCCGGGCAAGCCAACCAGACTCCTTTCATTTTGCGGGTCAAAGTCCGCTGGGTCAACCCCGTAACCTTCACGGCACGAATAAATTTTTCCATTCCAGGCAAACCGGCCTCTACCGCTGCTCCCGCCCGTTCATCGCCTCGCCGGCGTCGTCGCGGCCATCCACAATATAGACCCAGCCGCTCAGGGGCAACCGGTTAGGAGTTTTGGGTGCGCTCATTCCAGGACCCAGAAAGGGATAGGCAAAGCGGAGATCGGTGAACTCGACCGTGGTCCATTGGCGGTTGGGAGGCAGTTGCGGCGGTGCCAAACCAGGTGCGGTCACCTGGCCCACGTCGCGCACCACGGCCCAGGTGCCCCAGTCAAGATAAACCTGCCCCAGCAACGTGCGCTTTGCCGCTTCGGTGGCAGCGGTTGCGGGCGGCTTGAAGATTACATCCCGGTGAGGATCGCTCACGATCTCCCCGGTGCGGGTGTCGATCTCGGCGGTCTGGTAATAATCAGCTGTCTCCAGAATGGCGTGCCAGCGAAAAGGGTTGATGGGATAAGGCTCGAGCGTCATGCGCTTCACCGGCGCGGTTGCGACCTGAGTATTGTCGAGCAGCATCCGCGCGCGTCCCTGCTCCGCCCAGCGCCAGCAACCCAGCAGCAGCATCCCTGCGAGGGTGAAGATCGCCCAGCTGCGTCCACGAAATGGCTGACGACGCGCGCCGATCTCGCCAGAAACCAAGCCAAGCAACCAGGGCACAATCAGCGCGCCGAACAGCAGCGCCCACTCGGCCGGCTCGGCAATAAAAACAATGCTGCCCGCATACCAGTGTGGATTGAAAGGGAAAAACGGGCGCAGGCCGTAGTTATTGGTCCAGTCCAGCAGCAGGTGGCTCAACGCAGAAAGCAACGCTGCCAGATAAAGCCAGCCCCAGAGAAGCGGCGGTGCTTTTGCGTTGTGGTTGACAGCGTGAATGCTTCGGCTGCGCCACGCACGCAGCCAGCGATCGAGTAGCCAGACCGCGCCCACCGCAGCGGCTGCCACCACCGGCACAGCAAGGAAGGTGTGCGTAATGCCGCGATGATGCTTCAGTTCTTCAACTGGGCCGCGCAGCCCCCATATCACGTCCAAGTCCGCGGCCTCGGCGGCCAGAACAGCAGCCAGGGTGGCGTAGGCCGTCTTACGGTTTAACCCGGCGCGGCCGATGCAGGCGCCGGTTAGAAAGTGAGTTACTGGCTCCATAACGTTCTGCAAACCATACTACCCTGCCTCACCTCCTATAATTCTCCCCATGGGTGAACGAACGAACCCAGACTCACCGGCTCAACGCGCCGAGCAACTACGCGCCGAACTGCGCCGCCACGAACACTTGTATTACGTTTTGGATGCACCAGAGATCAGCGACGCCCAATACGACGTGCTGATGGATGAGCTGAAAGGCATTGAGGCCGCGTACCCTGAATTGCTCACGCCCGACTCTCCGACGCAACGTGTGGGCGGAAAACCGGCTGAAGGTTTTCGGAAGGTGCGGCATTCGCGGCCCATGCTCTCGCTGGACAACGCCTACTCGGTCGAGGAACTGGCCGCCTGGGATAGGCACGTCCGCGAATTCGCCGATGGCCTGCCGGTCGAGTACGTGGCTGAATTCAAAATGGACGGGCTGAGCGTTGCGCTACGTTATGAGCTGACGAGCGACGGCGCCTCAAGGCTAGCTTCCGGAATTACACGCGGCAATGGCCAGACCGGCGAGGATGTTACGTCGAATATCCGGACCATCCGCAGTGTGCCTCTCACCATCCAGGCAGCAAAGCTGACGGCGCTTGGCCTACCGCAGGAATTCGAGGTGCGCGGCGAGGCTGTGATGTCCGAGGCCGCATTTTTGCGATTGAACGAAGAACGCGAGCAGCAGGGTCTTGCGCCGGCCGTCAATCCGCGGAACGCTGCCGCAGGGACCCTGCGGACGCTGGAACCGAAGATCGTCGCCAATCGCCGGCTGGACTTCTACGCCTACTTCCTCTTGATTGAGGGTGAGTACTGGCAGCGTGGGCAGCGCGCCACCCTCGATGCGTTGACTGCCCTCGGTTTCCGCGTGAATCCACACCACAACTTGCTCACCTCGATTGAGGAGATGACTCGCTTCATTGACCAAGCCGAGGCCAGACGGTCCACTCTTGGCTACGAGATCGATGGCGTGGTCCTGAAGGTTGATGCGCACGCAACGCAGCAACGGCTGGGCTACACCGGCCGCGCGCCACGCTGGGCCATCGCATACAAGTTTACTGCTCGCTCGGGCATCACGCAGGTCAACGCTATCACCGTACAGGTCGGCCGCACCGGCAAGCTGACGCCGGTGGCCGAGTTGGCTCCGGCCTTCATCGGCGGAACTACGGTGAGCCGCGCCACGCTGCACAACGCGGACTTCATCGAGAGGCTGGGGTTGATGATCGGCGATTGGGTGAAGGTCGAGCGCGGCGGCGACGTGATCCCCAAGGTCGTCGAAGTGATTGATGATGCCGATCACCCACGCGGGAAGGATCGCTTCGCTTTTCCGACGACTTGCCCGGAGTGCGGCAGCGCTGTCGTCCGAGCGGAGGGTGAAGCGGACTTTCGCTGCGTGAACGCCGACTGCCCGGCGAAGCTGCGTGAGAGCCTGCTTCACTTCGCGTCGCGCGGGGTGATGAACATTGAAGGGCTGGGCGAGGCGGTGGTGCAGCAACTTGTCGATCGGCAACTTGTGAAAAGTGTGGCCGATCTCTATGCGCTGACCGAGGAGCAATTGACCGGCCTCGACCGCTTTGCCAAGAAGTCCGCGAAGGCACTGCTGGCTGAGATTGAAAGCTCAAAGCGCGCAGGACTGGCACGCGTGCTGATGGGCTTAGGCATACGCTTCGTGGGCGAGCGCACCGCCCAACTGCTGGCAGAGGAGTTTGGCTCCATTGACGCGCTCAAGGCAGCTGGCGTTGAAGAACTGGAGCGCGTAGAAGAGGTCGGCCCGCGCATTTCGCAAGCAATCCTAGAGTTCTTTGCACAGCCCGCGAATTTGGCCCTTGTTGAGACTCTCAAAGCCGCCGGGGTGAAGATGACGGCCGAAAAGCGGCAGCGTTCGGCGCAGCTAGCGGGGCTGACCTTTGTGCTTACCGGTACTTTGCCCACGCTGACTCGCGACGAGGCCAAGCGAAGAATCGAGGCCGCCGGAGGCAAGACCACCGGCTCGGTCAGCAAGAAGACCAGCTATGTGGTGGCTGGCGAAGAGGCCGGCTCGAAGCTCGACAAGGCGCGTGAACTCAAGGTCCCGGTACTGGATGAGGGCGGCTTACTCGCGTTGCTCGAAGGCGAGCCGACCACGAACTGAGCTGGGCTTCATTCCGGCATGGAGACAAGTTTCCGGAGTTTCGCAAGAGAGAACTTGCAGAACGCATCAACGGCGAGACGGCCAGGAGAATCAGCAACAAGTCGAACCACATGGCACCCTCACATTCTGAACTGCTATGAGCTATAGCGCCGGCGAGAGGCTTTGGCCGGATGGCGATCGACGGTGCGCAGTTCGCGCTCCCGCTCGCGCTCCCGTTCCCAGGCAGCGGCGCGCCAATTGCGCGAAGCATAGCGGGGAGGCTCATCGGCTGAAACTGCGGCCTCATCGACGCGCGGCTTTGCCGGCATGGAAACCACTTCCGTCGGCATGCGCAAAGGGGGTCGCGCGGGCGCGAGTGGCGTAGACGAAGCTATCGGCCCAGCGGCAGCAATTGGCGCAGGTTTGGCGATCTGCCGCGCAGGTGCAACCGGCTCGGGTTTGGTGATAAGTCGCGCGGAAGACTCAAAATCCTGATAGGCCGCGTCCGAGGTCAGGCTGGTGTCAGCCGCCACTGCTCGTTCCACAACTTCATCTTCGGCATCGTTTTGGGCAGTCTGCGGCGGGCGCGCAGTCAAAGCCTTGGCCATGAAGTCATCCACCAGCTTATGCAGGCAGGTTTGCCCACAAAGATGCTTGGAGCCCTGGCGAAGCCGGTTACGCGAGGCCCACCCGCTGACCCGCAGTTCGCCTCCTTGGTCATAAGCCACAAACCAATGGTTGGTCTGCTTCTTTTCCGATCCACAGATGTCGCATGATATTGCCTGCCGGATCACCCTGTTTCCCCCTGTCCGCACAGCCTTTCCGCGGTCTGACCGATTGCAGTCATTCTCTTCCAACCAATGCGGCAGACAACCCCAGACAACCGCAAGCCGCGCAGGCAAGCCCCATGGTGAACTGTTGGAGCGCCCACCTCTATTTCATCGCTTATCCGGCGCAATGAGTGAGAAAAGAACGGAAAGAATACGGGATTGAAGCAATCGGGAACAGCAGGAGACGGAATTTTCCTGAAACGGAACGCGGAGCGAGCCGCTATTCAAAAATCGGAAGAAGCGATCACTCTAAATAGATGATAATCGCAACATACTTAAAATGTGATACTTAGGATTCGACAACAACATACAATAGGGTACCAAATCCCATTTTATTTTGGTGATCTCCCGCTCACCCGTTTCCGAATTGAGCCGGATCACGGGCTGGAAGGTCTGTGGCGCCACATTGTAGGTCGGAGCAAGTTCGGGATCATCGAACACATTGGTATTGTGGGTGCGAAACCATTCCGCAATTCGCTGCTTGTCCGCCCGCCGTCCATACCTGCCGCACATGGAATCATGCTACTTCTCGAGCGCCGCCAGAATCCAGCTGAGATTTTTCTTTTTCGCTGAAATTGAATGACTTAACCACCAGTTGCACCAGTCTAGGTGCAAAGCGGAGTTGACTAGGAAGCATGGAGGAAAGCGAAAATAAGGCGAAGACACGCAGATGCCCTCCGCCGCCACAATCCGGCTCCAGATCGAAACCGCGCTTGCGAATCGCATTCCGTCTGCGCTCACACCGCGGCCAAGGATCGTTCGCCCTGTCGCGCCCACCGGAGTCGCTGCATTGGATGACCTGCTGGAGGGTGGTCTGCCGCTCGGAGCCATCTCCGAGATGACTGGCCCCGAGTGCAGCGGACGCAGCGCCGCAGCGCTTTCTTTTGTGAGCAGCGGTACTCGCGCAGGGAGCGTGTGTGCATGGGTGGACGCTTCCGACAATTTCGATCCTCAATCGGCGGCAGCGGCGGGTGTTGATCTCTCCCGTCTTCTTTGGGTGCGATGCGCGGCTCCTGCGGAGCGAGCGCAGCCCTCCGCCGAGTACAAATTTGCGCTTCCCGAGAAGTACTTCGTGGCTGCACCGGTGAAGCATGGCCTGCACGGTGCCATTGCACAGAGCCGCTGTTGGGGGTTGCGTCGCTGGCGCTCAGTTCGAGCACGTAGGTTCCAGCATGGCTGAAGGAAGAGGTGACTTGCTCGGCATAAGTACCGTTGGTGACCGTCTGCTGCTGATTCGTAAACGTGACAGTGCCGGGTCCGGATGACTGGCTCCAGGCAATCGTAGGTGAGCTACCTGCAGACAAACTGCTATCGGAAACCGCTCCACTCAGTTGCAGCGTGTTCGGCAGGGTAACCACACTTGGCGCGGTTATGCTGATGCTGATAGTTCCACTCCCACCGCTTGTTGTCGTTGGAAGTGTCCAAGGAACACTGACAATGTCGGAGTAGGTGATAAGCCCATCGATAAATCCGGACACGATAACCGAGGCAACTCCCGGATTGACGTCCTGATATACAAAGCTCGCATGACTGGTGAAATCAGTGGTTCCCAATAGGTTAAAATTGTCAACTCCAGAGATCGACATCTCCAGATTGACATTTGCAGCAGCATTTCCTGCGGCATCGGTTGCATAAACCGTAAACGCTTGTTGGCCACCTG
>Ga0187847_10001505_pt1 | contig 20731 bp, 14 predicted proteins | sample June2016WEW_4_10_FD_132458 | JGI IMG/M metagenome (GOLD analysis project Ga0187847, IMG submission 132458) | Peatland microbial communities from SPRUCE experiment site at the Marcell Experimental Forest, Minnesota, USA - June2016WEW_4_10 | ecosystem: Environmental > Terrestrial > Soil >...
ACTACATTGACGACGTTGCCGTGACCCTGCGCCGGGTGTTGGCAACCGTCCCCACGCTTTCGGACGAGGAGCGCTTCCGCGTCGCGCAGCACCTGCTGCAGGCCAGCCCGAGCGCCGACGATGTGGCCCAGGCCCTGGCCCGCAAGTCGAGCGCCGAGGAGATTGCCAAGGTGTTGGCCGTAAAGCCTGTTCCGCTTGGCTGACAGCGGTTCTCCCGTTGCACTCGACCGAAACCGCTGACGCTGCGGCATTTTCCTCAAGAAAATGCCGCCTTCCAGGGGGCCAGAAATGCATGGTGGAGTGGAGAACCGGTTGACGGTCGGAATAATCGGAGCGGGGCCGCTGGGGCGCTGGCTGGCTCTGGCTGCGGCGCGCGCCGGCTTCAGCGTGCTGCTGGAAGACGTGATGCCCGCCAATCTGCATCATGCGCAGGAGTTTTTGCGGGGGGAGCTGGGGGCGGATGCCCTGCCGAACCTGGCCTTTGTCTCCACGATTGAAGAGGCCGTGCGGGAGGCCGATCTGGCGATCGACTGCGTGCCGGATGAGCTGGAGTCGAAACTGGAGATTCTGTGGCTGCTGGACCGGATGGCTCCGCCGCGCACCGTGCTGGCAACGCCGACGACGCGGTTGTCGATCGCCGATCTGGCTAGCTGTACATATCGCCCGGAGAAGTGCATCGCGATTGCCGCGGAGGCGAGTGCTCTGACGGGAGGTGCGGGGGCGCGGGAGATTGTGCTGCGGACTACGGCGAAGACTGCGCCCGGGAGCGTGGCTCTGGTGGGGCGGTTTTGGCGGCGGCTGGGGTTCGATCCGCGATTTGAGCTGGATGAGGGAGAGAAGGGGCGGTCATGAGGTTCGTTGTGGCCACAAGCGAAGAGCAAATGCAGGTCCTTCGACTCCGCTGAAGAACGCTTGGCTCAGGATGACGGCTCATTTTGTAAGCGGACATTTCAGGATGACAGTTTAATTTGCAAATGAACATTGGACTCGGGACGCTGGTCCCTAATCCCTGTTCCCTATTCCCTGGTCCATAGTCCCTGTTCCCTGCATCTCAAGCACTTGCTCGTAGTAGCGGACGTAGTGGGGGACGACGAGCGAGGCGCAGAAGCGCTTTTGCGCGGTCTTGCGGCCGGCGTCGCGCATGGCTTCGAGGCGGTCGCGGTCCTTGAGCAGGCTGACCGCTCCGGCGGCCATCTCTTCGACGCTGCCGACGGGATAGAGCAGGCCGGTGACGCCGTCGTCGATCAGTTCGGGGACGCCGCCGACGCGCGTGGCGATGGACGGAACCTTGCAGGCCATGGCCTCGAGGGCGGCCAGGCCAAAGGACTCCAGCTCGCTGGGCATGACCATGAGGTCGGCCAGAGGGAGCAGCTCGTTGACTCGCTCCTGCTTGCCCATAAAGTGAACGCGGTCATGGATTTTGAGGTCGTGGGCGAGCCATTCGGCGGCGGAACGGTCGGGGCCGTCGCCCACCAGAACGAGTTGCGCGGGAAGCTCGCGGGCCACGAGCGCAAAGACCTTGACCACGTCCACGACGCGCTTGACCGGGCGGAAATTGGAGAGGTGCATGAGGATCGCTTCGCCGGGACGGGCCAGACGGCGGCGGGCCTCGGCGCGCCTGGACTCGTCTCTGATGGGCGCGTACTCGTCACAGTTGACGAAGTTGGGAATGACCTCGATGGGCCGCGCGATGCCGAAGTCCTTGACCGTTTCACTCTTCAGATAGTTGGAGATGGAGGTAACGCCATCGCTCTCTTGAATGGCGTAGCGGGTGATGGGCAGGTAGCCGCGGTCGAGGCCCACGAGGGTGATGTCGGTGCCGTGGAGCGTGGTGACGAAGGGCAGGCGGCGGCCGCGCGCGGCCAGCATCTGGCGAGCCAACAGAGCGCTGACCGAGTGGGGAATCGCGTAGTGGACGTGCAGCAGGTCGAGCGAATGGAATTCGGCGACCTCGGCCATGCGCGAGGCGAGTGCGAGGTCATAGGGCGGGAACTCGAAGAGCGGATAGCTGGAGACGTGAACCTCGTGGTACTGGATGCCGCTGTCGCGCCCGCTGAGGCGGAAGGGCTGCGAATAGGAGATGAAATGGACTTCGTGGCCGAGGGCGGCCAGTTCGATGCCGAGTTCGGTGGCTACCACGCCGGAGCCGCCGTAGGTGGGATAGCAGGTGATGCCGATGCGCATAGAACCTTCTCTTTGCTTGCGAAGCCTGACCTCGATGGTAGATGCGGCTTAAGGGCGCTTCGGCTCTGAATTCTCTGGGAGGCGCGGGTTAGTAAATGCCGGGAAGCAGGCGCTTGGTTTGCTGTGTGTAAGACGCATACTCGGCGCCGAAGGCCTCATTCAAGGCAATTTCCTCGACGTGAATGCGGTAGAGCAGCGCGGCTGTGATTGGCAGCAAGAGGCAAAGGAACGCCCACCAGCTTTTTTGCGCGAGGCCAAGAGCCAGAAACATGAGCATCATGCCGGAGTAGGAAGGATGGCGGACAAAGCGATAGAGCCCGGAGCGATTCAGCTTCTGCGCATCGCGAATCGCGACATTCACGCTGAAGGCATTGCCCAGCGAGAGGATCGCCGTCCAGCGAACAATCAGGCCCGCTGCCATGAGAAATATAAGCGTCCAACTCAGCCAAGCCGCGCCGGGCAAGAGCGTTCGCGTTGTTTGGCTGCTTATCCATTCTGCCGCGGAGATGGAAGCGAAAATGGTCCCCCACAGGATCAGCATGGATCCTCGATCACGCAGCTTTCCGCCTCCCTTTCTCGTGCGCGTGAAGATCCCAAGGCAAATCTCCGAGACCATCCAGCCATAAAACAGGATCTTCAACACTAGTTCGATGCCCATGCTGTCTCCGTTGGTTGGCTTGCGTGCAATGGGATACGAGCCTTGGTGGCCGGTGGTTCCCATGGCCATCATATCTTTCGTAAAGGGTTCGCGGGCAAGCTGGAGAAACTCATAAGCTCGATCTCTTCGTTGAGCTTGATCGAGAGCAATGCCATGCGCTCGGTTTCGCGCGAGGCCAGCAGGCGGGTGCGGACCTGGGCCAGGCTGGCGTCGTTGTAGCCGGGATGCGTGACCAGTTCCCACGTGCCGGGGGGCAGGTTTCGGAGCAGGGCGGCGACGGTGGCTGCGTCGAGGGTTCCGGTGGCCAGAACGCCGATGGCACCGTCGGTGGTGGCAAAGCCTTCTTCGGCAACGATGCGCCGGAAGGTTGGCTCAAGGCGGCGCAACAGGCTGACTTCGGCGCGCCGCAGCAACGGCGCGCGGGGCGTGGCGCGCAGGCTCCAGGCCGGCTCGAAGGGATTGCGGACGGCGCGAATTCCGGCAGCCTTGGCCGCGCGCAAAACCGGGCGAAGGACCGCGGGGAACATGTGGGTGTGCTTGTGGGTGTCAAAGTGGGTGAGGCGCAGGCCGCGCTTTTGCAGCCGAGCGATCTGCGCGGCGGCTTCGGCTTCGATCTCGGAGGTTCGGACTGCCCCGGTGAGCAATCGCCGGAGGAACTTGCCGAGAGTGGGATGGAAGCGGCTTGTGCGCGGGTCAACTAGCGTAGAAAGTTCGGGCGCGGAGAGAGCCGGTTCGCCATCCACCAGCACGACATGGCAGCCGACGCCCAGGGTTGGAGTGGCGAGCGCCAGTTCGATGGCCTCTTCGGTGGCTGCTGCCCGCGCCATGAGCGTGGCGCTGGTCAGCGCTCCGGCCCGGTGCAACTCAACGATGGCGCGGTTAACTCCGGCGGTCAGTCCGAAATCGTCGGCATTGAGGATGAGGCGGCCCACCCGGTGAGTGTATCAACAGGGGGTCTGGCCTTTGCCGAGAGATGCGAGCCGGAATGTCGCCTCTGACCGGAGTGCAAGCGCGCTGCTATGATGACAGAAGGCCGCAATGGTCATTCCGACCCGCGTGGGCGGTTAGCTCAGTTGGTTAGAGCGCCTGCCTTACAAGCAGGAAGTCGGGGGTTCGAGTCCCTCACTGCCCACCAAGAACCTGTTTTAAGTCATCCAGAGACATCCGCGCTCAATAACCAAGTGCAACACATCCAGAGGGGATAATGTTGGCTTGGCTCCAACTAAATTACTCCAATATCCATCCCTGGATTTTCGCAATTCCACCTTCCTCTGCCGTCAGGCTCGGGCTGAGAAATCGATCCAGTGAGCCGCTGCTGTGGGCGCGTTGCAGTTACGCCGCCACGGCGTATGCAGCTTGCTCGTCGCCGTCACGGTCTTCCCTCGGGAAACGGCGCGTCCACAATGATGGGTAGACCCCGGCGAGGACAGACTTACCCGCGAAAATCTCCCAGCCGTCGAAATTCTGGCTTGCTTCCGGCACACATAGTTTTTTACTCTGTTGTCGAGAAAACTTCAGGGTGTCCGAAACAGGTTCCCTTCTTCGGCACCATGGAATCCCACAAGTCCTTTTGAATCTTCCAAATTCAACAGAAGGCGCGGTTTGCATGAATCGTGCCCAGGAAGAATCTGCCAACCCGATTAGGCTAGAATCACCTTGGCTTCTCAAGACGATTGTCCCGGCAGGACTGGCGAAGAGGCATCCATTCCGCGAAAGTCATTCCCTACGATGATGACCAACTTGCGTTCTCAAATCGCACAAATAGCCAGGCGCACGCCAGGCGCCAGTGCTCTTGAGGCGATAGGCCGGAGATCCGCGGACTATGAATCTCTGGTCAACCAGATCGATGAAACCGCGCGCTGGCTCACATTCAGGGGAATTGAACGCAACGATAGAGTGGCCGTGGTGATGCCGAACGGACCGGAGATGGCCAGTCTTTTCCTTGGGGTCTCCGCTGTCGCCACCTGCGCGCCGCTGAATCCTGCGTACAGGGCAAGCGAGTTTGAGTTCTATCTCTCCGACCTGCAGCCGAAGATCGTCATTGTGGACAGCGCCATGGATTCGGCGGTGCGTGGCGTCGCCGGCGCGGCGGGCATTGAGATCGTCGAACTTCGCCGGCGCGATCTGGAGCCGGCGGGCAGCTTCGCACTCAGCCCTTGCGGGGACTCGCCCACGCCCGTCGCTGTGGTGGACTACGCCGGGGCGAGTGACATCGCCCTTGTGCTGCACACCTCAGGCACCACCTCTCGCCCCAAGATCGTGCCTCTGACGCACGAGAATTTATGCGTCTCGGCAGCCAACATTGCTCAGTCCCTTGACCTTACGGCGAGCGACCGCTGCCTGAACATCATGCCCCTTTTTCACGTGCATGGCCTGGTGGGCGCATTGCTCTCTTCGCTGTGCGCCGGCGCAAGCGTAGTTTGCACGCCCGGATACCAGGCAACGGAATTCTTCAATTGGCTGGCGGATATTCGTCCCACCTGGTACACCGGCGTTCCCACGATGCACCACGGCATCCTGATGCGCGCGCAGGCAAATCGCGCCATCCTTGCCGCGCACCGGCTGCGCTTTATCCGTTCCTGCTCAGCCGCGCTGGCGCCGAAGTTGATGGCGGAGCTGGAGGAGGCCTTCGGCGCGCCGGTGCTGGAAGCCTACGGCATGACGGAGGCAGCCCATCAAATGTCGTCGAACGGCCTGCCTCCGCGGCCGCGGAAGCCGGGTTCGGTTGGGCGTCCCACCGGCGTAGACATCGCCATCATGAACGATGCGGGCGCGCTATTGCAGACAGGAGCCGAGGGCGAGGTGGTGATCCGCGGACGCAATGTCACGCGCGGATACCAGAACAATCCCGAGGCAAACCTGAAATCCTTTACCGATGGCTGGTTCCGCACTGGCGATCAGGGGCGCTTCGACAGCGATGGAGACCTCTTCCTCACGGGACGCATCAAGGAATTGATCGTGCGCGCCGGCGAAAAGATTCCTCCGCGGGAGATCGACGAGGCTCTGCTCTCGCACCCCGCGGTGGAGCAGGCGTTGGGCTTCGCGGCGCCCGATGAGGCTCTGGGAGAGAGAGTCGCGGCAGCCGTTGTGCTGAAGGCCGGCGCCTCAGTCACCGAGTTGGAGTTGCGCGAGCACGCCGCCGGCTTGCTGGCCGACTTCAAAGTGCCGGATAGGATCATCTTCGTCGCGGAGATTCCCAAAGGACCCACCGGCAAGCAGCAACGCATCGGCTTGGCAGAGAAGCTCGGCCTCGCTGGGCGCGCCGGGCCATCGGCGGCGGCTCCGCTGGAATACCGCGCGCCGCGCGGCGCCACAGAGACCCGCCTGGCGGAGATGTGGCGCGAAGTTTTGAAGCTGGAGCGCGCCGGTGTCCACGACGACTTCTTTGCCATGGGCGGCGACTCGATCCTGGCCGGCCAGCTCCTTGCGCGCATCCGATACGCCTTTGGGGTGGAACTCTCCGCGCCGCGCTTGTTTCAATTGCCAACGATCGCTTGGCTGGCGGAGTTCATCGACGGGCAATCGGCGAGCGTTCCAGCCGATCGCGCTCTGCCGTCCGTCAACCGCAAGGGTGGCCTGGCGCTGACATCCGCGCAGCAAAGGATGTGGTTCCTGGCTGAGTCGGAGCCGGAGTCGCCGGTCTACAACCGGCCCTTTGCGTACCGTCTCAAAGGATCCCTCGATCTGTTTCGCCTGCAGATGAGTCTGGATCGCGTTGTGGAACGGCACGAGATCCTGCGCACGAACTACCACCAACACGATGGGATTGCCACAGGGAAAGTGCGCGCCCCCCAGCCGGTTTCCATTGCTCTGGAGGATCTGAGCGGCCAGCCAGCAAGCGAGCGGGAATCGGCGGCACTGCGGTGGATGCGCAAGGAATCCGCGCGGCCGTTCAAGCTGGAGTCGGATTCCGTGATTCGCGCTGGCCTGGCGCGCCTGGCGCCTGACGAGTACATTCTTTTCTTGGTCATCCATCACATTGCCTGCGATGCATCGACAGAGCCGGTGATTGCCAAAGACCTGGCCGATGCGTATAACGGAACGATTTCCAGCTCGCCTCTCGCGCAGTATGCCGACTATGCGGCCTGGCAATGCTCCCGCGAAGCCGCCGGGAGGGAGGAGCAGCTTGCCTGGTGGGAACAGCGCCTGAAAGGTATGGACAATGCGTGCGAGATTCGCGGCGATTTTACCCGACCGCAGATCGGCGGGTATCGGGGAGGCTCGGTTCCATTGCAACTGGATGGCGGCACGCTGGAACGGTGCAAGTCAGCGGCGCGCGCCGCAAACACCACCGTGTTCACCGTTCTTCTGACGGCCTTCTACGCCCTGCTCCATCGCTACACGGATGCCGAGGACATCGTCGTCGGCACACCTGTCTCGATCAGAAACCACCCGGCAGCGGAGTCGATGGCGGGCCTATTCATCAACACGCTGGCGCTGCGAGCCAGCGCAGCCGGCAACCCCACGTTCAGCGATTTCGTTGGCCGAGTGCGAGAGACGGTTGCCGGCGGCCTTGCCCACCAGGAGGTTCCGTTCGATGCCATTGTGAATGTGTTGCGCTCGGAGCGCGGCGGTGCTCGCGCTTCTCTTTTTCAGGCAATGTTCGAGTACCGCAACATCGGCAAATCGCATCTGGCAATGGAGGGCATCGCTGCCGAGCGCATGGAGTTCGACTGTGGATTCGCAGTAACTCCTTTTGACCTCACGCTGGATATGGAACCGGGCGGCGCGGAATTGCGCGGCAATTTCTATTACAACGCCGAAGTCTTCGAACACGCGACAATCGAATGCATGGCGCGGCATTTTGCCACACTGCTCGGCCACGCCCTCGATTCTCCAAGCGAGAAGCTCTCGCAACTGCGTCTCTTGATGGCGGAAGAGCAATTGCCGCCCAACGGGAAGATCGGACGCAAGGCTCCGCCTTTGCCCGAAGCCGCGCCCGATCTTGTCGCTGAAGAGGAAAATCCCCCGTCGGCGACGCCGGTCGAAGTGCAACTGGCGGGCATTTGGGCGGAGGTGCTGCATCGCGAGCCGATCGGCATACGAGAGAACTTCTTTGACATGGGCGGCCACTCGCTGTCGGCAATGCGGGCAGCGGTTCGGATACGCAGCGTCTTTGCCATGGATTTTGCGGTTTCATGCCTTTTCCAGAACCCAACGATTCAGTCGCTGGCGAAGGCAATTGAAGAGATGCGCGCCGCGGCGCACAGCGACGCGGATCTCGCGCGCATCCTCGATGAGATCGAAGCAATGCCTGCATTGAAGGCGGAAGGCAAGTAGAAGCCGATGACGGATATTGCTCAGCGAATCGCGAATCTGTCCCCAGAGAAGCGAGTACTCTTCGAGGCCAGGCTGGCCCAGGCCTCTGCCGCAAATGCGCATGAAGAGCCGCTGGCGCGCGGCGGCGGCGACATTCTCGTGCCATCTTTCGGGCAAGAGATTGTGTGGGCGATGGAGCAGATCGAGAGCGGCACAGCCCAATACAATGTCTGCTTTTCACTGCAACTGAGTGGCAGGCTTGACGCAGCCGCGCTGAAGAATGCGCTGGGCGCCCTGGTGGATCGTCACGAAACACTTCGCACCCGGTACCTGATGAGCGCGGACGGCCGGTTGCAGCTTAAACTCGCAACGGTCGATGAATTCCCGCTGACATTCACCGATTTCAGCACGATTGCCGCGGACGAGCGGGGAGAGTTGCTCGCCAAAGCACTGCGCGCGGAAGCAAATAGGCCGATTGTTCTGGGTGAGGATTTGCCGATTCGGGCTATTGTGTACAAGCTTGGCTCATCCGAGCACGTCTTGCAACTGACCATGCATCACGTGGCATTGGACGGCTGGTCGCTGGGGATATTATTCAGGGATTTTTCAGCGTTTTACAACGCAGAGGTCTCAGGCGCCGCAGCGCAATTGCCGGCCCTTCCGATTGCATTTTCCGACTTCGCGCGGTGGCAGCGCAGCCGAATGGCCGGCCCCGAAGGAAAACGCCTGATCGCATACTGGAAGAAGCAGGTTGAGGGAAGTTCCTTCGCACTGCGGTTGCCGGCGGATCGGCCGCGTCCATCCAAGCAGACATTTTGCGGCGCTTCACGGAGGTACTCGGTCTCCGCTTCGCTCTCATCGGCACTCCAGGAGTTCTGCCTGCGGGAAAATGTCACGCCTTTCATGGCCGCGCTCGCTGCCTTCTATGGCGTATTGGCGCGCTATTCCGGCCAGAGCGACCTCCTGGTCGGCTCGCTGATTGCCGCGCGTCCTCGAATCGAGACTGAGGATCTGGTTGGCTTCTTCATGAATGCGGTCATTCTGCGGGGAAGCCTGGAGGGCAATCCAACCTTTCGCGAACTTCTGCGCCGTGTGCGAAAGACGGCGCTGGAAGCCTATGCCCACCAGGATCTGCCCCTCGAATTGCTCGTCCGCGAGCTTGCGCTTGAGCGGGATCCGAGCCGGTCTCTGCTGTTTCAAGCGATGCTCATCTACCAGAACGCGCCTGTTCACACGCTGGAATTGCATGGCCTGACGACATCCATTGAGAACATCAACAACGATACCTCGAAACTCGACCTCACCATCGAACTGATTCCATCCGGCGAGGCGCTGGATGCGGTGATTGAATTCAACACGGACTTGTTCGACGGAGCCACCATCGATCGTCTTTGGGGCCACTTGGCAGGCTATCTTCAAAGAGGTATTGAGTCGCCCGAACAAGAAGCGGCGATGATCCCGCTGATGACAGAGGATGAGCAGCAGCGGCTGGCGGGATGGAACCGAACGGAGCGGAGTTATCCGCGCGAGACTTCGCTGGCCGCGTTGCTGGAAGCACAGGCGGCGCGCACACCCAATGCAGTCGCGGTGGTTGATGGCGAACACCGGCTGACTTACCGGCAACTGCATGAGCGGGCCAACCAACTGGCTCATGAGTTGATCGAGCACGGCGCGGGTCCGGACCAATTGGTCGGCCTGTGTGTCGAGCGATCGGCGGACTTGCTGGCGGCAATGCTGGCGATCGTGAAATCGGGAGCGGCTTACTTGCCGCTCGATCCGCTCTTGCCCACCGATCGCCTCCGCCACATGCTTGAAGACAGCGACGCCCAACTGCTGATCACCGAGCAGCGTCTTCGGACAAAGCTTTCGGCGTTTACTGGAACCGCGATCCTGCTCGAAGATCGAAACTGGCTTGCCAACAGCCGCGATAACGTTGCAGCGCCGGCAGGGCCGGAGCATCTGGCTTATCTGATTTACACCTCCGGCTCGACCGGCAAGCCCAAAGGGGTGCATATCCCGCGCGGAGCGCTGACCAATTTTCTATGGTCCATGCGCGAATGGCTTCAGCTCAGCGAGAGCGACCGGCTGCTGGCAGTTACGACAATCTCCTTCGACATTGCGGGCCTCGAAATCTGGCTGCCGCTGCTGGCCGGAGCTTCGGTCGTGGTGGCCAGCCGCGAGTCGGCGATGGACGGCAACGCGCTGGTCGATCTGATCGAGCGGCACGGCATCACTTTTCTTCAGGCAACTCCGATCACGTGGCGGATTCTCTTTGAGGCTGGCTGGCGCGGCAAGCCGGATCTGCAAGCTGTCTGCGGCGGCGAAGCCATGCCGCCAGAAGTGGCTGCGCAATTGGTTCCCGCGGTGAAGCGAGTCTGGAACCTGTACGGCCCGACAGAGACAACCATCTGGTCAACCGGGTGCGTGGTGACAAGCGGCCAGAAGCCGATCTCAATTGGAGGGCCGATCGCGAACACGCAATGCTACATTCTTGACGGCCGGCAACAACCGCTCCCCATCGGCGTCACAGGCGAACTCTTCATTGGCGGGCACGGCCAGGCGCGCGGCTATTTGAACCGCCCGGAACTCACCGCGGAGAAGTTTTTGCCCGATCCCTTTCGCGGCGGCGCGGCGAGAATGTATCGCACCGGCGACCTGGCGCGCTATAAGGCCGACGGCAACATCGAATGTCTGGGACGAATCGATCATCAGATCAAGATTCGCGGCTACCGCATCGAACCTGGCGAGATCGAGGCGGCGCTGAAGGACTGGCCGGAGATCGAGCAGGCGGTGGCCGTCGCCCGCGAGGTTGCCGATGGAGACAAGCAGCTTGTCGCCTATCTCGTCCTCTCTGGCAAGGCGGCGCTGGAGCCCGCGGAACTGCGGAGGCGCCTCAAGCGCTCCTTGCCGGATTACATGGTTCCCGATGCTTTCGTCTTCCTGGATCGGATTCCACTGTCGCCCAATGGAAAGATCGATCGCAAGGCGCTCCTTGCCCACACAGGGGAGCGGACTGCGCCAGAAAACTCCTTCGTCGAACCTCGCAATCCCGCGGAGGAGATTCTTTGCCGGATATGGGCGGAAGTCTTGCACGTGCCGCGAGCCGGGATCCACGACGATTTCTTTGCAATGGGCGGCGACTCGCTCCATGCGGTTCGACTCATCGTCAGGATTCGCGCCGCATTTCCCCAGTGCCAGCCGTCCCTCGCAGCTATCCTCAAGGCTCCCACCGTCGAGCAGTTCGCGCGCAGTCTTGACGAAGGCCAACCCGATTGGTCGTACCTGGTTACATTGCGGGAGGGCAGCCGGCGGCCGCCTCTTTTCTGCGTTCACGGCGCCGGCGGAAACGTGCTTAGCATGCGCGATCTGGCCATGGCCCTGCCGCCCGATCTGCCGTTCCATTGCCTGCAAGCACGCGGACTTGACGGCCAGTCCGCCCCATTTTCAAGTATCGAAGAAGCCGCGGAATGTTATGTGGGCGAAATCGTGAAAGTCCAGCCCCAAGGCCCCTACAACCTGGCTGGAGGCTGTTACGGCGGCCTGGTTGCCTTTCAGATGGCCCTCAGGCTTCGCGCCCTCGGAGAACCTGTCGCCCTGGTCGCGCTCATTGATACGCGCAATCTCGCCTATGGCCGCTTCCTTTCGCTTTCCACTCTGCTCTTCTTCAACGCGCGCTTCTCTCTGAGACGGCTGCTGCATCATATAAAGGTTCTGGGACGCATGAAACATCGGGAATGGAGCAGCTACTTCTGGGGCCGTTTCAAAATCTTCTTGCGATTGGCAAGGAATATGGCGATGTTCGCGACCAGGAGACAGGGAGCCTGGATTCGGACGGCCGAACAAACTCACGAACCTGAGATCGGCGAAGAACAGAAAGATCTGGGCGGAGTCCAGAATCGAGTCAGGGATGCCGGCCTGCTGGCGGCGCACAACTATGTTCCCAAGCTCTACGATGGCCACTTGCTCGTCTTCAGCGCAAGAGAACGGCACGATGACCCGTACCGGGATGAGGCGCTGGGTTGGCGTCCTGTAGCTCTGGGCGGAGTATCGACCTTCATTGTGGATGGCGATCATACTTCCATTTTTCGCAGCCCGGGCGTGGCTCCAATCGCAAAGGCGCTTGACGCGGCACTCTTGGGGGCGCAGCGCAAAACGGCGGGAGATTCGTCTTCAGGGGTCAACCCTCCACGCTGACTGCAATACGCTATTGATTGGGCATCTAAGCGATGCACTCGCCGGGCAACAGCGCGAAACGATGCATGGAGTTGGCACCGAGGGCGAACAACCATGGATGCTTTATGGAATGAGCCGCACGGACGTAGAATGCGCGTAGGCCCCGAAGAAACCCATCTCTGGCGAATCAGGCTTTGGCCGGCAGCCGTCTGCCCGGAAACATTCAGCAGCCAGGAGAGCGCGCGAGTCGAGCGGTTCCGCTCCGAGCAAGCCAGGCAGCGGTACATCTCTTCTCATATTGCCATGCGGGATATACTTGCCCGCTATTTGAAAATTCCCCCTCGCCAGATCTCAATCGTTCAGCCGGAGATGCGGAAGCCATTCCTCGCAAGCCATGCAGGCGCACGCGCCGTATCTTTCAGCCTGTCGCGCTCTGAAAATCTATGCCTCATGGCGATCGCGAGCAGCGTTCAGGCAGGCGTCGATATTGAATGTCTGCGGCCGGAACGCTACGAGGCGGGGATGGAGCAATTGATATTCACTGCTGACGAGAAGGCCGCCCTCGAAACCATTGACCCCGCTGAGAGATGGCGCGCGTTTCTGCGCGGATGGACGCGCAAAGAGGCCTACGCAAAGTGCATCGGGCTTGGCCTGGCCGCGGATCTTTCCCATGCAGAACTCGGACTGACGGAGGAGACAGTCCGGGTCCAGGGCATTACTGTATCGAGCTTTGCACCCCAGGAGGGATTTCTTGCGGCATGGGCGGCCGAAGAAGCGCTGCGACCGTCCTTCTGGAACTGGAGTCCATAGCACCCTTTCATTTCCGCGTTGCCGGCTCGCCTGGACTAGACGCGTTGTTATTGGCCTGCAGAAGTGCAACACATTCGGCCACGCCAATGGTGGGACCGCTGGGATTCCGGGGCAGCATGCCACCGCTGCCGACGAGGGAATCGAGTGCCTCGATCATCGCCTGCTGCGCAGCAAAGAGCAACGGGGTCGAGTATTGGACCAACCGGAATCCGAGCGCCCTCAATTGCCCTATCGAGAGCTGCGGACTCTTGCCTCCGGCGATCTGGTTGTAGAGCAGCGGCTTGTTCGTGCAGTTCCGCGCTCGCGTCAGGGCCTCAATGCTGTCAATGCCATCGACCATCAGCACGTCTGCCTCTGTCCGCGACATTGCCTCAAGGCGCCGGTAGATTTCATCCCCGGACGCATCGGTCCGGGCCAGGACGCAGATGCTCTCGCGATCGGCGAGCACCGAATTCAACTTGTCGATATATGCCGGAAGCGGGACCAACTGCTTGCCGTCAACGTGTCCGCAGCGCAGCGGCCTGCTCTGGTCCTCAAGCATCACCATGGCCGTCCCCACGCGCTCAAGCTGCTTCACCACGTGCCGCGCCGTGTGAATGTCCACGTATCCATCGTCAATATCGACTAGCAGCTTGTGCTCTGGAAGTATCTGCCGGATTCTCCATGCGGCGGCCACCATATCAGCCCAGGCAATATAGCCTTCATCGGGCAGCCCGTAAAACCCGGCGCTGAAACCGAATCCGGAAAGAAACAGATTGCTAGAGTAAGGCGCGGCGACGCGAGCGGAAAAGCAGTCGTAAACTCCCAGGAAGGGATCGATAACGGCATTGTCAGCCAATTCCTCGCGCAGCAACTGTGCAGGGTGCTTCATGCCGATGTTCTCCTACGTGCAATAGATTCTTGCCGTTTGATTCGTAAACAAGAATGATTCAACAAATCCAATCATCTTCAAGCAGTTGAATGAAATCTTGCAGGAAAGGAGCAGCTTTGTGGAATGCCGTTTCTAGCATTCTAACCGACGCTCGGGACGAAGAAGCTATCCCTGGTATTGGTCTCAAGGCCGACGCGTATCAGCGGAATTGGGTGCGTGGCCGGGGTTCCAGGCGGGCGATTTCTGCCCGCTGGGGTGGCTGGGCGTCCGACGCGGTCGAAGTATCCGCTGTTCCAACGCCCGATCTCTTCAAGGAGCTTTGACTCGCCACACTAGAATAAAACCATGGCAACCACGATTCGCCCGGCAACCCCTGCCGACGTTCCCCAGATTCTTACATTCATTCGCGCGCTGGCCGCCTACGAGCGCGAGCCGCACGCCGTGCGGGCGACGGAGGCCGGCCTGGAACGGGACGGGTTTGGGACCAATCCATTTTATTTCTGCCTGATGGCGGAGCACGATGGCCGCCCCGCCGGCTTTGCGCTCTACTTTTTCAACTACTCGACCTGGATGGGGCGGCCGGGAATCTACCTGGAGGACCTGTTCGTCGAGCCGGAGTTGCGGGGCCTGGGAATCGGCAAGGCGCTGCTCGAACGGGTGGCGGCCGCGGCTATGGAAAAACGCTGCATGCGCCTGGAATGGGCGGTCCTGGACTGGAATACGCCGGCCATCGAGTTCTATAAAGCGATGGGCGCCGAGTTCCTGGACGAGTGGCGGAATGTGCGGGTGAGCGGCGAGGCGCTGAGGCGGCTGGCCGGTGCGGAAGGACAGCAGCCATGAACCTGTGCCGAGATACCTGCGAGCGTGAGCCAGACACTAGGTTCTCCGAGCCGAAGGCGGCTGCCCCACCGCAGGTGGTTCGCGTGATCGGCGGCGGGCTGGCCGGGCCGGAGGCGGCGTTGACCGCGGCTCGGCTCGGCTGCCTTGTGGACCTCTACGAGATGCGGGCCGTGGTGGACGGCAAGCCGCGGCTGACGCAGGCCCACCAGACGACCGAGTTCGGCGAACTGGTCTGTAGCAATTCATTGAAAAGCGAATCGCCGAATACAGCGCCCTGGCTGCTGAAGCAGGAGATGCGACGGGGAGATTCCGCTCTGTTGCGCATTGCGGATGAGTCGGCGGTGCCGGCGGGCCACGCGCTGGCGGTGGACCGCGTCGAGTTTTCGCTGCGGATTGCGGCGGCGATTGCGGCCGAGCCGGGGATTCGCGTCTTCCGCGAGGAGGTGACGCGGCTGGACCCCGCAGGGGAAGAGTATGCGCTCACCATTCTGGCCACCGGGCCGTTGACCTCGGACGCGCTGAGCGCCGAGATCGAGCGCGTCACCGGCTCCGGCCATCTCGCCTTCTACGACTCGATCTCGCCGATTGTCGAGGCCGACTCCATCGATATGGAGCGGGTTTACATGGCCGCCCGCTGGGACAAGGGCACGGCCGATTACATCAACTGCCCGATGGACCGCGCCGAGTTCGACCGCTTTCTGGATGCGCTGCTGGCAGCCGAAGCCGCCGAGGCCAAGGAATGGGAGAAGCTAGATTACTTCGAGGGCTGCTTGCCGATTGAGGTGCTGGCCCGGCGCGGCCGCGACACGTTGAGATTCGGACCGATGAAGCCCGTGGGACTGCGCGACCCGCGCACCGGCAAGACGCCCTGGGCCGTGGTGCAGTTGCGCAAGGAGAACCTGCGCGCCGACAGCTATAACCTGGTCGGCTTCCAGAACCACCTGAAGTTTGGCGAACAGGCGCGGGTGCTGCGGCTGATTCCCGGCCTAGAGAATGCGCGCTTCCTGCGCTACGGCCAGATTCATCGCAACACCTACGTCTGCGCCCCGGTCTTGCTCGACGAAACTCTGCGGCTCAAATGCTCGCCGAGGATCCTGCTTGCCGGGCAGTTATCGGGCGTAGAGGGCTACACGGAGTCGATTGCGACCGGGCTGCTGGCGGGGATTTATGCGGCGGCCCTGGCGCGCGGCGAAGAACCCGCGCCCGCGCCGCGCGCATCGGCCCTCGGTTCGCTGGTGCATTACATCACCCACGCCGACGCAAAAAACTTTCAGCCGGCCAACATGACCTTCGATCTGCTGGAGCCGCTGGAGGAGGAACTGCGCAAGAAGATCCGCGACAAGAAGGAGCGGCATCGCTTGCAGTGCGAGCGCTCGCTGGCGGCCTTCGATGAGTGGTGGAACGCGATTCCCCACCCGGCCGGGGAACTTCGCGCCTGAGTCTTGCGTACTTCCGTGCTACGCTGTCTTCCACGGAAAGGTCCAATATGCGCCCCATCTCCGCCGCCGATTCCGTTTCGCATGCCGTTCAACGCACCAGGGATTTTCTCTTCAGGCCGTTTAGTTGGGGAACTTATCTGAAACTCGGCCTGGTCGCCATCGTCACCGAAGGCATCGGGAGCAATCTCCATTCCGCGTCGCACACTGGCAATTCGTCAGGACATGGACCCATGATCTATTCGCCGTCCGACATCCCGCCGCAATGGATTGCGGCAATTGTAGCGGTGGTGATAGTGGCGATTATTGTGTCCGTTGTGATTTTCTATCTTGTCACGCGGCTGCGGTTTGCCTTCTTTCACTGCCTGATCCACAACACCAAAGAGATTCGGCCGGGGTGGGAGTTCTATCGAGCGCAGGCGCTGCGCTTCTTCTGGCTGAATCTGGGGGTGGGGTTTTGCTTTCTGCTGTTGGTGGGGTTGATTTCGATTCCGTTCGTCGCCGGGTTCTGGCGGCTCTTTCATGAGACTCCACCCGGCGGCCAGCCAGATATGGGGTTATTGTTCTCTCTCATATTGCCTTTGATTCCGATCATCCTTCTGCTGTTGCTGGTTGGAGTTGCGGCCGACGTGATCTTGCGCGACTGGATGCTGCCGCACTTCGCGCTGGAGGATGCATCGGCTGGCGAGGCGTGGGAAGAGGTGTGGGCGCGCATCCGGGCGGAGCAGCGGCAGTTTCTCGTCTATGGGTTGCTGCGATTGATTCTGCCGGTGATCGCGATGATTGCTCTGTTTGTCGTACTGCTGATTCCGGGGCTTATGCTGGCTGGCGTCGTCGCGGCGTTTGAATACGGCATTCACTCGGCATTCGCGGATGCGACAGGAGCATCGGCGTTTGCCGGCGTTGCTCTCGAAGTCTTCTTCGGAATCATTGCATTCGGTTTCCTGCTGTTAGCCAGCATCTGCCTGGGCGGGCCCATCAGCACGGCTGTGCGCGAGTATGCGATTACGTTCTACGGCGGACGCTATCAGGCCCTGGGAGAGATACTCGACCCGCCGTCTGCCGCACCGATGACATTCCATACAGAAACCGGTCAATAAGTCTGCTCCAGGAACCTTTTCGGCCTGGTCAGTGTCCAAGTAAAGAGGGGATCCCGCGCTATCAGGCGGCTGCGCCAACGTGTACCCTGAAGACAGGAGCGTCTGGATGCGTTGGATTGCAATTGTGGTTTTTTCGGCGGCGTTGATAGGCGGCGCACTCTCTGCTTTCGCGCAGTCCGCGCCGGCCAAGGCCCCGGCTCCTCAGGGAGCAACACATCTGGTGCTGCCGCCCGTCCCCAAGGCGCTGCTGCCGGAGGCATTTGGCGGATGGGTGGTGGAGGGCGCGCCGAAGAAGGGGCTCGACGCCGCACAGGCCGACAGCGTCAATACCGCGGCCCTCAAGGAATACGACTTTACCGACGCCGCGCTGGCCGACTACAAGCGCGGCAGCGAGACGCTGAGCCTGCGCGCGTTGCGCTTTCGCGACGCCAGCGGAGCCTTCGGCGCATACTCGTTTTACCGCCAGAATGGATGGCCCAAAGAGCAGATCGGCTCGGGCGCTACATCCAACCACAACCGGGTGCTGTTTTGGGTTGGGAATACCGTGGTCGATGCGAATTTCTCGCGCATCGGGCCTATGTCGGGCGCGGAGCTGCGCGAGCTGGCCGGTGAGTTGCCCGCGCCGGAGGGCGGCAATGCGCTGGCGCCTCCCGTCATGGCCGACCTGCCGCAGGCCTCCCTGGACGGCCAGACCACGCACTATGCTCTGGGAGCGGCGGGCTATGCCGGCGCGGGCGGGGTACTGCCGCCGGAGCTTGTGGGCTTCGATCGCGGCGCCGAGGCCGTGACCGCCAACTACACGCTGCGATCCGGCCCGGCCACGCTGACCATCATCGACTATCCCACGCCGCAGATGGCCGCGGCGCAGGAGACGAGGATTCGCGAGTACATCCATGCGGCCAAACAGGCAGGCAAGCAGGCCCAGACGGCCTGGCCGAAGCCGCTGGCGGATTCCGATCTGGACTCGCTTGAGGTGCGCCGCAGCGGGCCGCTGGTGGCGCTGGTCAGCGGAGACGCCGTTCCCGATGAAAGCCACAGGCTGCTGGCCTCGGTTCATTTTGAGACGGATCTGATGTCTGTCCCTCAGCCGACCGAGTCTGAGACGGCCAAGACGGGAAGGTTGCTGTTGGGGATCGCCGGCCTTGTGCTCATCGGCGCCTGCGCCGCCATTTTGCTGGGAATCTTCCTGGGCGGCTTCAGGGCGCTCTACCGCATTGCGCGCGGCAAACCGGCGTCTTCGGTCTACGATGTGGAGTTCATCAGCCTCAATCTGCGCGAGTGAGGGGGAGAGGTTATTGCCGGCGAATTGCGAGGGCGCACCCGAAGGGTTAACAGATGTGCAAAACCCCTGAGAAACAGGCAGTAAACCCAAAGAAACACTCTGGTTATACCCGCGATAGCCGAGATGAAGAGGCGAATAGACATCAAAGTGCGTCTCTGCGCTATTCTCAGAAAATATTTGTCATAGCGTTGATTGTAAACAGCTTATTTCTCCTTCGATTTACTCTTGACACTCCCTTCCCCTACCCCTACTATGCAGCCAGAAAGTTCTGATGGTTTTGCCTCCGTTGGAACTATTCTCCCTGAGGAAGGAGCTGCCCTGTTGCCGGGCGGCTCTTTCCGTTTTTAGCGAGGGAATTCTCCCTTCAGGCTTGCTGACGCAAACAGGCCCACGGCGGACCGTGGGCCTGTTTGGTTGGCGCGAAGGCAGCGCCCTGGCGCTGCTACTGCGGCTTGGGCTTTGGCTTGGGTTCGGGCTTTGGCTTAGGCTCGGGCTTGGGCGCGGGATGGGGAGTGGGATGGGGAGTGGGATGCGGCTCGGGCGCTGGATGCGCTATCGGTTCGGGATGCACGATTGGCGCTGGATGCGGCGTGGGCGCAGGTGTGGGATGCGCTACCGGGGCTGGATGCGGCGCTGGCGCGGGAGTTGGTGCGGACACTGGATGCGCCACAGGCGGCGCCGGGTGCGGCTCCTCACCCAGCGGCTTGGCGGCCGTCACGTTGTGCGGGTGCCCGCCATTGGCGCTGGCGTACGAGGTCTTGTCCGCCTTGGCGGTCTCGATATGCTGCTGCTGGAAGCTGGTCGGCGGCGCGTGCTGTTCGTGTTCGGCGAGCCGCTCTTCGGGCGCGGGATCGTGGTGGATGCCTCCGGGGCCTCCGCTGAAGGCCACGTGGCCGGGGTTGACGATCGTGTTTCTCTCGACAATCGTCCGGTCGATGTAAGTGGTGTGGATGACCGTCCTATCCACGTTGATGACCGCGGTGTTGTAGGCGAAATGGCCGCCCCTCCACTCGCCGCCGGCAAAGCCAATGCCGCCGTAGCCGAAGCCGTAATTCACGCCGCCGTAGTAGCCGATGTGACGGCCCCAGTAGCCCTCATGCCAGAAATAGAGGCCATTGGACCAGCCCCAGTAGCCGGGAGTCCACAGCGCGCCGGAATAGGGCGCGGGCACCCAGGCGCCGGGCACCCAATAGTAGCCGAGAAAGCCGTGGCGCCAGTAGCCGGGCATCCAAATCAAGTCGGGTTGCGGGCAGGGGGGCTGCACATAGACCGGCATCGCCGGCGGCGCCATCGAGACACTCTCGACACCTTCCGGAGAAGCAGGCATGGCGGCGGGGGCCTGCTCAGCTGGCACCCATCTTGCGCCATCCCAAACAAAAGTCCCGGTTCGGGTGGTGCCTATCGGATATTGAGCGAGCGCCAACTGCTGAGCAGCGGCCCCGAGGAAAAGCGCCAGCACCAGCCAGTGCGCGGAACGGAACAATGCCATGAGTGAAACCTCCTGATTCTTTCGTGCCTGCCCGATTGGAGAAAATCGACTTGCCTCTGGGCAGGGTCAGAGCCTGGTGAGTTGTTTGAGATTAGGGTCCACTTTTTACCGGCACGCGCAAAGCCAGCGGTTATTCTCCCTCGCGATAACAACCTCCAGGGGTAGTCAACCGCAGATCCCGGCCATGCCCAAACATCCCGGCTAATGGGCCCAAAAACATGGAACGCACACAGATTACCCCAATTTGAACACCATGTACCACCGGAAGTTGCAATCCCTGGAGAAAAAATCTTCCATTAGCTGCTGAGCAGGAACCTGGCCGGGCTGGCGGGGCGTCCGCTGTCCCTTTAGCGAGTCCAGACTGTGCGATGCAGCCGGACCGCGCCGGCGGCCGCAAGACGCACAAAGGCCCACGGCGAACCGTGAGCCTTTGTGGAGGGGAAGCCAGTCTCCGCGTTAGCGGCCTTACTTTGGCTTGTTTTCGTGCTTTGACTCTTCCCTAGGCGCGGCAGCAGGATGGGACGCTGGAGCGGCGTGCGGCGCAGGCGCGGGGCGCGGTACGGGTGCAGGGCGGGGTGCCGGCGCAGGGCGCGGCGCGGGCGCTGTATGAGGCGCTGGATGCGAAGCTG
>Ga0187847_10001506_pt1 | contig 20704 bp, 13 predicted proteins | sample June2016WEW_4_10_FD_132458 | JGI IMG/M metagenome (GOLD analysis project Ga0187847, IMG submission 132458) | Peatland microbial communities from SPRUCE experiment site at the Marcell Experimental Forest, Minnesota, USA - June2016WEW_4_10 | ecosystem: Environmental > Terrestrial > Soil >...
GCGCGCAGATCAGCTGCGGACAGCGTGCGGCGCCGGGAGCGATCGAGCGCGTGCGCATCGACCGTGAGACGCTCGAGCCGCGCTTCAAGGTCATCGGCTCCGATCTGTGGTCCGACGAAGCGGGTTTCGCCGAGGCGACCGAGGCGACGGGAATCACCGGGATCTGCGGATCCGGGATCATCGAAATCATCGCCGAGATGTACCTGGCGGGCATCATCAACCAGGACGGCGTCCTCGACGGACGGCTGGCCGCACGCTCGCCGCGCATCGTCGCGAACGGCAGAACGTTTGCCTATTTGCTGAGCGCGGGCGCGGAACCGAAGCAGGGTGCCGGTGCCAGCCGGGGCGCGGTCGAAATGAAGATCACGCAGACCGACGTGCGCGCAATTCAGCTCGCAAAGGCCGCGCTGTATGCCGGCATCGCATTGCTCATGGAGCGCCTCGGCATCGACCACGTCGATCGGATTCGTCTCGCGGGCGCGTTCGGAAGCCACATCGATGTCAAGTACGCGACGATCCTCGGCATGGTCCCCGATTGCGATCTAGCGCAGGTGCGCTCGGCGGGCAATGCCGCGGGCACGGGTGCACGTATCGCGTTGCTCGACTCCAATTCGCGCGGCGTCATCGAGGCATTGGTACGGCGCATCGAGAAGGTCGAGACCGCGATCGAACCGCGTTTCCAGCAGCACTTCGTCGAAGCCATGGCGATCCCGCACAAAACCGCGACTTACGCGCATTTGCGCAAGGTCGTCGACCTGCCGCCGCCGAAGGATTCGACCAGCCAAACCGAGACGCGCGGGCGCAGGCCGCGGCGCACCGAGCCGATCAAGGCGGGGTGAGCCTTCAGACGTTCGAGTCGGGACTCGCGGCCTTCTTTTTCGCGATGTACTCGAGCAATGCCTCGTCTACGCCTGGATCCATCGGCGGCTCGACGTATTCGGCAAGCTGCCGCTTCCAGAGCACATTGGCGCGTTTGGCCATGTCGGTCGCGCCCTCGGCTTCCCACTGCTCGTAGCTGTTGTTGTCGGCGAGCGGCGAGCGGTAAAACGCGTTCTCGAAATTCGCCTGGGTATGCGCGCAGCCGAGGAAATGCTTGCCGGGTCCGACCTCGCGCATCGCATCGATCGCCTGACCGTTCGGCGAGAGGTCGACGCCCGCGAGCAGCGTGTGCATCATGCCGGCCTGATCGACGTCCATGACGAATTTCTCGTAGCCCATCGCGAGACCGCCCTCGAGCCAGCCGGCCGTATGCAACACGAAATTGACGCCGGCGAGGCAGGTCGGCAGCAAGGTATTCGCCGATTCGAACGCCGCTTGTGCGTCGGGAATCTTCGAGGCGCAGAGACTACCGCCGGACCGGAACGGCACGCCGAGGCGGCGCGCGAGCGCTGCCATCGAATACAACACGAGCGCCGGCTCCGGCGTACCGAAAGTCGGCGCGCCCGACTGCATCGAGATCGAGGAGGCGAAACTGCCGAGCACGACCGGTGCGCCGGGATTGACGAGCTGTACGAACGCCATGCCCGCCAAGGCCTCGGCGAGCGTCTGCGCGATCGTGCCCGCAACCGTGACCGGCGACATCGCGCCGGCGAGGATGAACGGCGTGATGATCGTCGCCTGATTGGCCCGCGCATACACCTTGGCCGCGCCCAGCATCGTCGCATCGTAGGTCATCGGCGAATTGACGTTGATGAGGTTGATGATCGTGGTCTTCGGGCGGCCGGTTTCCGGATCGTCGAGTTGGGCGCCGAATACGATGTTCGCGAGCGCGACCGAATCCGCGGCACGATCCGGTGCCGTCACCGAGCCCATGAAGGGTTTGTCGCTGAATTTCAGGTGGCTGTAGACCATGTCGAGATGGCGCTTGTTGACCGGCAGATCGACGGGCTCGCAGATCGTGCCGCCCGAGTGATGCAGCGAGTGCGACAAATACGCGAGCTTGACGAAATTGCGGAAATCCTCGATGCGCGCATAGCGGCGGCCTTCGTCGAGATTGCGCACGAACGGCGAGCCATACGCGGGCGCGAACACCGTGTTCTTGCCGCCGATGCGCACGCTGCGCGCGGGGTTGCGTGCATGCTGGGTGAATTCCCTCGGCGCGGTGCGCCGTATGAGTTCGCGGCACATGCCGCGCGCGAAATGCACTCGCTCGCCTTGGACGTCGGCGCCGGCGGCTTTCCAGATTTGCAGTGCTTCCGGGTCATCGCGAAAGTCGATACCGATTTCCTCGAGTATCGTGTCGGCGTTGTGCTCGAGCAGCACGAGCCCTTCTTCACCAAGCACCTCGTAATAGGGAATATTGCGGGTGATATAGGGAACCGAGGCCGCGGCGCGGGCGGCGCGGGAGGCACGTTTGGCCTCGCGGCCGCTGGGGCGGCGCGCGCGGGCGGGTTCGGCGGTCAGTTGCTCGTCCATCGTCGTCTCCCGGGTGAGTGAGGGCCCCGTTGTTTTTGCCGACCGGGCGTAACGGGCTATGACTTTAATAGATGGAGTATGGTCACTGTGGAGCGCGGCGGCTGATCAATTTGCGTCATGCACTTGTCTTGACGCGTCATCGTGGCGCGTGGCCCGGCCAGTCTGCGAACGATGCTTCAGCCGCGGACGAGGATCAAACCGCCGAGTAAATGCAAGGCTACGACGAGCATCAAAATGGCCGTATTTCGCTTCGACAGCGAGATATCGGCGACGCCAAGCTGGCCGCGTCGATGGGCTGCGCCGAAGTCTGCGGCGGATAGGCCGGGATGAGGCACGAATCGCGGGCCGTTGGTCAGCATGATGAGTAGCAGCTGACCCAAGTCCCAGATCAACAACAGCAGGCCGGCAACCAATCCGCGCACGGGTTCGGCGCCTGACCTGTCCTCGCGACCTTGCGGCCGAGACTCTTCACGGTGTCGATCAGCGAGCCAGTCGATGAGCATCAGGGCGATGATGCCGGTCGACGGCACGAGCAGTTTGGCCGTGCCGACGAGAATGCCGATCGGGGCGCTGCCGTTGGCCGCGATCGATCGGTTCAAGGGATGAATCGACAGGACAAGCACGGCGCTGATCGCGCCGGCCCAGATCATCGATTGGGTCGCCGCGCGCCACGGTCCTAGGTGGGCCGCGAGCGCGAGGGCCGCGGCGGCCGCGAGCATCACGAGTGTGGGCCGCGCCGATTGCAAACGATCTTCGCGGTCCTCGTAGAACACGAACCAATTCTGCGCGACCATGACCAGCAATAGCACGAGGCCCGCGAGCGGCAGGACCCACACGTGCAGCGGCTCGAAGCCGTGCGCGAACCAGCCCAGGCAGATATAGGCAAGCGCGCCGAGCGCGGCGCCGGAACAAGCGCCGCCCCATCCGAGCGCCTGCAGATTGCGTGTGCAGCGCGCGCCGACGGCAATGACTGCGAGCGTGCCGAACGATGCGGCGAGTGCGGCGAAAAGGATCACGACTTCGGTTGGCATGGGACCCTCGAGGATGGCCCTCGAAATGTCGGCGCGAACCGCAGGAGCTTTACCGCGGGTCGGTGCGGATGCGACTCAGGTCCGGTCAATAGACCTCACGCTGATAGATACGCGAGTTGGGTCCCGGGAAGACGCCGAAGGTGGCGAGGCCGACTGGGTTTGAGGAGCCGTTCCAGGGGTATTGCAGCCAGCTCGGTGCGCTGGCGGTGACCGAGGCGGCGCCCGAGTTGCCGCTGCCCGGGGCGGCGAGGTTGAGATTGAAGTTGCCGGCCGCGGCGGTGGGCAGGTATTTTTCGGCGGCGCTCGCGGCGGCGGGGCAACCGATGCTGGAGGCGCCGGGACTGCCGCTGTCGCGCACGCAGGTTTGGCCGGCCTTGAGGTTCAGCTGATAGTTGCTGAGGGCGATTGCCGGTGCGCTGGTGCAGCTGTCGGCGGTGTTGGTGGTAAAGCCCGCGGTGGCGCTGAGGTAGTACTGCGTGGTCAAGGGCATGGGCAGATCGAGCAGCTCGGAGCCGAGCGCATCGCGCAGCGCAAGACGGCCGTAGAACTGCGCCGCGCCGGCACTGAAGCTGATGCCGCCGACGCTGCCGAAGCTCACCGGATTGGTGGCCGCGACGCCGTCGCTGTCGATGATGTTTTCGCTGAGCATGATGTTGGCGTTGAACGGCCCGATGGCGCCGCCGCGGATGAACTTCAGTCCCGTGCCTGCGCTGTAGGTCAAGCTGGCTTGGCCGGTGCCCAGATCGAGGATCGCCGGATCGACGCTGGTTGCGGGCAGCCCCGAGGTGTCGAGCGCCGGGCTTGCGGGCGTCGGGGTATAGGTGCGCGCCGTGAGCGAGGCGTTGGTGAGTTTGAGGAAAGCGCCGGTGTAGTTGCGCGTCGTGGCGCCGCCGAGCGCTTGCGCGGTGAGCGTGATCACGGGTGCGATCGCGTAACTCAGCGGCTGACCCAAGTAGCTGAAGTTGCCGCTGGTGCAGGCGGTGCCGATCAGCGGTGTGTTGAGCGATGCGGCGAACGCATTGGGCACGAAGCGTCCGACATCGGCGCTCACCGTGCCGGTCACGGTGCCGGTGCCGAGGTAGCTCGCGACACTCGGCGTCAAGCTGATGATGCCGACCTCGGGCCAGCTGAACGTGGTACCGCTTGCGACGCCGGCGCTGAAGGCGCCGAGCGCCGCGGGGTTGTTGAGCGGGACCGCATCGCCGCCCGCGGGCAGCACGAGGTTCGCCGCCAGGCTCACGCCCTGGGGGGGCGTCTCCTGGCCATAGTTCGGTGTGATCGCGCCCGCGTAGTTCGATGCGCTTAACGTCGCCGAGAAGGCTTGGCCGGCCGGCAGGAATACCGGGCCGGTCGCGGAGTTCGCGCCCGGATTATTGCCCGGCGCACCGAGCGCGGTATTGCACGAGCCCGCCGCATAGCTCGTGCAGTGGATGTTCGAGAGTGTGAAGTTGTACGGCTGCACGATGAACTGGCTCGCCCCGACCATCGTGTTGCCCGAGGCCGCGCCGCTCTTGAGCGGGATATTGTAGGAGGCCCTGAGGGTAACTTGGCCGACGTCCGAGTAGTTGAGCGCGATCGGCGCTTCAGCGTTCGCGGTGCTGAACTTGAGTGCGACGCTGGTGGAGTTGGCGATGCCGCCGTTCGGGTTCGAGGCGATGCTGGTGGTCACTGCATTGTTGGTCACGGTCATGGTCTGCCCGGCGATGCAGGCCGCCGGGTTGTTGCACTGGAAGCCCAAGTTCACGAGCGCGGTGGTGCCGCTCGCAAACACGCTGGTGCAGGCGCCGGTGTTGGTGTCGGTGCGCACTGCCTGCAGCGCAAGGCTCATGGTCGAAGTCTTGCCGGCGATCTGCGTGCCGATCGTGGTGCCGAGGTTGGCGCCGTTGGTGATCCGAAAGCCCGAGGGCACGAAGGTCAAGGGCGGCTGCTGTGAGGCGAGTGCGGTTCCCGACTTTTGCGTCGCGGTGCCATCGACGACGTTGATCGTCACGGTCTCGGCGTAAGTGTCGAGCAAGGACAGCGTGACCACGCCGGCATCGGCGCTCGAGTAGGTGTAGCTCGCGGTGCCGCTGTTCGAGGCACCGGCGACGAACACGCCGGCGCCCGTGGAGAGCGACCAGTCGCCATGGCCGGTGCTGGTGCTGACCGCGATCGTACCAGTGATCGCCACCGTGCTCTGCGTGCTGCTGAGCGCCGTGATTGTGACCGGCGAGGCCTGGCAGTTGACCGCCGTGCCCGCATCGCCGATCCCAAAGTGATCGGGTGAGGTTGCGTTCGACGGCAGGAAAGTCGCGATCGCCGCGGCCCAGCCGTTCAAAGCAGGCGAGACCGTAAACGTGGTGCTTTGCACGCCGACGGTTGTGAGAATCTGCTGCGCACCGGCACCGGCCGTGTCGCCGGAGTTCTGATAATCGACGGCCTCGATCCTGTAACCCGCGCTGGCTGCAATGGTGTTACAACACGACGCGGGATTATCGATGCCGAACACCGAGACGACGAGTTCATTGCCGTTGCTGGTCGCGGCGTTGGTCGAGACGCTTGCGGCCGCGGAGCTGCCGGTTGCGGAGTTGGCCTGATCGAGTGCGCCGAGTCCCGTGTATTCGAGCGCGACTGCCTCGATTTGCGTGGCCCCGTCGTTGCCCGGCGAATTGATCGTCAGCGTGAGTCCCTGACCCGTGGTGCCGACCTGGGCGTAGAACACGTTCGCGCTCTCGAACCAGGCGCTTTGATCGACGATGCCCTGTGCGGCCAGAAGGTAGGTGTTGCCCGCGCTGTCGGTGATGCTGAGCGACGGCGGATTGTTCTCGCTCCAGGACCAGATCAGCACGACGATCTCATTGCCGATCGTCGGCTGCGCGCCGAATGCCGGCGAGGTCGTCGTGACACCGGCGGTCGTGCCGAACAGGCCGCTGTTCTGCACCAGTGCGATTTGGGCGCCTGCCGGACGCGCGAGCACGGCGACGCAGAATAACGCCAGGGCGATCGCCAGCCGAGGCGCGCAGCCGGACTGAGGCGCGTTCAATCGAGCTGAATGCGAAATGGCGACGCCTCCGTGCTGTAATTGATCTTTCGCGAAACGCGGCTCTGCGTTCGGATGTCGGCAGGCGGGCGCCCAACTGAAGCGTTTTTCCCGAGTCGTGTGAGGCGCCGCACATTTGCGGGCGGCTGCCAATTAGGGGAATATCCGCTTCCAGATGATCTGGCAGCGCCTTGCGTGGATTGGGTTGCCGCTGCTTGCGCTGCCCGCGGTGAATGGCTGGGCCGAATTCGGCGCCGGGCCGGCGATGTCGATGGCGATGCCCGGGGTCGACGGTCCCTACCCGATGTCGCGCGAGTCGTCCGGCACGAGCTGGCAGCCGGATTCGACGCCGCTCCAGGGGTCGCTGCAAATGGGCGACGCGTGGATGACGATGTGGGCCGGATTCGCCAATTTCATCGACGACGAGCAAGGCGGCCCGCGCGGCGGCTCAAAGCTCTTCTCCAACAGCGTTCTGATGTTCATGGCTCGCCGCACGGTGCCCGACGGCGCTTGCGGCCTGCACGGCATGCTGTCGGCCGATCCGCTGATGGGCAAGAGCGGCTATCCCGAATTGTTCCAGACCGGAGAAACCGCCGATGGTGTGCATCCGCTGATCGACCGTCAGCATCCGCATAATCTGCTGATGGAAGCGGCGGCCACTTGCAGCGTCAATTTTTCCGGCGACCGCGCCTTGTTCGTCTACGCCGGCATTGCGGGTGAGCCCGCGCTCGGGCCGCCCGCGTTCATGCATCGATTCTCCGGGATCGACAACGCCGAGGCGCCGTTGAGCCATCATTGGCTCGACTCCACGCATGTGAGCTACGGCGTTGTGACCGCAGGATATGTATGGGATCGCGTCAAACTCGAAGCCTCGTCGTTCAACGGCCGGGAACCCGACCAGTATCGCTATGACGTCGAATTGCGCGGCTTGGATTCGTACTCGGCGCGATTGTCGTTCAATCCGCTCGCGGATCTCGCGTTGCAAATCAGTACCGGCCGGCTCGCCAGCCCCGAGCAGCTTCAACCCACGGTCTCAGAACACCGCAGCACCGCGTCGGCGAGCTTCAACCGGATGCGCACGCGCATTCAATGGCAGACCACCGTTGCATTCGGCCGCGATGATCCGCAGCCCGGAACCTCGAGCAACGCATGGCTGCTCGAATCGGCGCTGATCGTCGACGACACCCACACGGGATTCGCGCGCGCCGAGCGCGTCGCGAAGGACGAGTTGTTCCTGCCGGGACAGCCGCTCTATGGCCGGACGTTCACGGTCAATAGTCTATCGCTCGGGTATATCTATGATTTCGCGTACCTCGCGGCCGCGCGAATCGGCGTCGGCGGCATGTTCACGGTATACCGCTATCCGTCGGTGCTCGATGAGAGTTACGGAGACTCGCCGCTCTCCGTGTTGGTGTTCCTTCGGGTGCGGCTCTGACCTGCAGCGCGGTATGACGGGCGTGTGACAGTCGCGCCGGTGAATTCTCGGTTTTTCTGTCCTGCGTCAGTTTTTTGGCCGCCATATTTGCGTCGCGCCGATTATCGTGCGAGTCGCGATCCTCAAATCAGGAGACGAGAGTTGAGCCCATTCATGTCCAAGGTCGAAACGCTGCGGTGGGACGACCACCGCTACTATCACCAATCGCGCGTCAACCAAACGCTGCACCTGATCAGCGCGCTGAGCTTCTTGGTCGCGTATGCGATGTTGTTCGTCGAGCCCGCGGTCGCGGGTCTGATTGGCTGGCTCGTCGGCATGGTGACTCGCCAGTCGGGGCATCTGTTCTTCGAGCCGCGCGGCTACGATCGGATCAACGCAGCGTCCGACGACTACAAGGAGTCGGTCAAGGTCGGCTACAACATGCGCCGCAAGGCGATCTTGATTGCCATCTGCGTGGCCGTGCCGCTGTTGCTGCTCGCGAGCCCGAGCCTGTGCGGGCTGATCACGCCATCGACAGGCTTCAATGGCTATATCCACGACCTCGGCCTGCTGTGGCTCGCGCTCGGCGTCGGCGGCGTGTTGTTTCGCACCGTGCATCTGTATTTTCTGCGCGGCCCCGCTTGGAGTCTCGCTTGGGCGATGAAAATCGTCACCGATCCGATCCACAACGTGCAGATCTATTGGCGTTCGCCGTGGGCGCTGCTGCACGGCGAGTGGCTCGATCCGATCGACGCGCACGACCACGATCCCGAGCACTCCACGACTTAGGGTGTCTCCTCCACACGCGGCACGGGAACGCCGCGTTTTTTTGCTGCATACTGCGCCGAAGCCGCGGAGTCGCCGATGCGACTCCGCGGCACCTTGCTTTTTGAGGAGAGGCGCATGGCAGACCGACCGAACATTTTGGTTTTGATGGCCGATCAATTGACCGCGAGGGCGCTGCCGGCCTACGGTAATCGAGTCGCGAAGACGCCGCATATCGATGCGCTCGCGCGCGCCGGCGTGGTGTTCGATTCCTTCTATTGCAATAGTCCGCTGTGCGCGCCCTCGCGATTTTCTTGGCTTGCCGGCCGCCAGGTCTCCGCGATCGGCGCCTACGACAACGCCGCGGAATTCCCCGCCCAGGTACCCACGTTCGCGCACTACCTCCGACGCGCCGGCTACCGCACCGTACTGAGCGGCAAAATGCATTATTGCGGTGTCGACCAGCTGCACGGCTTCGAGGAGCGGCTGACCACCGATATCTATCCTGCCGATTTCGGCTGGACGCCCGATTGGACCCGGTTCGAGCAGCGTCCGAGCTGGTATCACTCGATGGAGTCGGTCACCCAGGCCGGCGCTTGCACACGCACCAATCAAATTGATTTCGACGATGAGGTCGTCTACAGCGCGCGCCAAAAACTTTTCGATCTGGCGCGCGCGCCGGACCAGCGCCCTTTCCTGATGGTCGTTTCTATGACCCACCCGCATGACCCCTACGTCATTCCGCAGCACTATTGGGATCGCTACGCCGATTCCGAGATCGACATGCCCCGCGTCGATCTGCCCGTCGAGCAGCTCGATCCGCATTCGCGTCGGCTGCGTCATGTCTGCGGGCTCGATGCATTGCCGGTCAGCAAGGCGCAAGTGCGCGACGCGCGCCGAGCGTACTACGGAGCCGTCTCCTACGTCGACGACCAGGTTGGTACTCTATTGACGGCGCTGGCGGACGCAAAGTTCGCCGACGATACGATCGTGTTGCTGCTTGCCGATCACGGCGACATGCTCGGCGAGCGCGGTCTTTGGTACAAAATGAGCTTCTTCGAGCCGGCGTGCCGTATTCCCTTGATCGTCCATGCGCCCGGAAGATTCGCCGCGCGCCGAGTCGCGGAATCGGCGTCGCTCGTCGACATCTTGCCGACCCTATGCGAATTCGGCGGCATCGAGGCCGGAAATTATGCGACACCGCTCGACGGTAGCAGCCTCGTGCCGCAGCTTGGCGGCGCATCGGGTAGCGACGAAGTGATCGGCGAGTATCTTGCGGAGGGCGCGATTGCGCCGATCGTTATGATCAAGCGCGGCAGATACAAGTTCGTGCATTCACCGGTCGATCCGGATCAACTTTACGATTTGGCCGACGATCCCGAGGAGCTGCGCAATCTTGCCGGCGATGCCGTGCATGGTGCGCGGCTGGGGGATTTTCACGCCGAGGTCGCGCGCCGCTGGGATCTGGCGGGACTGCATGCAGCGGTCATTGCGAGCCAGGCGCGTCGTCGTCTCGTCAATGAGGCGCTGCGCATCGGGCGCTACACGCCCTGGGATTTCCAACCGATCCGCGATGCCAGCCGGCTCTACGTGCGCAACGATCAGGACCTCGGCGATCTCGAGGCCATGGCGCGGTTTCCACCATTATCCGCGGCCAAAAACACCTAAGTGTTGACGTCGACCACGATGCGGCCGCGAATCTTGCCCTGAAGAATCTCGGTCGCGATTCGCGGCACGTCGCCGAGTGTCGCGGCGATCGTCATTGATTCCAGTTTGTCGATCGGCAAGTCGGTGCGCAGGCGGCTCCACGCGGCGATGCGCCGCGGCAGCGGGCACATGACCGAGTCGATCCCGAGCAGATTCACGCCGCGCAGCAGGAAAGGAATCACGGTGTGATCGAGCTTGCTGCCGCCCGCGAGCCCGACGGCGGCGACTGAGCCGCCATGTTTGGTCTGGGCCAAAACGCGAGCGAGCGTATTGCCGCCGACCGCGTCGATGCACGCCGCCCACCGCTCGGTCTCGAGCGGACGTTTGGCAGGTTCCGAAAATAGGGAGCGGTCCACGATCGTCGTGGCGCCAAGCGCGCGCAGGTAGTCATGTGTCTGCGCGCGGCCCGTCGAAGCAACGACCTGTATCCCGAGCTGCGCGAGAATCGCGATCGCAACCGAACCGACGCCGCCGGCTGCGCCGGTGACCAATACCTCGCCGGACGCGGGCGTGAGACCTTGGGCCTGCAATGCGATGACTGCGAGCATGGCGGTCAATCCTGCGGTGCCGATCGCCATCGCTTGTCGCGACGTCAGCCCGGCCGGCAAGGGCACGAGCCAGTCGCCGTTGACGCGGGCCTTTTGGGCGAGTCCGCCCCAGCGCGTCTCGCCGACGCGCCAACCCGTCAGCACGACCTTGTCACCGGGCTTGTAAGCCGCGTGAGCGCTCTGCAATACTCGGCCGGCGAAGTCGACGCCCGGGACGTGCGGGTAGTGTTTCACGAGTCCGCCGGCTCCGGTCACGACGAGCCCGTCTTTGTAGTTGATGGTCGAGTATTCGACCGCGACGGTCACGTCGCCCTCGGGAAGCATCGCTTCGTCGAGATCTCGGATCGAAGTGCTGATCGCGTTGCCTTCGTTGGCGACCACCAATGCCTTGAACATGTCGCGCGTCCCCATGCAGGCGCTCACCGGCCCGATTGCGCCCAATTATTTCGTATTCGCGCGGCAAATGTTAGAGTTTCGCCAAAATACAATCCGCTCCGCCGCCTTCAGATCGGTGCTTCCCATGTCAATTCTCGCTCGCGATGCGTGACGCATCCTCCGCGGCGCGGCTCGTCATTCTCGCGACGGCGGCGGTGTTCATCAATTACATCGACCGCGGCAATCTCGCGACCGCAGCCTCGCTGATCCAGGACCAGCTGCATCTCAGCGCGACGCAGATCGGGATATTGCTGTCGGCATTCTATTACGGGTACGTGGTTTGCATGCCCGCCATGGGCTGGTTGGCGGAGCGTTACGGCGCAAAGCGCTTGATGGCAACGGGAGTTTTCGTGTGGTCGATTGCAACGTTTGCGACCGGCTTCGCGGGGAGTTTTGCCGCATTGCTCGTGTTGCGCGTGGTGCTCGGGATCGGCGAGAGTGTCGCTTTTCCTTGCGCATCCAAGGTCCTGGCGCAGGCCGTCGAGGTGGGGCGCCTCGGAATCGCGAACGGCGTATTGAGCTTCGGCTATCTGCTCGGGCCGGCGGTCGGCACGTTGCTCGGCGGTTACTTGATGCTGCTCTACGGATGGCGCGCGCTCTGGGGAGCCTCGCTCGGCCACTTCGCCTCGAACTACGGTTACTACTTCGTCGTGTCATGGCTGCCGTTCTATCTGGTGAAATCTCGCGGCTTTTCGATTGGGTCGATGGTCGCAATCGCTTCGTGGGCTTACCTGTTGAACGCGGTGAGCGCGCTGGTCATGGGGTGGGCGGCCGATCGCTGGATCCGCGGCGGCGAAAGCCCGACATTGGTTTATAAGGGGATCATGGCCGCGAATCACACTGCCGGCATCGCCTGCATGGCGGCTATGGTCATGCTGCCGGCGGCGGGCTCGGTCGCGGCGCTATACGTGTTCGAGATAGTCAGCGGCTGCTCCTATCCGGGATTGTTCGCGATTCCGCAAATCCTCGCGGGACCACGCGCGACCGGCCGTTGGGTCGGGGTTCAAAACGCCGCCGGTAATCTCGCGGGCCTGGTCGCGCCGGCAATCACGGGCGTGCTCGTCGACCAGACCGGATTATTCGATGTCGCGTTCGCGCTTGCCGCGGCAGTCAATGTGCTCGGTCTGATCGGCTGGGTATGGGTGCTCCCGAAAATCGTTCCGATCGAGTGGACGCAAAATCCATTGAGGAAGTCATGACGAAAGAATCTCTGATCGAATTCAAGCTGGAAGGGCGGCGCGCACTGGTGACCGGCAGTGCGTCCGGCATCGGCTTTGCGACCGCGACGAGGCTCGCCCGTAGCGGTGCCCACGTGGCGATGAACGACTTGCCGACGGACGCATTGCGTCGCGCAGTTGCCGAGCTGCGCGCAGAAGGTCTGTCGGTCGACGCAGTTCCGGGCGATCTCAGCGTCTCGGCGACCGCCAGCGATGTCGCGATCGGGGCCATCGAACTACTCGGCGGGCTCGATTATCTCGTCAACAACGCGGGTGCCCCGCTGACGAGCGCCCCGATCGACCCGTCGGACCTCGACGCGCTAACCGATGAATTCTGGGATCGAATATGGCGCATCAATCTGCTGAGCGCATTCTGGATGACGAAGGCGCTGGCGGTCGCCTTGAGGCATTCGCGCGGGGCGATCGTGAATACCGTGTCGGTGGCGGCATTCGGCGGCGGCGCCAGCAGTACCGCATACGCAACCGCGAAATCCGGACTCGCGGGGCTCACGCGGGAACTCGCGCGCGGCCTCGCGCCGGCCGTCAGGGTCAACGGGATCGCACCGGGATTCGTGAATTCGAACTGGGAATGCTCGTTCGGCGATATGGACGCGGCCGCTCGTGCCACGGTGCCCCTGGCGCGTGTCGGTCAGCCCGATGACTACGCCGAGGTCATCGTCTATCTATGCGCCGGCGGATCCTACATTACCGGAGAGGTGATTCCAGTCACGGGTGGATATCGGATCTAGCGATTCGCGTAGAATCGATCTCATGAATCAACCGGAGCAGGCGGATTCCGAATGGCGGCCGGTTTCTTCCGGCGAAGCGCAGCTCAAGTTATCCTCGGCGGTTGCGGGGCGCTCGAGCGCGCTCCAAATGGATTTCGAATTCAAGCAGGGTGGTGGCTTCGTCGTCGTGCGTCGCGCGTGGAAACGCCCGATGCCCGACGAGTACGCGGTTCATTTTCGCGTGCGCGGCCGCGGCACGGTGCCGCAATTGGAAGTGAAGCTCGTCGATGCGACCGGATTGAATGTCTGGCGGCGCGTCATCAAGGATCCGCCACTGAGCAAGCGCTGGAAGCATATGCGCATCGGGAGCCGAGACATCGATTTCGCCTGGGGACCTGCGGGGGCCGGCAGCATCCCTGAGCTCGGCTTCATCGAGTTTGCGATCATCGCGAGTCAGAGCGGCTCGGGTAGTTTGGGGCTCGCTGATGTGAGCATCGAGGATCTGACCCCGGCGCAGCCGCCGACAGCCGAGGCATCGAGCGCAGAGGCAGGCTTCGAGGCCGCACGCGCCTTGAGCGCAACCGGCTGGAAGCCGCGGCCGGACGATGCACGGCCATGGCTCGTCGTCGACGCGCATGCGCCGCGCAGCTTTGGAGGCTTGATCATCGATTGGTTGGAGTCTGCGCCGGCCCGCGGATTTCGTGTGCGCAGTTCCATGAACGGCAAGCGCTGGAAGACGATCTATACCGCCGCGAGCGCCGGCGGCAAGCGTAATTACGTCTATCTGCCCGATGCACGCGGCCGGTATCTGCGATTGGAACTCGGCGAACCGTCGGCGGGCGCGGCGATCCGCCTGCAGTCGTTCGAATTTTCTCGCTCGATCGATGCGTTTTGGAATGCGATCGCCGTGGGCGAGGAACGCGGCTCGCATCCGCGCTGGCTTCACCGTGAACAAAGCTTGTGGACACCGATCGGGACTTCGCACGGCCGGTACTGCACGCTGCTCAACGAGGACGGCATGGTCGAGGTCGCCTTGGGGTCGTTTTCCATCGAGCCGATGCTATGGGTCGACGGGCGGCTGATGACCTGGGCGGATGTGAGCGCGCACCAGGAACTGCTCGACGATTGGGCGCCCGTGCCCTCGGTGATTTGGGAGACCGCGGCTTGGCGGCTGCGGATTCGCGCCGAAGCGACCTCGAGCGGCAGCTTGCGGGTTCGGTATGGGTTCGAGAATCTGACCGGTCTTGCGTTACAGGCCCGATTGTTCATCCTGATTCGCCCGTTTCAAGTCACGCCGCCGTGGCAGAGATTCCGTGCACTCGGCGGCATGTCCAAGATCACGGATCTCGATTGGCGCGACGCCGCGGTCTGGGTCAACGAGGCGATGCGACTCGTACCGGTGCCGGCGCCCGCCGGATTCTCGGCCTTGCGCTTCGACGACGGCTTCATGGTCTCGCAGCTGCGGCGCGGCGCCTCGTCGGGCGGCGCTCGAGTACACGATCCATTCGGTTACGCGACCGGAGCGCTCTGCTTCGATTGCTCGACGGCGGCCGGCCAGAGTAGCGAGACCGTCGTCTCTTGCGTCACGGCTGGCGGCGATGGCGCTGCGGCACTCGATGAACCCATGTTCGACTGGCGTGCGCGGATCGCGGTCGATCAGTGGCGCGGCAACGGCTGGGCGACCGCCGCGATTCGGGCGACGCTGACCGCAACCGCACACGTGCTCGTGACGCGCGATGGGCCGGCGCTGCAGCCGGGTCCGCGGCGCTACACGCGCTCTTGGATCCGCGATGGTGCAATGATGAGCGCCGCCTTGCTGCGCATGGGCCATGCGCAAGAGGTCCGTGAATTCATCGAGTGGTACGCGCCGCATCAACGCGCCGACGGGTTCGTACCCTGCTGCGTCGACAGCGACGGCATCGATTGGCTCGTCGAACATGATAGCCACGGTCAGTTACTCGCACTGATCGCCGACCATCATCGATTCACGTCCGACGTGGATTTTCTGCGCAAACTCTGGCCGGTCGTCGATAGGGCGGCAGGGTATATCGAGCGCGCGCTCGAACCCGACGGGCTCATGCCGATTTCGGTCAGTCACGAGGGCTATCTCGCGCAGCCGGTGCATTCATATTGGGACGACTTCTGGACTCTGCGCGGCTTGTTGGACGCCGAATACCTCGCCGCCTCGCTCGGCCGCGCGGAGCTCGCGCAGCACTGGCAGCGGCTGCGAACGCAATTCGCGGCGGCGCTGTTCGCCTCGATTGAAACGACGCGCGCGAGGCGTAAGCTTGAGTTCATTCCGGCGAGCATCGAATGGGCGGATTGCGATCCGGCCGCGACTGCGAATGCGATTGCGCTGCTCGACGTGCCGGACGGGCTTGACCGGGGCGCGCTCGATCGAACCTTCGACGGCTATCTTGCCGATTGGCGCCGCAAGCGCCGCGGCGAGCTCGATTCGCCGAACTACACCCCCTATGAAATTCGCATCATCGGTGCACTGGTTCGATTGGGGAAGCGCGACGCGGCCTTGGAGCTGTTGCAGTTCTTTCTTTCGGATCGACGCCCGCCGCCGTGGAATCAATGGCCCGAGATCGCGTGGCGCGACCGCAAGGCGCCCGCCCACATGGGCGATCTACCGCACACGTGGATTGCGGCGGAATACGTACTCGCGGTGCGCAGTCTCTTTGGCTACGAACGAGAGTTCGATCGCGCGCTGGTGCTCGCAGCGGGCCTGGCGCCGCAATGGATCGACGGCTCCGGCGTTCAGGTCGATCGCATGCCGACGCTCTACGGCAAGCTCAGCTACTTGCTGCGCCGAGTCGACGATGAGACGCTGCGATTTGACATCGGCTCTGCGATTGCGGCCAAATTGATCCTGCGGCCGCCGCTCGCCGGCCGGCTGCGCAGTGTGACCGTCAATGGCGAGCCGTACGCCGAGTTCGACGCGAATTCGGTGACACTCCCAGGCATGGCGGCGCAAGTCGTGTGCAGCATCGAGAAAATTACAGCGGGGTAGTCGAAGCCAGATGTCCGACCGTCGTCAAAATCCGCCGCCGACCCTCGCCGGTCATGCGCCCCGATACGATGCGCTCGCGCAATTGCTGCCGTGGACCACGTGGAACGCGGCGCTCGATCTCGAGATGAACTTCTACCGGCAATGCCCGCTCGAGCACGGGTATCCGCGCTTTGTCACTGTCTTGCTGCTCGATGCCGAGTGGACGCCGAGTGCCGATCGTTTCGACACGATTCCCGCGACGCAGAATGGTATGGGAATCCTTTCATACCTCAAGTACCGGGAGTTGCGCGCGGGCACCGATACCTGGTGCCTGCGCACCGCGCGTGCGATGGGCGATTACTTGATCAAGGAGTCTCTGACGCCGAACGGCGGCCGCTATCCGGGATTTACGCGCTCGACGGGTCGCCGGGACCAGTTTCCGCTGGCACCCGACGCCGGTTCGCAGGCCGACCGCCCTTATGAAATCGAGCCCGACAAGGGCGGCATCGCCGGTTACGCCTTGGTGCGCCTGTTCGAGGCGACCGGCGATCCGCGCTACTTGGTGCAGGGCCTGCACAATGCGCGCGTGCTCGCGGCCAATCAGCGCGACGGCGATGCCACAAGCTCACCCTGGCCGTTTCGCGCCGACCATCGCAGCGGCGAGGGACGCGGCCCGATTTCCGGCAACATGAGTTTCATTCTGCGGCTATACGACCGGTTGGCCGAACGGGGCTATCCGGAGTTCGACGGCCCGCGCCGAGCGCTGATCGAGTGGATCAAGCGCCATCAAATTCCGAGTGCCGCGGCCGATGGGGCGCTGTTTGCGCAGTTCTTCGAAGACCACGATACGCCCACGAATCGCTCCGCTTGGGCGCCGCTGAATCTCGCACGCTATTGGCTCGAAAAGCAATCGTGGCTCGATCCGGACTGGCGCGGCGCAGCCGGGACGCTGATCGAGTTCGTGCGCCGCAATTTCACGCACCAGGAATTCGGCGTCACCGTCTGTCATGAGCAAGACGAAGACAAAAGCGCTTGGGGCGGGATCAATTCCACGTATGGCGCCGTACTCGCATTATTTGCGAAGGCCACCGGCTCCTGGCTGTTGGCGCGCGAAGCGCGGCAGGCCTTGGACTTCACCTTGTATTCGATCGATGCGCAGGGCCGTCCGCGCGATGTACCTTGGAACTCCGCGCCCGGCGTCTGGCAGGAGGATGCGCATACCGACGTCATTCACAACTATGTCGACGCGCTGCAAGCCTTCCCGCAGTGGGGTGAAATTCAGGAAACCACGGCCGCTGCGGGGGTCTTCTCGTAGGTCAGATGCAGCACGCGCGTGAACGGACTGTTCTGCGTGTTTTCGCGGCCGATATAAATGATGCCGCTGCGGGCGAGTTCATTCGCGAACACGTCGTAGATATTCGCGAGCGTGGATTTATCGAGCGCATCGAATACTTCGTCGACGAGTAGCCAGGGTGGCTTGCGCAGCAGCACGCGCGCGAACACAAGCGCTTGCTGCTCGTCTTCGGTCAAAGACTGGTCCCAGCGGCGCGTCGAGTCGAGCTGTGCAACGAGCCGCTCGAGGCCGAGGCGCGTGAGCGCATCCGCAAATTGCTGGGTGCTGAAGTTGTCAGCGGTCGATGGATAGGTAAGCACTGCGCGCAGCGCGAGCGGCGGCAAATAAGCCGTGCGCGGCATGTACATCACGGGTTCCCCTTTTGGGCGCAGGACGCGTCCTGCGCCCACGGGCCACAATCCGGCGAGCGCGCGAAACACGAGCGCCTTCCTCGTGCCGGATTCCCCGACGATGAGAACGCGTTCACCGGCCTTGACCTCGACGCTCGGTTCGACGAGGCGAGTCGTGCCCGATAGCGTCGTAATCGCGAGTTGCTCGATTTGAATCTCGCCGGGGGCGCCCTCGGCCATGACGATGCGGTTGCCGATGCTCAGCGGCGCGTCGCTGTCGATCATCGCGCGCCGGAAAACGGCCACGCGCAGCAGCGTCGCGCGCCAATCCGCTATCGTGCTGAAATTGTCGACGAACCAGCGCAGCGACGACTGCACCTGCATGAACGCGCCGGATGCGAGCATCAGGCCGCCGAACGTGATCTTGCCGGCGAAGTACAGCGGCGCCGCGGCGATGATCGGTGCGACGATCGTGAGCCAGCCGGAGCCGGCGGTTACCCAGGTGAGATTCGTGAGGCCGGTCACGAGCCGCCGCATCGCGGCGAGCACGGCCCCGAGGTCGACCTCGATGTGGCGTGCTTCTTCGGCTTCGCCGCCGGCGAGCGCGATGGCATCGATATGATCGTTGATGCGCACCAGCGAATAGCGCAAATCCGCCTCACGCGCGTAGCGGTCGGCATTGCGGTTGACGAGATTTTTGCCGACCCAATAGCTCAGCAGCGATGCGGAGGCGGAGTAGGCGACTGCGGCCCACACCATGTACCCGGGAATCTCGATCTCGCGCCCCGCGATGTGAAACGCGAATTGATTGGAGATCGACCAGAGCACCTCGACGAACGTGACCAGCAGGATCGAGGCTTGCAGCAGTCCGATCGCAAGATCGGTGGACAACTCGGTGAGGTGGCGTGCATCCTCGTGCATACGTTGATCGGGATTCACGCCGATCGGTCCTGCGTGTGCGAGCCGGGAAGCACGGCCGGGTAGCATCCAATTTCGAACCAGATCTTGGACCAAACCTTCGCGCAGCTTGACCTTCGACATTTCGCCGAGCCAACGCTGCGCGACGTTGAGCACGAGCAGCACGCCGCCGATCAGGCAGAACACGCCGAGCTGCGCGAGGAATTCCTTGAAATCCCGACGCGACAGGGCATCGTAGAACGGCTTGTTCCAGTTATTGAGCAGGATTTGGCCATAGGCAGTCGCCGCGACCACGATGAAAATCGCGGTGGACATCGCGAACAGCGCGTTGCGCACTGGGGACGCCCAGAGCGCGTCGAACATCATCAACATTTGCGGCATCAGGCCCGGGTCTGCCGCGGCGTCGGTGGCTGAGGCGGAGCCGGTAGGCTCCGCGGGAGCGTCTTTGATCATGTAGGAATACTCCGGGACCGATTGAGAGTCGCGGCGATTATCGCAGGGGACGCGACCGATGTAATCCTCACGACCGTCGGTACGCCGCCGGCCGGCAGCTGCTATTCTTCGCAGCGGCCTGTCATCGAAGTCGATCATCATTGAACAAGGAGGATTCAGGATGCGAACGTCAGTACCCGCCTTCATCGTTTATGTGAGTCTGGCGACGTGCGTAGCCGCAGTTGCCGCGGCCGCGCCGGCAGGTGGTCCGAGCGCAAGCACGGCGACCGTGAGCCTCACAGCCAACGGCAAGGATCTGCCGCTCAAGCGCGAAGAGCAGATCGCACTGATGTTCCTGACCGCAATATCCACGCTCGAGGATGATTGCGTGCGCCACGTGGGCCGCGCCTGTTCGCTCGACGAGCTGGTCAATGGCGGTGTGCAAGCGCCGGACAATTGGCGGATCGCTCACCTAAAATTCGACCCGCGCGCGACCGATCCTGCTTACACCTATACCCTGAACGCCACTGAAAAGAACTGGGAGGTGAAAGCCACCGCCAAGAAACCCGGATTCGGCGGCTTTTATGTCGCGAGAGCCGGCTTCGGCTTTGCGAAGCTGTACTACGACGCCAAGGGCGAGGCGTCGAACGCTTCGACGAGGACCGACGGCTACAGCATCGCGGGTGACAGTTTCGTCGCTAGCTAGCGGACATTTCGCGGCGCGGGCGTCCGGCGTCGTGTCTCGCGAGGCTACCGGGACTGAAGGCCGATCGTGATCGTGATCGCGACGCCGGCTCCGGCCGGGACGATGAAGACGCCTGGCTTCTCGCGGAAGTCGTCGCGAAAGCCTTGTGGGTCGGCAATGCCGTGCCACGGTTCGATACAGATGAACTCTGCGCGCGGCTTCGTCCAGAGGCCGAGAAACGGCGCGTCGTGAAAGCCCACGCGGATTCGGGGGCCGTCATCGGCACCATAGGTCACGGAACGGGAACGTATATCGTCGAAGATGACCACGTCATTCTCGAACAGCGCATCGTCGAGCGCGAGCCGCCGCTGCCTGATCGGTGTCGCGTGGTGCTCCGGCGTCAGCAATCCTTGCGCATCGAGACGCCGGATCGCCGCGGGCTCGTCCTCCTCGAATTCGATGAAATGTGCCGAGCGCGGCCGTCCGAACGGCAGCGGCCATCGCAACGCGGGGTGATAGCCGAAGCTCGCGGGCATCGGCTCGTCGCCGAGATTGTTGATCCGGGCCGTCATCGAGAGTACCGGTCCGTCGAGCGCGAAGCGCATGTCCAATCGAAAGTGAAACGGATATTGGCGAAAGCGCTGCTCGTCGGATTCGAGTCGCAGCACCGCGCTTGCCGCGTTCGACTCCACGATCTGAAACTGACTGCGCC
>Ga0187847_10001507_pt1 | contig 20704 bp, 11 predicted proteins | sample June2016WEW_4_10_FD_132458 | JGI IMG/M metagenome (GOLD analysis project Ga0187847, IMG submission 132458) | Peatland microbial communities from SPRUCE experiment site at the Marcell Experimental Forest, Minnesota, USA - June2016WEW_4_10 | ecosystem: Environmental > Terrestrial > Soil >...
AACCTTCCAGCGCCCCTTGAACTCGTCGATATCAGCGATGAGCTTGAGGATTTCCGGCGTGATGATGATGTTCTTGATGTCGCGCATGGGCAATATCCATTTTCACCCAATTTTACCCGATTCATTGCCAAATGCAAGAAAATATCCATTCATATCCATTTGTATCCATTAAACACCCGATTGTGACCCCAGTTGTTTCAGGATGCCTTTGCCGCCCTTGAAGCAAGTACAAGGAGGATGCACGGATCGTTTTCTGGTGTCATTATCGTCGTTTTTGACCGCGCCCGCGTCACGCTGACCCGGAAATTGTATGTGGCGTGCGTTAGATCGCCTTCCATGTTCCCACGCACGATGCGGTGAGGATTTCCGACAATTTGGCCGCGCACTCGCCTCGGCCATCCCTCAAAAATGATGACCTCATCGAACTGCTTTCCTTTCGCCTTGTGCATGTTCATCACAATCACACCGGATTGCTTTCGTACCGACGTTGAAAAATGCTCCTGAATAAACGCTTGCCTGACAATTTCGAGCGCATTCTTGTATGCGCCGTTCGTGCGCCAATCCAGAGAGAGGTTCTCTCGTAGTTGTGTTCCTCTGTCCAGTAGCCGGACGTTTCTGGCCTCTTCTGCCACCTGCGCCAATCGTTTGCATCCGCACTCTGCGAACACTTTTCTCACCCCCAGCCAATCCACGGATGGATTGCCGGTGAGCGCGAGCGCAACGCACTGGTCGTATCCTTCTCTCATCAGCCTAATGATGCTGTTCTTCGGTAGTGGCTTCCCGCTCTGTTCGCACTCAATGGCCTTTTGGAGTGCCTTCTCGATTGCAATCGCTTCTCCGATGTCCGAGGCTGAAGGATCATCGCCCCCTTTACCTCGATAGAAATTACTGAGCAGGCCGACAAACTGCGCGAAATCCTTATTTACATCCAGTGGTTGCAAGAGAAATGCAATCAGCTCAGCGGATAGAATGGCTCCTTCCATGTCTATAGCCGCATAGTGCTCTACCGGCGGCATTGTGCCTTGTGTTTCGCGGAGTGCATCAGACACTTCACGCATAAGCTGTTTGGTCGGAACAAGTATGGCGAGTGCCCAATCTTTGCCTTTGGCCTTACTCAGTCGTTGAATTGTCTGAAGGGTTTGTCCTTTGAGAGCCGCCATAGCCTGATTTGAATTCTCGGCGAATTTCACCAACCCAATGCCGGCATATTGATTAGTGCTGAATTTGCCAGCCAGGACATCGTTGCCGAAACGGGCTATATCGGTTCCGTTGCTCCGGTAGTTCGCCGTACCGAAGTCATATTCCATCGGGTCGAACTTCTGCTTGAAGTGATTCAGGCGTTCCGGGTCTGCACCGGCGAAGTCGTAGATACGCTGCTCTTCATCTGCGAGGGCAATCAGCGTGCTGCCGCTACCGAGGTTCTCCATAACGGACCACTGACCGGCGCTCGTGTCCTGGAATTCGTCGAGAATAATGATTGGATAGCGAGTAGAAACAAGTCTTCGCAGCTTTTCGCTCTTGCTGACGAGTTCGACAACAAGCTCCGAGAATAAATCGAAGCAAACCTCTCCTTCCTCGAAAGCCAACCGCCTCAGCTCTGCTTCTTCGTTTCCGCGCTTCTCGGCTCTTTGCGTGTCAGTGAGCTTCCGTACGCTTCCGTAAGTGTGACGAATTGGCGTCAACGCAATCGCGCGTTCGGACGGCGTTAGAATGGTCACGCGGCGCGGCAACCCGATGAGATAGCCGTGCGTCTTGAGCAATCGCCAAAAGAAAGCATGGTAAGTGTCGATCTCAATGCGACGCCTGACTTCTTTGTTGTCTTTCGTCTGCTCGGCGAGGGCTTCGATGACGCGAGCGACCGTGGCGCGGGCAAAGCTGAGAAACAGCACCTGCTGACCGGGCTTCAATGTGGCGACAAGGCTCTCCGCTTTCACAATAGAGATGGTCGTTTTCCCAGAGCCGGGGCCTCCTTTGATGAGCAAGTGACCCGTATGGGACACGATGGCCTTACGCTCATCAGACAGTTCCAGCAAGGCCAGCCTCCACGACTGCTTCATTCTCTTGAGGGGGGTCTGGTGCTGGCGGCGCAGATGGCGTGGGCGGCTGGCACAGGTCACGCAGATCGCGGCACATTTTCCGAATCCAGTCAGGGATTTCGGCTTCATTGCATTGCGCGATAAATTCGGCCAACCCCAGGTTACCTTTTGACCACTCGAAGAACTTGCTCAAAGCATCCGCCGGGTTGGATTTGGGATTGGGGAAGGAAGTCACCAGATGCGGAGGCCATTGAATCGCGTCGATGAAGCGTTCTAAACCCGCCTGTGTCGTGTTCTTCAAAACGAGTTTTTCGATGTCCGATTCGCCGTGCATGAACAGCTTCGTGACGCTGGCTTCGATTGTCGCCTGACTCGATGGCGTCTGTTGGTCGCAAACGGCGTATACCGCTTTTCCCAAGCTGACGTAGAGTTTGCCAAGATCGGCGATTTGGCTCTCGCCGCCCGCGTCTACCGTACAAATTCCAAGAGCCTCGAACGATGAATAGGTGTTGGCGTCAAGTTCGGAGAGGCGTCGTGCTGCAGCCGGAAACATCGCTGCCTCGGTCGCTCCCTCTGCGAGTATAACTCGCCGCGATAACAATGCCTCGCAGAAGCGCGTTCGGAATTCCTGGCGATACCGCTTCGGTTTCACGCTCGCGGGGAGTTCTATGCTCGCCTGTTGAAGGACGCAATCCGTGCCCCGCATAAGCACACTGATTTCCTCCGTCCCGAATTCCTCAAGGATGTAGGGCGAGTGGGAACTGAATATCGACTGCGATGACATTTTCCGAACTTCATGGACGATTCGCTTCTGTGCATACGGAGGAATCGCCGTTTCCGGCTCCTCCATCGCAAAGATGACATTTTGCTTGTCCTCCGCGATCTGGGACAGCATGGCGAGAACGAGCATATTCAGCGTGCCTGTACCCTGCCGATAGAACGGCGCGGCGTGCTTTCCGTCGCCCGTGGCAATGAACGCGGTAATGACCTTGCGAAGATTTTCGCGCGTTAAGTTGGAGACCTTGAGGTGGGGCGAAACTCCCCATTCGCGCGGGACATACTTCTTCAGCGATTTATCAATGCTTTCGAGCACGCCGGAGATGCCAATTTCCGGGTCTGCCGCGACATTGACGTTACTCAACTGCTCAATCGTCTTTTCCCACATCTGCGGCCTGATTTCCTTTATTCGCAGAATGATGTCGAGAAGGCTTCCATGCTCCAGACTGAGCGCGCGCGTTGCCGTGCGCAGAGAACGCAGATAGAGAAAACCGCAAAAACGCTTATTCTTCTTCGTGAAGACGGCTGGAGATTCATCGTCTTCATAACTGCGCGCGAAATAGGTTTCGCCCGCGAAGTCGTCATCGTCTGGGTCGTAGTAACCGACGAATACAACACGAATTGACGCGAATACGTCAGGCTGGTCTATGCCTTCGACGGGGGCTTCCTGAAGCGCTTTCGTGGTCGTGTTCCACCACTCGATCTCGTCGCCGAATACGTTCTGCTGTTCATCGGTAAGGCCGGTAACGACGACCTCGACTTTGACTTCCTTGCGTGGTTGCTCTGGTGGCGTAAGGTAGTCGCCAAGGTAAAAGTCGTGCTCATCGATCTTCGGATGCCTGTTGAGGCGGTCAGGGCCAAGGGCCAGGTCAATGGCCTCAAAGACTGTCGATTTGCCGACGTTGTTATCGCCGACAAGGACAACGTGCCCGTCAAAGAACAGGGTTGCATCTTTGAGGCCCCGAAAATTCTGGATTCGCAATCGAGCGATTTTCATTGCTTCCACCGTCTTTCGTATCCGTGCCTAACCCGCGCTCCTTGATCGTGTCTTAACTGCGCTCTGTATGCCTCATTCCCACTCTGCGCTTTTCAAACCAAGACTGTTAGCGTTCTCCGACACTGCACGTTTCACTGTGTCTTTTACGCCATCCGGGAAGTCAGCAGAAATCTCAACAACCACCTTCACCGATGCATTCGGATCGGATGCAAGGAGAGAAACTATCTCGTCTGCAATTTGTACGAGACGCATCTTCGCTGTAGCGGGTGGCACGTCCATAGTCCCGTGGAAAGACTTGGGAGTGGAGGAAACGAGTATTCCTGCTTTGCCCACCTCCGTGCCACCGCCACCTGCCACGTTGGTTCCCGGTCCTCTCCCGCCTGGCTGCCCCGAATCGCCACTGCCAGTTGGCGGTACAGATTTAGGGATGGGCTCCTGCGCTTCTTGATAAGACTTCGCGGCATTGGGTTCAATCAGCAGAAGTGTGTCATCAATCTGAATACCCGCGTCGCCAAACTTAAACCCATCGTACTTGCCGTCTGTCTGTCCGTAGGCCGTCCCAAAGAAATCTTTACTAGCCGATCCAGCACGAATTGCCAGAGCAAGAACATCACGGTCTTTCAGGCGTGGAAGGTACAAATAGCGCAACGAATCCTCCCAAAACGCGGAGGCGAGCACCGTTGGTTGGGCTTCCTTCCAATACAGCTCCTTGAGTTTTGTCCGCAAGTGAATGGGCGACCAACCGGTTATGACCAATTCATTTTCGGTGGATACACGCTCAAGCTCGCGTCCAGCGGAACTGCCCGTTGTATTCAGCAAAAAGGCTTCAACCGACGGCTTTGCCTGCGGCGTATCCTGGGTCGGGCAAAGGAGCCACTTGTAGCACTCACGCGCCGCGCGGGGCAGGACCTCTTTGGCGGATTGAAGTTCTTTCTTGGCTTGCGTCTCCTGCAATCGGTCGATATTCAGACGCCCTTCTTCAACATCGGAAACGATGGAACCCCAAGCAAGCACAACGCGCGCCGCGTCGTTGAGGCGCGCAATAGTCGAGTGGTCTGCAGCAAGGAATAGGACTCTGTTCTGGCGATGTCGTGGTTTTGATCCGTTGTTCTGCATCCATTCCAGAACCGCGTCCGTTGCCGGTCGTGCTTCCTCGCGAGAATACCAACTCTCCGGCTGAAGAACGACAAGCCGCAGTGCGCTGTCGTCGGGTATGTCTGCGTGTGGCGTGAAAAGATGAATGCCTTCGAAGAACGTAGCGTTGCCCACAGATTGATTCAAAGCCTCGCCGATTCTTCCGCGTACTTCGGCCTTTTCGTCGAAGCGGCGCTTGCGATCTTCCATCTCGCGGCGAAGGTTTGCGCGCGTGTCGAACCAGAAGCGCGTTGTGTCCAACGTCTTGTCGCCCGAGCTGTTGAGATAGTGGAGCCGGTCTGCTAGACGGTTCAAAGCATCCGAATATACCGACGACGTTTGACCAGGTTGCAGGCAACCGAGAATGATGCGCGCGCGGTCGAGACCGCGAATGTTGGTTTTCGCCGTTGGGGACGATGCCGGCGCGCTTCCGAGAAAGATCGAGCGCGCGACGCGACGCGCGGCTCCCACCTGGCCGAAACGCGGCTCTTTGCTTTCAAGCTCGGTTGTTTCGGCACGCTCGCCGTCGATGTCGCGCTCGATGACGGCATCCCATCCGGCGGGCAAATAATACGTCAACTCGTTGCGAGTACTGCCGTCCTGAAGTGGCAGACTGCCGGGCAGGATGACCAGGTCCTTGTTGTCGTCTTTCCAAAGACGAAAGATGACCTTCGCCATGAGTTTCAGCACGCCGCGCGTGCGCTGAAACCCATCTATCGTCGTCCAATCCTCATACAGCCGGTCGAAAATCTCGGGGTGAATCGGATACGCTTGCGTTAGCCGTTCGTAGTACCGGCGCTCCTGAGTTTCCGACGGGAGCTTCGTACCTTCGGCAACATAAGCATCCGCGAAGGCGCGGCACACCGCATCACGCCCCGCTGGGTCGCGGACCGGCTCGAAAAGACGACGACGGACGATTTCAAAGGCTTCTTCCGTGGCAACAGGCTTCCAGAGCGCCTGCACACGACCGAAGGTTTTCTCCAATGCGCGTAGCGCCGCGACACCTCGCTGACTTCCCGCCTCTACTTCAGATTCCGGCAATGAGGCAAGCATAATCGCATTCGGAACCAGCTTCGTCGCCTCTGTGAGTGACTGCACGAAAGACAGATTGCTGTCGTATGTGCCGCCGCTGAGGGCCTTGCCTTCCGAAAATTGCCGAATATAGGCGACAAGTTCGTCGATCAAAACGACGCACGGCGCGTAAGTAGACAACAACTCCCGCAGCACATCTTTGCCCGGCGAAGTTCCGTTCGCGTCGGAATCCTTCACCGACGCCAAGCCGTCGGTCCCGCCCAGTTGCCACGCGAGTTCGCCCCACAGCGTATTGATCTGCTGTTTGCCGTGCTTCCACGGCTGGCCAGGCGCATGATCCGAACCGTCAAGCACGGCAACGCGGGCCTGAGCCACGTCCATCAATCCGGCGCGCTCCACAAGCTCCGGGATGCCCGCCAAGTCAGAAAGCGCACATTTGCGCGTCGCGAGGTGATAGACCGCCAACATTGTGTGTGTCTTACCGCCGCCAAAGGCAGTTTGCAGTTGAATGACCGGCTCTCCGCCTTTGCCTGCAAGCCTCTGCGCTACTTGCGTCAGCAGCAGGCGCATCCCTTCGGTGATGAAGGTTCGGTCGAAGAAGGCAACCGCGTCCTGATACTCGCGGCTCGCCCTGCCGGTATGCACTGCGGTGATGTCCGCCGCAAACTCAGACTGCTGGAATGTACCCTCAAGAACATCCCGATGAGGAACCGCTATCTCTCTCCAAGGCTTCATCGCTCTTTCCCCTAATCGAACAGACTCGTTTGTTTTTCAACCGGCGAAGCGGCGGCGACTGATTCAATCGCGCTCCAACTGGTGGCAATCTCGTTGTAGGCCCGAGCATCCTCGGCCCAACCAGCGCGCTCGCAGAGTGTATAAAGCCGATAGGCAAGCTGGCGTGTCTCCTCCGCTTTGTCCTGCACAGCAGCCAGCACATGACCCGCGCCCGACTCGCCATCGGTCTTGAAGACCCGGATCAGTTGGTGCAGAACTTCCCATACCGGAAGGCGCTTGTCGTCTTCTGGCTTCCAATCCGTCGGATAATCGGACCACTTGACCAGGCGCACCACGCCACTTTCGGCGAATAAGACGCCCGCATGCTTAACGCCATCGACACTTGTACCCTTGGCTCGTGCAAGCGTATCAGCGTCGCCAAATTTTCCATCCCGCCATCCATATTGATCAAACCAATGCAGGCAGAACTGCGTGTCACGATCAAAGTCATCTTCCGCGAGAAAGCGATTGATTAACTGCAAAGCTGTCTTCACGCTCATAGGCGTTCCGTCAGCTTCAAGTACGGCAGCATATTTTGAAAACACCGCCATGCCGGGGCCGATTATGGCTTGGGACAAATCAACTGGAGCAACGGGCGAGCGGCCCTCACCTGACCCACGTGTCATTTCGTCAAGGGCTTGAGGAAGAACCTGATTCAACTCGCGTAGAAAAGTGCGGCGCGAAATCTGCTCTGCTGTCGTTGGGCGCGGACGACACACCAAGACAATGCTGGAGGCGAGTGCATTCGTTCCCCGACCTACTGACCTTGCAGCACGCTCTGAACGGACAGGCCACGTTCCTGTAATGGAAAAACCAGATTCGCAAACTGCGCCTAGAAATGTTTCCCAGCCAGTGCTAATTGTTCCAGCTTCGGTATTGGTCTCTGACTGCTTAAACGCATAGTAGATGGTAACAGGCAATGACGGATGAGTCTTCGCTACTAGGTGCCTCATAGCCTGTGTCATTCCTTTGAGAAAGAAAGCTTCTGCTTTATCTCCACCATCATGCCTATATGGATTCGCTACCAATTCCTCCGCCTTTGGCGTCGCAAGTGTTGCAAATAAGCTCGGGAAAATTGGCTTAAGCGAACGCCGTAGCCAAATATAAAAGAAATCCGACAAGTCAGCGTATCCAACATTGTCGTAGTATGGAGGGTCAGTAGAGATCGCAAGGGGCCCACTTGCCTCAAAAGCTACCGAGGCATCGTGCATAAATGAGTATCCGTGTGAAGTTGCAGGTAGCTTCTCAACGGCTTTAGCAATTCCTTCTGCAAATTCAGCCGGGGATATGCCCCCGCTAATTGCAGATGCTTCGCAGAAGTCCCAAGCCATTGGGATTGACTGCTTTGTGAAGAGGTGGCTAATGTTTTCATTTACGTTATTCCAAGCACAGATTGAGTTTGAATAATCAGCTACCTTGTCGATCAACAATGATTCTATTGTGGTGATTGCCTCAGCATAAGCAACAGCCGCACTGCCGCCATTATCCAAATCGTCCCCACTATGTGACATTCCGGCACAACATGCATCATGCTTAACCTGATCACGGAGTTCAGATAGCAGGTCGCTATAAGTCGTCAAGGCGACAAGCTGGCGAGCGGAAAATAGGTCGGAATATTTGGAGAGACCGTACTGGACTGTCCAAAAATTACGCGGGTCATTCGGCAATGGGGTATTGGGTGCCCATTCTGGGCGTGCCATTTGGGCAATGTCCTCTTGTTCGCTTGATGGTGACAGGTATGCTCTGCCACGCGGTCCCTCAGCTACAATAGCCATTAATCGGGACCCCATTCTCCCTGCGGTTCCCTCGCCCTTGATATAATCACCTTCGATTGGAACTCCTGATAGTAAACACCGGAAGTTTGCCCCACGGGACAGCTTAGTTCCGTCTTTTGCTGCCGATGGTGGGGTGCCAACTCTAGTCTTGAATTCATATGCGCCATTCGAGACAACAGGGTCAACGTAGACCTCTTTGCCTTCCTTTGTGGAGAGAACGAAAGTTGATGCGAGGGGCACCTCAACATGATGGAAAGCAGGATTTGGGCTTTTGACCGTTCGTACCCATATCCATGCCAGGATGGTAAGTTTCTGACCAACGAGCGGTTTTAGGTCAGGACGCTCCTTCACCATTTCCGGTGTCATTTCTATCGGCGGATAGAGGTGACCAATGCGCTTCTTAGCTTCGTCACGCATCCACTTTCCGTAATATCTGACATCATTGGCTAATCCTTCCGCACCTTGCCACGTCCGCCCGATAAGGTCGCGTTTCTCGCGCTGTTCGGGATTCACAGGCGGGTGAGCAGCGAACTTTGGCGGAATCTCAATCATCACCTTGTTGATCAGAACCGCAACAGGATTAAGGTCAGAAGCATAGGCTTCCAACCCAAGCCTCTGTGCCTCAAGCGGCAACGCACCACCACCGGCAAAAGGGTCGTGAAAAGCAGGCAATTTATCGGCGTTGAACAAATCCGCCGCCTTCGGATGGTCCTTGTTAATTTCACATGTTTCACGCCATGACTTGCGAATCTCAGCACGCGCCTTTTCCAACACAAGCTCGTTGGTTGTGTTTTCCCATTTCACCAAGTCTTCAATGATCGCAAAGAGGCGATTGCGGCTCGCGGCCCAGCTTGCTTTCAGATTGTTTGGAGGAAGCTCCCCGAGATGTTCCATCTCCCACTTCCATGAGGGGTCGTTGACCATCTGTCCGAAGATCACAGCGCGCGCGATGCCCTGAGGCCGTCTCGCCCAATATTGATGCAAATTGCGTGGATGTCCCTTTAGGAAAGGATTTCCTTTTTCCTTCACGGCCGCTTCGTTGATCGCATCGAGCGGCAACGCGACTTCGATTAGCTTCTTCGGCGCTTTGACGGTAGTTTCACTCACAGGATTCCCTCGAAGTAGTGCCGAATTGCAGTTGAAAACGGCGCTTGCTCAATGTGTGTCTTTTGGGTTTGCAAATAGTCGGCTAGAATTTGCCCGCCGTGCTGGGCCAAGAATTTCACTGCTTCATGGTACGGTCGGATAGCATCCGCACGCTGCTTCTTGAGGTAAGCAGAGTCAGCAAGCTGAAAGACTCGAAGCGTTTCTTGTGCACGTCGCTGGGCATCTGGATCAAGGCCTTGCCTCGGTATCACGGTGCCATCATCAACAAACTGTAAAAGCTGGTCTGGATGATCGATACCGGGATCAATCAGGTCAGCCTCATTGAAACGCGCCAATCTACCCGTTGTCTTGGTGCACTTGTCTTTGTGTTTCCCACAAGTCTTTTCGTCCTTGCACGACCAGTACATGTTTTCCCATGTAGTCGTTAGATTGTGATGCTCGGCCTGCTTACGGAAATGCTCAATATGTCCTTCGTCAAGTGCGTCCCCGGTCCTACGCTCGCAATAGGCGCAACGGTTGCCTTGGAGGTTGAGCAAGGCAGTACGAATCTCTGCCCTTTCAGTGCCGTTGAGATGAGAATACGTCCGCCCTTCCGCCTGTTCAGCAAGGCAGGCAGGGACCGGGATTGATGTACGATCCAAGTGACGCATGGTCATTCTCCCCTTGGCGGCGGCAAGCGTTTCTCTCGCCTGAATTCTTGCAAGCGATGAAGAACTTTAACCTCTTCCATCACCGGATGCTCTCTTCCGTAATGCTCAAGTATCTTCGCTCTTAGCACATGAGCAGTTTCTGAATCATCATTCGAACTCTGAACCAATGCCCGATAGGCGCTGAGCCATTGCGCCTCCTCAACGGGTGGAATGGCGCTTACGCTCATTGCGTCTGCGAGCACTGCCGAACTCTCCACCCCTTTTGTTTCCGAGTGCGGGGGGCGCACATGCCCAATCCCTTCGCTCAACTCAATGATCCGAATGCAACGAGCGTTTACGGTCGATAGAACGTGAGGGCTGTGAGTGCTCACGATCATCTGCATGGAAGGGAAAGCCTTCTGCAATAGCGCAATAACAGCCTGCTGCCAACGTGGATGAAGATGCATATCGACTTCATCGATAAGCAGAATGCCGGGTGTTCGAGATGCGGCCTCATCCTCGAAATGAGGGTTCAATCTGGCGCATCGGTGAGCGATATCGGCAACGAGTGCAATCATGCTCTGTACCCCGTCGCTCATGACCGCAAGCGGCAACTGTCCGAACTCCTCATGTTCGACGACAATCCGCTGAATTTCAGAACTCCAATTCAATTCCTGCCACCCGCTCGGCTTCAACACTTCCCGTACGGCTTTCCGAACGGCGTTGAGCAACGGTACATTTCGCGGAATCTCGCGCGCAAATTGCGGCGCGCCAATCTCTCGCATCCTACCTTCGTACCAAGTCTCAAACCCATGAAACGGAGATGAAGTAGAAAAGCAATTTGCGTAACCGGCGAGTCTAGACCTGGGATCAATAGAGTCTTTCTTTCGAATCGCCTTTTTCTGTTCGTTCCAGAGGCGGCCTGTTCCATAGAAGGCAACGAGTGGAAGCGTAACCTCATCGGCTACTCGTTCAAAACGTTCTCTAAGCCCTTTGGCAGACTGACGAAGGGCCGTTGTCCCGATGGTCGTGGAGCGAGGGCGCGGACTATCTCTGAGAATTGCGCGGTCCCACTCGATCTGGGAATCTGCGACTATTCCACTCGCAGAAAACCACGATGGGAGTGAAGACTTCATCTCCCCGTCCGCATGTCTTGAGAAATGAATGTCTGTCCTGTTAAAACCCGGCGATTGATATGTCCCGGTAATGGCATTCACAAAAGAACCCACGGCAATGCCGACCGCATCGAGGATCGCAGTCTTTCCTTGGCCGTTCTCGGCTACAAGGACGGTTAGGTCATTTTCAAATCCAACTTCACACTGCGAAAAGCATCGATAATTACCAAGGCTCAGCGAGTCAATACGAAGGACAGCAGACGAACTCATATTGCCTCCGCACGCGTGAGCAACGCGCTAATCTCGAAATTGACTGAAGCCACTCCCCAACTAGGTTCACGATCAAATGGATTACGGATGTAGTGCGGCCCTTCAACGGAATCGCTGTCGCCGATAAGCACGACGGCGAGCCGGAACTTGTCGCCCTGGTTGAAGGCATACATCATTTCGTTACGGGTAATCGTAACCGTAGTTGCACCCTTCACACGCCCCTTCACCTCAATGTGGCGCTGCTCCGGTTGCTTGCCATCCAAAGCCGGCGGATAGGAAGTCAAGTCCCATCCGCATTTGTCGGCGGACACGTCCACCACGCGGCAACCGCGAGATTCTTCCGCCGCGCGCACGGCATTCATCGCGGCCTTCTCAATCCGTGCACGCGCCGCCGCATCTGCGGCAAAGGCGGCAGCAACGGGGTCGGTCGGTTCCTCGCCGCGTTTTCTGGCAAGCAGCCCAGCAGGAATGACGAGCGCGCCGCCAAGAACCACAGGCGTTCCATTGACGACATGGCGCATAGCCTGAAGCTGCCGCTTGCGGTTCTCCAGACGTCCCTCAAGGTCAGTGATGGTGCGGCGCACATTGTCCACGTTGAGACGTACGCCTTTTCCAGCGGCAAGGTCGTCGCTCAGTTTGATCCAACGGTCTTGCCAGAACGAGATTTCCTTGAGCAAGCGATCATTAACGGCGGCGAGCGTCTTGTCCACTTGCTCGATCTGCCGATTGGCGACTTCTGCAAAGTGCTCCGGCACTAGTGTTTCGGCGGCAAGACTGACGGCCCGGCTTTCCTGATTAGTCGCGGCCCACGGCGCGTCAATCACATCCTTAATAAGATCGCGCTCCGAATGCTCAAGAGGCACGAGGTCCAGATGAGGCGCCCAACCGGCAAAACTGGCTGAGCCATCCGGCGTAACCTTGACAAATTGAAGGCGTTTGGAGAGAACTGTTCCGTCGCCAGATTTGATCTCATGCGTCAGCAGGAACAACAGCCACGGGTCCGTTCCCTCGTCGGTGGGATCCACCAAAATCGCGCCTTGCCTCAACAGATTGGCGTGTCGCTCCAAAATGATGTCCGATATGGCGAGCATCAGCGGATGGCCTGGGTGCATCAGAATCGCACGACTCAAGCCCGGCTTATCGAGCGGCTGAATGGCTTCGCGGTCGAAGCATATGCGCTCGTAGCGCTTAAGCACAGGTTCCAACTCGCGACGATTGCGCCCGGTGATGCGCCGGTCGCGTTCACGAATGGCGGTGGGAACATGCGTAATCTCGAAGCGGCCTGCCTCGCGAGGGTGTGCTGCGCCGCCTAGGGCATCGAACGCCTTCAGGAAAAATGAGCGCACAAAAAACGGCTGGAGGCGCCGCGCTTCCGCTTTTTCCATCTCTTCCTTCACGGCAAAGAGTCGGTCTTCTGTCATCGTCTCCTGTGCGAGCGCGTTGCGATTGAGGAGAGATCTCAAGTGGTCGTGGTCAAGCGCCAGGTCGATTTTTCTGGTCAGTCGCGCGCGCACTTCCGGCTTGTCGCCGTAGCGGATTGCTTCGATCAGTAGGGCTTTCAGGCTGGTTTCTTCAAAGACTTCGCCCAGAATATCGAAAACGCGGCCTTTGAGCGCGTCGCTTTCGACATCCAGCTTCTGCAGCAAGCGATGATACACGTCTCCTTCGCGCGTCTCCTTCGCAACCAGATTCCAAAGGTGGCAGACTTCCGTCTGCCCAATACGGTGGATGCGTCCGAACCGCTGCTCCAGCCGGTTCGGATTCCACGGAAGGTCGTAGTTGACCATCAAGTTAGCCTGTTGCAAGTTAACCCCTTCTCCGGCGGCGTCTGTGGCAACGAGAACGCGTATGTCAGGATCTGAGCGGAACATCGCCTGGGTTTTCCGGCGCTCGTCACGGTGAGTACCACCGTGAATTGTCACGATGGCTTCGCTATTGCCAAGAACGCCTGCAATCCGTTCGTGCAGGTAATTCAGAGTGTCCCGATGTTCCGAGAAAATGATGAGCTTTCGCTGCTTGTCCGTGGCGTCGTGCATTTCTGGGCTATTCTGGATAATCTTCGACAGCTCATCCCATTTGCGGTCCTGGCCGGACGCCACAAGCTCTTTGGCCTGTTTTTCAAGATTGAGCAGGGTATTGATTTCTGCTTCCAACTCAGCAACCGTCGCGGCGGCGGTCGCCTGATCTACAAGTTCTTCTTCGAGATTCTCCTGTTCTTCCGCGTTCAGGTCGTCGTCGTCCTCTGGAACGTCTTGCAAAGTTTCGGCAAGTGCCTCGCGTCCACGTATGCCAAGTTTTTCTTCTCTCAGACGGCGTTCGAGCCGTTCCTTACGCCGCTTGAGAGACTGATAAATCGCTTCAGGGCTCGAAGCCAGACGGCGTTGCAGGGCCGTCAATGCGAATCCAACAGAACCTTTGCGTGGACCTGCCAACTGGTCGGCCTTGCCCATCTCAGTCTGCACATAATGTGTGACGGATTCGTACAACGCGGCTTCAAGGTCGGATAGTTTGTAGTTGACTGTATATGCCTTACGCTCTGGAAACAACGGCGTGCTATCAAAACGGACCAATTCCTCTTTGACCATGCGGCGCATAAGGTCGGAGGCGTCAATCTTGTGAACGCCGTCGCGGAATTTGCCGTAAAAACGGTCGGAGTCCAACAGCGAAAGGAAAAGCTGAAAATCCTCCTCCTTTCCGTTGTGCGGCGTGGCTGTCATCAGCAAAAGATGGCGCGTATTTGCGCCCAGTTTTTCAGCGAACTCAAAGCGCGCCGTCTTGTCGAGCTTTGAGCCAGAATAATGCGCGGCGAGTTTGTGCGCTTCGTCGAAGACGGCAAGGTCCCATCCTGGGGCGCAGAGTTTTTCTTGCAGTTCCTCGTTGCGAGAAATTTGGTCGAGACGAACAATCAGTTGATGATGGCTCTCGAACGGATTGGCGTTAGGCGTCGCCTGTTCCAGGGCAGGCGAGTAAATGCTGAATTCCAAGCCGAACTTCTCGAACATTTCGTCGCGCCATTGTTCGACGAGGCTGCCGGGCGCGACGATAAGAATCCGACGCGCGTCAGCCCGCATGATCAGTTCTCGGATGTAAAGCCCAGCCATGATGGTTTTGCCCGCGCCCGGATCATCCGCAAGTAAGAAGCGTAGCGGCTGGCGGGGGAGCATGGACTCATACACGGCCGTAATTTGATGCGGCAGCGGTTCAACATTGGATGTGTGGACTGCCATCATCGGGTCAAAGAGAAACGCATAATCGATTCGCTTGGCTTCGCAGGCGAGTTGAAACGAAGCGGCATCTCCATCAAATGAAAACGGTCGCTCGGATGACGCGATCATGATTGCCGATTCGTCAGCAACCAGCAGTAGCCGTTCCTTGATCGTTCCGTCATGCGTTCTATAAATAATCTGCAACGCACCGTCGCCCTGCGGAATCGTGGCCACGACACAAACAATTTGAGATGGCTCTATGCCTGTAAGGTTGAGCCCGGTCGTGATGTCTTTGAGTGTTATGCCCGCCACTTATTTGCCTTTCGTCCCATCGCTACTCTTGCTTGCGAACTTGTTTTTGGTTGGCAAGATATTGTTCGGCTGCATCGCGCACAATCCACGCCAACGACACCTTTTTCTGCTTTGCCAGTTCTTCCAATGTCCTGTAAAGGTCAGGCGGAAAACTGATTGATGCGCGGATCGGCGATTCATTGGAGTTTTTCATTGTTTTCGTCGGTCTCGTTTCAAGCGAAATTTCTCGCAGATGATGCCCTTCACCACTTTACACCAATTTGGTGAAGTCGTGGCATAGCTATCACTCATTCATGTTGCTTTCCGTTAAAGAGAGCAATGAAACATGCGAAAAGCCATTCGGAAAGGGACCAAATTTCTTCTTCGTTCAAGTGCCCCCGCTTCATGCGGCTTTATGGCAGAGGCGGTCGGAACCCGTCAAGGGTCTCCGCTGCGCTTCGATGAACGCGAAAAGCCGCGCCCTTGGCAAGGTTCATCTTGGCCAGCCGCCACGTGGTGTAGTTGGACTCCTGCCCGTAGATGGAAATATCGCCGATGCGCCCGCTGTGCGCCTCAATGAACTTCTCACTCTGGACAAACATTCCGCCGGAGCCGCAGCAGGGGTCGTAGACGCGGCCCTTGTACGGGGCCAGCATCTCGACCAGTACGCGGACAACGTGGGACGGCGTGTAGAACTGCCCGCCCTTCTTACCTTCGGCGCTGGCGAACTGCGAGAGAAAGTATTCGTAGACGCGCCCCAGCATATCCTTGGAGCGGTCCGCCGGACTGCCAAGGGCGATGTTGCTCACCAGATTGATGAGTTGGCCGAGGCGCTGCTTGTCGAGGCCGGGGCGGGAGTAGTCCTTGGGCAGGACGCCTTGCAGCGATGGGTTGTCGCGCTCGATGGCCGCCATGGCGTCATCAACCAGCTTGCCGATAGTGGGCTGAGGCGCATTGTCCTTGAGAACCGACCAGCGGCCTTCCTTGGGCACCCAAAAAATGTTTTCGGCCCGGTATTCGTCCGGGTCCTCGGGATCGGCCCCCTCGGCAACCAGCGTGACGAGTTCGGCGTGTTTGGCCTCAAATGCGTCCGAAATGTACTTGAGGAAGATCAGCCCCAAGACAACGTGCTTGTATTCAGCCGCATCCATGTTGTTGCGCAGCGCGTCTGCCGCCGCCCAGAGTTGCGCTTCGAGGCCGTCAAAAGCCGAATTGGAAGAAGAGTTTGCAGGAGTTCCCATAACTTTCACTTGGCTGGTATGGTAGCAGACCGGGGATGCTGTCTGCGGGCCACCAGAGAACCTGCTGTTGGGTTGCAAGGGGGCTGCGTATCCGCAAAAGCGCCCACGAGCGAAATCCTGACAGTGCTACGAACGACACGCAAAGAGGGAATGGTTTTCAGTGCCCTTCAGGGAGAACATATAGCCTATAAGGCGTCGTACATCTGGGTAGGTGTCCATGCCGGGATTATAGCTCTGCCCCGCCGTGTTGCTCGTGGCAAGTTTTCTTTTCTCCGCCTCCCCCCACGGTTAGAATTGTTCTGGAAAATCTAGTCTCGATCTCTCCCCTTCCCGTCATGCGATGAACCCACGACGCACGCGCGATCAGATATTGCGTGAAGTCTTGTAAATGCAGATGGTTATAGTATTGCCTATTGTGACACATCTGACATATACTACACCATGAAAGAGGGAACGAATATGGTCCCAACGAAGAAGGCTACTGCCCGACCGAAGCGCAAGATCGTTGCACCCGCAGAGACGCGCACGCAGATCCGGCTAACCGTCGATTCCAAATTCACCAAGAGCCATTTCGGCCAGCTCTTTGCTGTGCTCAAAATCCGGCGAAAGAACGCTCTCGCCGAGCACATCATCATGAATTTCAAAACCAAGGCGGCACAGGCGCAGCTTGTGGCGTTCTATAACGGCCCATGGCTGGACATTCCGTTTCAGAGCATCGACACTTCCTTCGTGTTTCCGTTGACACACGATATTGCAGACGAGCTGGAGAGAGTGGGCGGGGAGATTCTCGGTGGGGTGAACAAGTCCAAGACGTTTCGCGTTATGGTGGCCTACTTCGCCTTCGTTCATAAGCTGAAAACTCCGACGCATTCCATGCCGGCATAGTCTTTGCACCCTTCATTGAAGGGAAATTACGCAGCTCTTAGTGGCTTCAGGCTTTCACTGTTGCGGCCTTCGCTTTCACTTTTGCGGCGCGTGGAGTGCGCGGTGCGGGCTTGATGGGATCGGGAATCGCTCTGGACATTTCTTCTGCCTTTTCTCCGAGCAACTTGGTGAACTCATTCAAAAGCTCCGCATGATGCTTCGCCAGATACTTTTCAATACGGGCGTTTGTCGTCAGGCGTTCGATATATCCAAGACCGATAGTCAGGTCAAGAGCCTGGGTAGCATATGTCTCCTCAACTTGTTTCAGGTCAGAGAGCAGTGCCTCCGACTCGCCCTGTAGCGCCTCCAATTGGGCCTGGGCACCTGGGCTGGATCGGCTCACCTTCTCAGGATTCGTTATCAACTCAGGCTTTGTAATCGTCAGGAGCGCCTTCGCCATTTTTCCCGAGTAGTCGTTGGCATGTATCATCCGCTCAGCCGCTTGGATTTGACCGATTGGTTTCATCTTGCGGAACAATCCATAAGTAAAAACAGAAACACGCCGATTCGCGAGAAGCTGAACCACTTCAGGGCAGACGCCATCCAACATGGATCTTTTCCGGCGGATCGTATCGACATCGACCGCAAGCGACACTGAAATGTCATGCTCACTGACGCCGTTCGACAATGCCTTCAGAATCATATAGTGCTCGCCGATGTTGGAAAGGCGATTGACCCGCTTATTGTATGTATATCCCTCGTCGTCGGTCGCAAAGATGCACTTGACCTCATGCTCGTTGCGCTGCTTCAGAATGTCCAACCGAAGCGCACCATCGAGAAGCAAGTATTGTCCGTCTGCAACTGGAGCAACTACGAGCGGTTCCACAACTCCAACGTGCGCAATTGACGCCGCAATCTGCTTGTACTTCTTTGATTTCCGCACTTCTTGAGTTGGAACCATCCGTGGCGTGATGGATGAAATCGGAAGCAGAACGGTTTTGAGATCGAAGCCAATTGTTGCTGATGAGGTCACTGTGAGTCCCTCCTATGCGATGCGGTCAGCAAGATGCTTTGGAATGTCCTGGATTGATTCCGCGCGCAGGAGCGTGACGAAATTCTCGTCCTGAAGGAGCCGCTTCATCGCGGTGGAAAGGATCATCAACCGATGGGTCACAGCATTCAGCCGAGTTACGGCGGAACGCTGGCGCTGCACATGCTGCTCATACTCTGCAATCAGTGCTCCAGCCGAAACCTTTTTCTTGGCGGGGCCTGTTTCGCGTGATCCGCGATCCCTTGCCAATCGCATTGCGATGATGCGCCGAGCAGTCGCCAACTTTGCTCCTCGAAGGTCACCCTTTTCATACGCCTCAATGAGAGCTTCCTGGACCTGCTCGTTGGTTCCCGTAGAAATAATGATTGCAATTCGAAGCGGGATTCTCCCGTCGTCTACAGCCTGGAGAAGAACCTCCTCGCCCTTTTTGAGAAGCTGCACAATTCCGTATGCGTAGCTTTTCTCCAATCCGAGCTTTTGGGAAATCTCCTCGGCCTTGTATCCTCTTTCGGTCAAACTACGAACCTCGAACAACAGGGCTTTGTTGGATGGCGGCCTCCGGGCAATATTCTCAACCAAGCTCATCAGATATAGCTGCTCACGCGTGACATCCATGATGATTGCGGGGATTGACGTTTTCCCCAACGCCGCGCAGGCTTCTAACCTGCCCTGACCGCATACCAGTTCATACTGAAATCCCCCGCCTGCTGATGCGCGTTTGGTCACTAGAATCGGCTTCTTGAGTCCCACGGTGTCAATGCTGGCAACTATAGATTGGAACGTCACCGGATTCCGTGGCCGTGGATTGGCAACGAATACATGAGAAATCTCAATCATCTGAATTTGTTCTTCGTTCATGCTGCCCTCTCAATCCATGTGCGTTCGGCCATGCCTTCCAAGAACTTCAAATCATCGAATCTGTAGAGGTCGATCAGGATGCCATTCTCCCTGCTCAGTCGAAGGCGCTTCGTGAACAGGTCGGTGCCGGGAAACATGTAGTAGTCTCGAACCGATTGATTGTCCGGCTCAAGCCGAACTGCAATCGTAACGTCTGGACGGAGTGAAGTATCGAAGCGCAGATTCCATCGCATACTGCCACTCGCGGTTGGCTGGCACCTGGCCATTATCATTGATAGCGAGAATTCCTCGTTGACGATGAATAGTTCCGTAATTGGGTCCTGTCGCACGGAGGCACCAACCTCACGCAGCCTGGTTACAAGCGTTTCGCAGTGTTCGGCGTACGCTTCGCGCAACTTCCTGTTGATCTCAATGAAGGCGAAATCCCGTTCTGGCGTAAAGCCCACGAGCGTGTACGCTCGCGCCAGTGAACTGAATCGAGACCGATATGCGCCGCTGGACGGCATTCCTTCCGACTCGTCGATCAAAACACCTGACAGAGTGCCGTAGCGTTTGAACAGGTTTTGTAATTGTTCCAGCATTTCGTCATCTGTGTAGTGCTTTGATCGTGCCTGGATGATCTGCTGTGCACGGCTGAACACTTCAGGGGCAATAACAGCCTCAAACGCAGCCTCCTTGCGAATCCACATGCCCGGTGGATTTGCTATGCGCCTTTTCTTCAGCTTGAATGACTTGCGATTGTATACGTTCATGCCCGCGTACTTTGGATTGGTCAACAACTGGTGTACAGTGCCGCGTGTCCATTGCCTCGACAGGTCAGTCCGTAGGCCGCGATCATTGAGCGATTGTGCAATCTGTGCTTCGGTTCGTTCATCTTGTGTGAAGGCTTTGAATATCTCCCTGACCACCTGAAGTTCATCGGCTGGGCCTGGGACAAGAATGACTCGATCTGTTTGGATGCTTTTCTGCTGGCCACGAGAAAGTAGTTCCTTGGGAGTTCCGTCCATGGCTACCAATTGCCGCCGCAAACCATATCCAGCCGGACCACCCTGCCGGTATCCCAACTCAATCAAACGGCACTGCCCGGCAAAAACCTTCACCGACAGTTCGCGGCTGTATTCACCAGCCATCGTTCGCTTGACACTTTTGATCAAGTTCGAGATCGGACTGCCGTCGTTCTCAAACTGCTCGGCGCAGTAGTGAACATTTACTCCTGCTCTCCGGCAGATGTACTCGTGGTAAGCACTCTCGTCTACATCTTGAAACCGGCCCCAGCGGCTAACGTCGTAGACCAGTACGACGCTGAAGTCGGCATGTCCGGATTCTGCCTCTTCGAGCAGTTTCTGAAGTTCTTCTCTTCCGGCCAGGGTGAGACCACTTTTGCCGGAATCGGCGTGTGTTACCACAATTTCCATGCCATGCTGCTCCGCGTAGCGGGCGATGGCATCCGACTGATTTTCAGTAGAATATTGCTGATGCTCCGTTGACATCCGCACATATTGCGCGGCGCGTATCGGCTTCCGAACGGGTTTGGGATGTTGCTGATC
>Ga0187847_10001509_pt1 | contig 20677 bp, 13 predicted proteins | sample June2016WEW_4_10_FD_132458 | JGI IMG/M metagenome (GOLD analysis project Ga0187847, IMG submission 132458) | Peatland microbial communities from SPRUCE experiment site at the Marcell Experimental Forest, Minnesota, USA - June2016WEW_4_10 | ecosystem: Environmental > Terrestrial > Soil >...
CCCGAGTACGGCGACGGCTGGGGGCGCTTCTCCCAGACCGCCGGCGGGCGCACCGGCATGCCGGCGCCGCGCACGGTGCGACGGGCCCCGTTCATCCAGTGGCAGGCCCCGCTGGCCTGGACGACGCTCAGCCTGACCCTGCGCGTCAACGGCGAGGCCCACTACGAGCTCACGGGCGCGAGCCGCTTCCCGCGCCACTGGGTCTACGACCACCAGGGCCAGCTCATCAACAAGTCGGGCCTCATCGACTTCAACGACTGGTACCGCAAGTCCTTCGGCAAGCACACGCCCTGGGGCGAATCGGAGTCCGAGGCCTTCGTCACGGTCGTCGAGACGGCGCTCGAACGTTCGCTCTCGAAGCAACTCATGAGCGGCGCGGCCAAACCTAAGATACTGAAGATCGGCAAGGGCTCGAGCCTGGTGCGCCAGGGGGAGAAGGGAACGGACGTGTACCTGATTCTCGACGGCGTCGCGCGCATCGAGGTCGACGGCCAACGCCTGGCCGAGTACGGTCCGGGCGCCCTGCTGGGCGAGCGTGCGCACCTTGAGGGCGGCACGCGCACCTCGTCGATCGTGGCGGTGACGAACTGTCGCGTCGCGTCGGTGCCGGGCGAGGCGCTCGACCGCGAGGCCTTGGAAGAGCTCTCCAGCGGACATCGTCGCGAAGAGACGGGCGCGGGCTGACCGCGTGCGGGTCCACTTCTTGGGCGTACGAGGCTCGACGCCGGCTCCGGGGCCTGAGTTCGTGCGCTACGGGGGACATACGTCGTGCCTGGCGATCGTGCGCGACGGCGAGGACGTGCCCGCACTGCTGCTCGACGCCGGCACCGGCATCCGGCGCGCGACGTCACTGTTGGGCGCGGGGGCCTTCGACGGCACCATCCTGCTGACCCACCTGCACTGGGACCACGTGCACGGGCTGCCCTTCTTCAGCGGCGGCGACCGCGACGACAGCCGCGTCGACGTCTACCTGCCCGACCCCCAGGACGGGACGTCGGCCGTCGAACTGCTCTCGCGCGGCATGTCGCCGCCGCACTTCCCGGTGCGCCCCGACGAGTTGCGCGGACGCTGGACGATCTCGAACCTCTCTCCCGGCCAGCACCAGTTCGAGGGCTTCGAGGTCGTCGCGCACGAGATCCCCCACAAGGGCGGGCGAACGTTCGGCTACCGGGTGAGCGACGGCCACTCGACGATCACCTACATGCCCGACCACTACCCGAGCTCGCTGGGCGACGGACCGGACGGCTGGGGCGAGTACCACCCCGCTGCGCTGGCGCTCGCGCGCAACAGCGACGCCCTGATCCACGACGCGCAACTGGTCGGCGAAGAGTTGGCGGCCGAGGCGTGGTTCGGCCACGCGGCCAGCGAGTACGCCGTGGCGCTCGCACGCCACGCCGGTGCTCAGCGGGTCGTGCTCTTCCATCACAAGCCCGACCGCACCGACGACGCGCTGGACGAGATCGCGCTGCGCTTCGAGGACGACACTGCGGTGCTCCTCGCCACGCAGTCGACGGTGCTCGAGCTGTGAGTGTGAGCTCGACGTCGCTGCTCGACGTCGCGGTCGTCGGCTCGGGGCCCAACGGCCTGGCCGCGGCGCTCGTGCTGGCGCGCGCCGGACTGCGTGTCGAGGTCTTCGAGGGGGCCGAGAGCCCCGGCGGGGGCTGTCGCACGCAGGAGCTGACGCTGCCCGGGTTCCACCACGACGTCTGCTCGACGATCCAGTCGATGCTGCCGCTCTCGCCCTTCTTCGCCGGCGTCGACCTCGAGCGGCTCGGGGTGCGCCTTCGCACACCGGACATCGCCTTCGCCCACCCCCTCGACGGCGGGCGGGTCGCTTACGTCGAGGGCTCCGTCGAGCGCACGGCGCAGGGCTTGGGCGTCGACGGCGCCGCCTACACGCGCCTGATGGAACCCCTGGTGCGCCACTCGGCGACGATCGTGCCCAACGTGCTCGCGCCGTTGCGTTCTGTGCCGAAGAGCCCGCTGTCGATGGCCCGCTTCGCGCTCGCCGGCCTGCCCGCGGCGACAAGATTGGCCCGGCGATTCTCGAGTGACGAGGCCAAGGCCCTCTGGGCCGGCGTCTGCTCGCACGCCATGTTGCCCCTCGACGCCCCGGTGACGGCGGCCTTCGGGATCTTCCTCACCATCACGGCCCACGTGGGCGGTTGGCCGGTCGTCGAGGGCGGCAGCGCGCGGCTGATCGAAGGTCTGGTCGCGGCCCTTAACGAAGCCGGCGGCGAGGTGCACACCGGTCGGTGGATCCGCTCCCTGCAGGACCTGCCCCCCGCGCGCGCGACGCTCTTCGACACGTCGCCCGAGACCCTCGTCGCGGTGGCGGGCAACCGTCTGGGACCGCGCTACAAGCGCGAGCTCGCGAGGTTTCGCTACGGGCCGGGGACCTGCAAGGTCGACTGGGCCCTGTCGGGACCGGTGCCGTGGACGGCGCCCGAGTGCCATCGGGCCGGCACCGTGCACGTGGGCGGGAGCTTCCACGAGGTGGTCGGCGCCGAGGGCGACGTGGCGGCCGGGAAGCACCCCGAGCGGCCCTACTGCCTCGTCGTGCAGCCGAGCATCATCGACACCACGAGGGCGCCGCAGGGCGAGACGACCCTGTGGGCCTACTGCCACGTTCCCAACGGCTCGAACCTGGACATGACGTCGCGCATCGAGGCCCAGATCGAACGGTTCGCGCCGGGCTTCAGGGACCTCATCCTCGCGCGTTCGACCATCACGGCCGAGCAGAGCGCGGCGCACAACCCCAACTACGTCGGCGGCGACATCAACGGCGGCGCGGGCAACCTGCGCCAGACGGTCTTTCGCCCGACCATGCGCTGGAACCCGTACCGCACCGGCACCGACGGGATCTACCTCTGCTCGGCCTCGACGCCCCCGGGCGGGGGAGTGCACGGCATGTGCGGCGTCGGCGCGGCCCACGCGGTGCTCGACGACCTCGAGGTCGACCGCGAGACCTAGCCGAGAGCGCGTGACGCTCGACCGAGACGGTCCTTTCGCTGTGGTGGTACTACGACGTCGGCAGGTGGGTTGGCTGCCTTGGAAGAGGCGACTGGCAACGTGAGACTTTGCTCGAGGCCGCGAACGGGTCGTGGCGCACGAGGGTGGTGACGTGAATCTGGCTCTTGCCGTGGCGTGGTACCGCTATCGGGCGAGCTTTCGACGACGGCTTTCGAGCTATCTGAGCGTGATGCTGCTGGTCGCGCTGGTCGGGGGCTTGGCGCTGGCGTCCCTCGCCGGCGCACGGCGCACCGATTCGTCGTTTGCGGTGTACCTGGCGAGCACCCATCCTTCGACCGCGGCTCTCTTCAGCCGCTACGACGATCCACAACTGGGAATGAACACCGGCTACACCGCCGCTCTGCAAAAGAAGATCGCGCACCTTCCCTTGGTCGTGCGCAGCGCCACCGCCATCATCTTCGACGCCAATATTGACAAGAGCAGCATCAAGGGCGTCCACGACCATCTCGGCCCGGGGGAGGAGCCACCGGCCTTTCTTGGCAGTCTCAACGGCGAGTTCTCGAGCGTCGACCGTGTCACCTTGCTCGCGGGAAAGCGACCGAGTCCGTCGTCGCGCGACGAGGCGATGATGAACGCCCAGGCGGCCAGGGAATATGGACTGCACATCGGCTCGGTGATCGACATCCCCCTGTACACGGACGTGGCGATCAATTCGCCCAAGAACTTCCCGCCCTTTCTGATCGCCAAGGTCACGATGGTCGGTGAGTTCGAGGCGAGCCGCGACGTGATCGAGAGCGACATCTCGGCCCTCGGTTCGAGCGCGATCATCTTCTCCCAGGGCCTCACTCGCGAGCTTGCCCCGAAGTGCTCCACCGGCACCGAGACGTTCCTGATCATCAAGGGGGGTGACGTCAACGCCACACGGGTGCTCAAGGAGGTGGGCCAGTTCGACCCGATCGCTCAGCACTTCCCGGCCGAGATCACCTCGAGCTTCTTGCCCGTCGCGCAACAGTCGATCTCGCCGGAGGCCATCGCGCTGGGGATCTTCGGCGCCGTCACCGCGTTGGCCACCGTGCTGATCGCCGGATTGATGATCGGGCGGCTCCTGCGCGTGGGCGCGGATGAACTCGACACCATTCGCGCCCTGGGCGCCTCGCGAGCGATGATGCTGCTCGACGGTCTGCTCGGCGTGCTCGGGGCGGTCGTGGTGGGTTCGCTGTTCGCCGTCGTCGAGGCGGTGCTGCTCTCACCGATCGCCCCGCTGGGGTCCGTGCGTCACGTCTACCCGGATCGCGGCATCGCCTTCGACTGGACCGTGCTCGGGTTCGGGTTCGTGGCGTTGGTGGCCGTGATGGGACTGCTCGCTCTCGTGCTCGGCCGGCGCGAAGTGCGCCGGGCTACCACCGATCGCCGTTCACCGCCGTTCAAGCGAGAGAATCGCGTGATCCGATCGATGGCCAACTCCGGATTGCCGATCTCGGCGGTGACGGGGATTCGCTTCGCCCTCGAGCCGGGGCGCGGGCGTAGTTCCGCGCCGGTTCGTTCGGCCGCCTTCGGCGCGGTCTTGGCCGTCGGCGTCTTGGTGGCGACAGTGACCTTCGGCGCGAGTCTCGATAGTCTCGTCTCGCATCCGGCGCTGTATGGATGGAACTGGGACTACGCCCTCCTGTCCGGCTTCGGCGGGGCCGAGGACCTTCCGGGCCCGCAGGTGGCCAAGTTCCTTGACCATGATCGCGACATCTCGCAGTGGTCAGGCGTCTACATCACCAAGTCCACCCTGGACGGTCAGGCGGAGAACGTCATCGCCGAGAATCCCGGCGCGTCCGTGCAGCCGCCGATCCTGACCGGCCACGGCCTCGAAGCGGCCAACGAGGTCGTGCTCGGCACGGCCACCCTGCATTCGCTGCACGCGAAGTTGGGCGGCACCGTAAAGTTCGATAACGGTGCCTCGAAGCCATTGACGTTGCGCGTCGTCGGCACGATGACGACACCCGCGATCGGCAACAACGCGGGACTGGGTAACGGTGAGCTCGTCGCTTCGAGCGACTTCCCGACCGCCCTGCTGAATATCCAGAGCTCGACGATTCCCGGTCCCAACGCGATTCTCGTGCGGATTCGTTCGGGGGTCTCGCCACGCGACGCACTTCGCTCGCTCGAGTTGGTCAACTACGAGGTGAACCACGTCCCCAACGCGCAGGGATCCGGGGGTGGCGTCGTACCGGTGCTGCGTCCCGCGGAGATCGTGAACTTCAGGTCCATGGGCACGATCCCGACCCTGCTCGCGTCCGGTCTCGCCGCGGGTGCGGTCGCCGCGCTCGGCCTGACGCTCACGGCGTCGGTACGACGGCGTCGCCGTGATCTCGCGTTGCTCAAGTCCATGGGCTCCACGCAGCGCCAACTGGCCACGTCGATCGCCTGGCAGTCGAGCGTGGCGGCGCTGATCGGTTGCGTGGTGGGCATCCCGATCGGCGTCGTGGTGGGCCGCGAGCTGTGGATCTCCTTCGCGACGGGTATCAACGCGGTGCCCACTCCCACCGTGCCGGTGCTGACCCTCGTCCTGGTCGGGGTGGGCGCCATGTTGTTCGCCAATTTGGTCGCGGCCGTTCCGGGACGGATCGCCGCGCGTACCTCGACGGCGCTGGTGCTGCGGGCCGAATGACGCTCATAGCGGGCCGTCGAGAGCGGCGAAGCGTAGTGGTAGTACGAACGAAGTTGGTGCGCAGACCACCCGAGGTGGCGAGGGACGTCGCGCGAAACTAGAGGGTGAACACCGCGCTCGCGCTAGGGGGAGTGTTGTCCAGCACACACATCATGGATATCGCGTGGTACCGGTTTCGGGTGACGTTTCGTCGTCGCCTGACCAGCTACCTCTCCGTGGTGCTGCTCATTGGCCTGGTCGGCGGGTTGGCCATGGCGTCGATCGCGGCCGCCCGTCGCACGCAGTCGTCGTATCCGACCTTCATGGCGAGCACCAACCCCTCCGACGTGACGATGGCCGCGTACGACCAGGCGACCGAGGGCGGACCGGGTCCCGACCTGACCAAGAAGATCGCCGCCCTGCCCGGCGTCACGTCAGTGCGCACCGGCTTCACACCCCCGCTCGTGCCGCTCACTCGAGCGGGGGTGCCGCGCCTATCGACGCTGGGCTACATCGAGACCGCGGGAAGCGTCGACGGACTCTTCTCTCGACAGGACAAGCTGGCCTTCACCCAAGGACACGCCGCCAACCCGAAGCGGCCGGACCAGATCGTCATGACCGCCACCGCCGCGCGCGCCTACGGCGTGCGCGTCGGCGACGTGGTGCCCATGGGCCTCTACCTGCCGGCCCAGGAGAACGCGGCCGGTTTCGGCACGGCCGCGGTCAAGCCCGCGTTGGTGCTGCACATGACAGTCGTGGGCATCGCCGTCTTGAACACCCAGGTGGTGCAGGACGGCGTCGACCAGGTGTACGGCTTCGTCTTCACCTCCCCGGCCCTCAACAAACTGCTGACCGCCGAGGTGAAGAGTCTCCCCCCTTCGTTGTACGACGTCCAGTTCGCCAACGGTGACGCGACCATCGCCAAGGACGAGCACGAACTCCAGAGTGCCGTCCCGCCCGGCATCGCCACCGAGTACCACGTCACCTCCCAAGTCGTCTCGACGACGGAACTCGCGATCAAGCCCGAGTCGGTGGCGCTCGGCGCCTTCGGCGTCATTGCGGCGCTGGCCTGCCTCGTGCTGGCGGCCCAGGCGATCTCCCGTCTGTTCCAGCGCGGTGAGGAAGACCGTCGTATCGTGCGCTCGCTCGGGGCGAGCCCGGCCGCGATCGTGTTTGAAGACATGCTCGGCGTCGGGGCCTCGGTGGTCGTGGGGACGATCGTCGCCGCGAGCGTCGCCGTCGCGCTGTCGCCGCTCGCGCCCATCGGACCGGTGCGGTCGGTCTATCCCGACCGGGGCATTTCGTTCGACTGGACGGTGCTGGGCGTTGGTTGCGCGGCGTTGGTGGTGGTGCTCGCGGCCGCGGCCTTGGCCCAGTCCGTGCGGACCACACCTCACCGCCGTCCGCAACGACGGCTTGCGGTTCGACCGTCCAACGTCGTGCGCGTGCTGCGGGCGGCGGGCATGTCCGTCCCGGGCGTCGTTGGCGTGCACTTCGCCTTCGAGCGCGGACGGGGCCGCACCGCCGTGCCGGTGCGCTCCGTGCTGGTCGGCACCGTCTTCGCCGTCGCTATGGTCGTGTCGACCCTCACGTTCGCCAGCGGCCTCAGCACCCTCGTGTCGCACCCCGCGCTGTATGGATGGAACTTCAGCTACGCGCTCAATCCCACGAACTCCGTCCCACCCAAGGCGCTGACCCTACTCGACCACGACCCGGACGTGGCCGCCTGGGGCGGGTACGACTATACCGACGCCCAGATCGACGGACAGACCTTCCCGCTGCTCTTGATGGCGAACCACGAGAAGGTCTTCCCGCCGCTGCTGGCCGGCCACGAGGTCGACGGGAACGACCAGGTCGTGTTGGGCGCGCAGACGATGGCCGAACTGCATAAGCAGATCGGCGACACGGTGGACATCAGTTACGGCACGAAGGCTGACGCGCCGATCTTCGTTCCTCCTACGCCACTCACGATCGTCGGCACGGCGACGTTACCGGCGATCGGCTACTCCACGTTCATCGCGGAGCACACCTCCATGGGCACCGGCGCCGTCGTCTCGCTCGGCATGCTGCCCACGGCGATGGCCAAGGCCATCAGCAATCCGGACCCGAATCTCAACGGCCCCGAAGGGGTCTTCGTGCGATTGAAGCCCGGGGTCGCGGCGTCGGCGGGCAAGGCCAATCTGGAGGTGATCGCCCGCGCGGCCAACAAGGTATTCGCCGCCGACAAGAACGCGACCGGCAACAGCGTCACCGTGCTGGGTGTCGTGCATCCGGCCCAGATCGTGAACTATCGAACCATTGGCTCGACGCCGGTGATTCTGGCCCTCGGACTGGCCCTCGGAGCGATCGTCGCCCTCGGACTCACCCTCACCTCATCGGTTCGTCGACGTCGCCGCGACCTCGCGCTCCTCAAGACCCTCGGCTTCACCCAACGCCAGCTCTCGGCGGCGGTCGCGTGGCAGGCCACCGTGGACGCCGTGGTCGGCATCGTGATCGGGCTGCCGCTCGGCATCGTCATCGGTCGCGAACTGTGGATCCTGTTCGCGCGCAACATCAACGCCGTGCCCGACGCCACGGTGCCGGTGATCTCGGTCCTGCTCGTGGCGATCGGCACGCTGGTCTTCACCAACCTGGTGGCGGTGCTGCCGGGGTTGAGCGCCGCGCGCACGTCGACGGCCCTGGTGCTGCGCGCCGAGTGACAAGGCCCCTGGACCTGATCCCAGGTGGTGGTACCACACGGTTCATTGGTGGGCTGACTGCCTGTGTCGCCGGGGCCGGTTCGGCCAGACTGCCACTACTAGATGTCGTCGCACTATGAGGGGAGCCGTGCCGTGAGGGGCCACGCCGTCTATCTCGCCTGGTACCGACTACGCGCCACCCTGGCGCGCGACGTGGGCGCGTACCTGAGCGTCGTGCTGCTGATCGGACTGGTCGGCGGCATCTCCATGGCGTCGCTCGCCTCGGCGAGGCGCACCCAGTCGTCCTACCCCACGTTCCTCGCCTCGACCAATCCCTCGGACCTCACGATGGCCGTCTACAACGCCCAGGCGAACGGGGGACCGGGACCGTCGTTGACCAAGGAGATCGCTCGCCTGAGTGACGTCCAGCGGGTGCGCGCGCTGGTCTCGCCGCCGACCGTGCCGCTCGACTCGCGCGGCGCGCCCCGTCTCAGCACGCTCGGCTACGTCGTCTCACTGGGTAGCCCCGACGGCCTGTTCCTGGATCAAGACCGCCTCGCCGTCTACGCCGGGCGCAACGCCAATCCTAGACGGGTGAACGAGGTCACGATGACCGCCTCGGCGGCTCGTATCCTCGGCGTGCGCTTGGGCGGCACGCTGCCCCTCGGTCTCTACACCAGTGCGCAGCTGGGCCTGCCCGGTTTCGGAACGCCGAAGGTGAAGCCGGTGATGCGTACGCTCGCGAAGGTCGTCGGCATCGTCAATCTCAACAGCGAGATCGTCGAGGACGGTGTCGACGAGCAGTACGGTTTCGTCTTCGTCACGCCGGCTTACCTGAAGGAGGCGTTCGTGCGGTCGCCCGGTCACGAGACGCCCGCGCTGTACGACATCCAGCTCAAAGCGGGTCAGATGAGTATCCCAGAGGCGGAAAACAAGCTGGTCGATCTCGTCCCGGCGCACTTCACGTACGAGTTCCACGTCACCTCTCGCGTGACCTCTGAGGTCGAGCTCGCGATCAAGCCCGAGTCGGTGGCCCTGGGCGCATTCGGCGTGATCGCGGCGCTGGCCTGTCTGGTGCTGTCGTCCCAGGCGATCGGACGGCTGCTACGCCGCGGTGACGACGAGCGCGACGTCATGCGCTCGCTCGGGGCCAGTCCGGCCGACAACGTCGCCGACGGTCTGCTGGGTGTCGCCGGCGCCATCGTGCTCGGTTCGCTCGTGGCCCAACTCGTCGCCCTGTCGCTCTCACCGCTCGCGCCGCTCGGCCCGGTGCGGGCGGTCTATCCGTCGCGCGGACTTTTCGTTGACTGGACCGTGCAGGGCCTCGGTCTGCTCGTGCTGTTGGTCGGCCTCGGGGCCATGGCGCTCGCGGTGTCGCTGCGCGCGCAGCGCCAGCGGGTTCAACGATCTCACCAGGTCGTGACACGTCCCTCGAGCGTCGTGCGCGCAGCCCAGGCGGCGGGACTGAGCATCGCGGGCGTCGTGGGCGTGCACTTCGCCGTCGAGCCGGGACGGGGTCGCACCGCGGTGCCCGTGCGATCGGTGATGTTCGGCACGGCGCTGGCGGTGACGATGGTCATCGCCACGGTCACGTTCGCGAGCGGACTGGGCACGCTCGTATCGCACCCGGCCCTCTACGGCTGGAACTGGAACTACGCGCTCAATCCCACCAACGACGTCCCGCCGTCGGCCCTCGCGGCGCTCCAGCACGACCCTGACGTCGCCGCGTGGTCCAGCGTCGACTACACCGACGCCGAGATCGACGGCGAGACCTTTCCGATCCTGTTGATGTACAACAACGCCAAGGTGGCGCCGCCGATCCTCACGGGCCACGAGGTGCGGGCCGACAACCAGATCGTCCTGGGCGCCGCGACGATGCAGCAGCTGCACAAGCAGCTGGGCGACACCGTGGTCGTCAGCTACGGCAGCTCCGGGGACGCCCCGGCCTACGTGCCGCCCACGACCTTGACCATCGTCGGCACCGCGACGCTGCCCGCCGTGGGTTACTCCAGCTTCGTCGCGGAGCACACCTCGATGGGCACCGGCGCCATCGTGCCTTACGGCATCCAACCGCGGGCCATGCAGGCGACCTTCCACAGTCCCGACCCGAACCTGAACGGGCCGGAGCTGGTCTTCGTGCGGATGCGCCCCGGGGTGGCCGCCGGCGCCGCGAAGGCCAACCTGCAGGCCATCGCCCGCCGAGCCGACAAGCTCTTCTCCGCCGATCCGCACGCCACCGGCAACACGCTCGACGTGCTCGGTGTCGAACGGCCGGCGCAGATCGTGGACTACCGCTCGACCGGATTCACGCCGGTGATCCTCGCGGGCGGCCTCGCGCTCGGCGCGATCGTCGCGCTCGGCCTGACGCTGGGCTCCTCGGTCCGGCGACGCAAGCGCGACCTGGCGCTGTTGAAGTCGTTCGGTTTCACCCGGCGTCAGCTGATGTCGGCCATCGGGTGGCAGGCGAGCGTGGACGCCGTGGTGGGCGTCGTCGTGGGGGTGCCGCTGGGCGTCGTGCTCGGTCGCGAGCTCTGGACCCTCTTCGCGCGCAGCATCGACGCGGTGCCCGACGCCACCGTGCCCGGACTCGTGGTGGCGCTCGTTGCCGTGGGCACGCTGGTCTTCGTCAACCTCGTGGCGGTGCTACCGGGGCTGAGCGCCGCGCGCACGTCGACGGCGCTCGTGCTGCGGGCCGAGTAGGGACGACGCGTGCGACACCGTGCACTCGCTGATCGCCTCGCCTGGTTGGCGTGCGAAGGGCACGTCGCGTGAACGGCCGAGCGTTGACGCTCGCCTGGTACCGATTCCGCGCGACATTACGCGTCCGGCGCGCCGGGTACCTCGCGGTGGTGCTGCTCGTCGCCCTGGTGGGCGGCGTCGCCATGGGGGCGTTGGCCGGCGCCCGCCGAACGGAGTCGGCCTTCCCCCGTTACCTCGCCAGCACCCACGCCACCGCCTTCCAGGCCGACATCTGGAACCTGGGCGAGTCGCTGAACGGCCCGGCGACGACGAGCATCGCGCGTCGCCTCGGTCACCTCGCGGGCGTCGTGCGGGTGACGAGCGCGCCGTCGCTGTTGATGGTGCCCGTCAATAAGGACGGCCAGGCCCCGCCGTCCGACGCCGCGATCTACGGCAGCGAGGTGAACATCGTGGGCAGCGTCGCCGGGATGTACTTCCGCTCCGACCGGGTCAGCGTCATCAGCGGACGATTGGCCGATCCCCGTTCGACGAGGGAGATGGACGCGACGGCCGCCGCCGCGTCCATCCTGGGCTGGCACGTCGGTGAGACCATCAGGTTCGCGGACATCACCCCGGCCGAGGCCGAGTCGGGGACCTTCGTGCCCTCGGCGGCCGACGCCAAGTCGGTGGTCTCCGTGAAACTCGTGGGGCTCGTGGTGTTCGCCACGCAGGTCGCCCACGACGAGGTGGACCGTTATCCGTCCGACGTCTTGATGACCCCGGCGCTGACGCGTGAACTGCGCTCGTCGACGACCCTGCCGCTCTACGGCTTCGTGCTCAAGAACGGCGCGCGCTCCGTCACCGCGGTGCAGAACGAGATCATCAAGGTGCTGCCCAAGTCGACGGTGTACGCCTTCCACGACACCTCGACCGTGCTCGGTCAGGTGCAGCGCGCCAGCCGGCCCGTGGCGATCGCGCTGGGCGTCTTCGGCCTGATCGCCGCCCTGGCCGTCCTGCTGATCGGCGGGCTCACCATCGCCCGTCGACTCTGGGCCGACAGCGGCGACGTCGACATCCTTCGAGCGCTCGGCGCCGACTCGGTCAGCGCCACCGCGGAGGCGACGCTCGGCCTGCTCGGGGCCGTGGTGCTGGGCGCCCTGCTCGCGGCGGCGGTGGCTCTGCTGATCTCTCCCTTGACGCTGCTCGGTCCGATACGCGACGTCGAACCGTCGCCCGGCTTCAGCGCCGACTGGACCGTGCTGGGTACCGGCGTCGCGGTCATCGTGCTCGCACTGGGTCTGCTCACCATCGTGCTCGCCTTTCGACGGGCCCGGCGCTCGGGCTCGCGGGGCCAGGAGCCCGTCGTGCGAGACTCGGCCGTCGTGACGGCGGCCTCGAGGGCCGGACTGGCGCTGCCGGCCCTGGTCGGAGTGCGCTTCGCGCTCCAGCGCGGCCGGGGCCGCACCTCGGTGCCGGTGCGCTCGGTGCTGGTGGGCTCGGTACTGGCCGTGCTGGTCGTGACGGCAACGGTCACCTTCGCCAACAGTCTGCGCGTGCTCAACGCCAGTCCGGCGCTCTACGGCTGGAACTGGAACTACGCCATCGACACCGGGGCCGGCGGCAGCGTGCCGCCGATCACGTCGACGCTGTTGGGCCGGGACCGTGACGTGGCGGCGTGGACCGGCTTTGACTTCGGCGACGTCCAGATCGACGGCCAGACCGTGCCCGAGCTGGACGGCCCCGCGCACGCCCCGTTCGGCCCGCCGCTGCTCGCCGGCCACGCGCTCGACGGCCCGCACCAGGTGGTCGTCGGAGCCGCCACGCTCGCGGCGCTGCACAAGAAGCTCGGCGACACCGTCTACATCAGCTACGGCACCAAGCAGAACGCGCCGATCTACGTGGCGCCCACCGCCCTCAAAATCGTGGGCGTGGCCACGTTCCCGGCCATCGGCACCCCGGGGACCCTGCATCCCTCGATGGGCACGGGCATCCTCTTCGATACCGCCTTCGAGCCGCCGGCCTTCGCCAAGGCCATCAGATCGCCCGACAAGAACTTGGACGGCCCGGCGATCGTGGTGGTGCGGCTCAGGAACGACGTCTCGGCCGCGGCCGGCCTCGCGTCGCTGCGGCGCGTCACCGCGCAGACCAACAAGGCGCTCCAGGCCGACCCGAACTCCGAGGGCGACGCGACGTCGGTGGTAGGGGTGCAGCGGCCGGCCGAGATCGTGGCCTACCAGGCCACGGGCGCGGCGCCCTCGCTGCTCGCTCTGGCGCTCGTGGCCGGCGCCGTCGCGGCGCTCGGGCTGGCCCTGGCCAGTTCGGTCCGTCGCCGGCGACGGGAACTGGCGCTGCTCAAGGCCTTCGGCTTCACCCACCGCCAACTGGCGACGGCCGTTTCGTGCCAGGCCTCGCTCTGCGCTCTGGTCGGGGCCGTGCTCGGCGTGCCGCTCGGGATCTTGTTGGGCCGCTGGCTGTGGACCCTGTTCGCGCGCGAGATCTACGCCGTGCCCGAGCCGTCGGTGCCGGTGGTGTCGGTGTTCGTGATCGTGCTCGGGGCGCTGGTCCTGGCCAACCTCGTGGCCGCGATTCCCGGTCGGATCGCGGCGCGGACGTCGACGGCACTGGTGCTGCGCGCCGAATGACGTCGCAGGCCTAGAGCGGTGCGGCCCTCGGGTCCACGGCGTTTCGCGCCGATGATCGTCCCATCGCGAACGGGCTGTTCGGCGGTGCCGACTTCGTCGATCGGTCGATGGCGAACGGCGCGTCGGGGCGCCACTACCTACACTGGTCCTGATATTGGGTGGCTTATGGTTGAGGTGGCGGCGAAGTACGGTACGGCCGGTCCCGGCGATCGGGCCGGGGTAGGGGGGCGTTCGTTCGTGCGGGGAGATCTGACGTGCACGGGACCAGGCGATGACGGACCTCGCCCGGGTGGCCGCCAACGATCGTGGATCCGTGACTGATCTTCGCCACGCCACGACGCAGGACGACGTGACGCTGGGCATCTCGTTGCGCGCGATCACCAAGCGCTTCGGCGCGAGCGTGGCCGTCGACGGCGTCGACCTCGACGTGCGCCGCGGCGAGTTCTTCACGATGCTCGGACCGTCGGGATCGGGCAAGACGACGCTGCTGCGCCTGATCGCCGGCTTCGAGATACCCGACGCCGGGTCGATCTTCCTCCAGGGCAAGGACGTGACGGGGCTGCCGCCGTACCAGCGTGACGTCAACACGGTCTTCCAGGACTACGCGCTCTTCCCGCACTTCAGCGTCGAGGACAACGTCGCCTACGGGCTGCGCGTGCGCCAGGTGGGGCGCGCCGAGCGGACCGAGCGGGTGGCCGCGGTCTTGGCGATGGTGCACATGGACGAGTTCGCCACGCGCAAGCCGGCCCAACTCTCGGGGGGCCAGCGCCAGCGCGTCGCGCTGGCGCGCGCCATCGTCAATGAACCGGACGTGCTCTTGCTCGACGAGCCGCTCGGCGCGCTCGACCTCAAGCTGCGCCAGGAGATGCAGGTCGAGCTCAAGCGCATCCAGCGCCAGGTCGGCATCACCTTCATCTACGTCACCCACGACCAGGAGGAGGCCCTCACGATGAGCGACCGGCTCGCGGTCTTTCGCGACGGGCGCATCGAACAGGTCGGCCCGCCCGCGGACGTCTACGAGCAGCCGGCGACCGAGTTCGTCGCCTCCTTCGTGGGCACCTCGAACGTCATCCAGACGGGCGCCGGTCGGGCGGTGCTTCGTCCGGAGAAGATCGAACTGTCCGTGGGGCCCGCTCCGCCCGGCCGCGTCGGGGCGACGGGACGCATCGTCGACGTCGCCTACCTGGGCATGATCACCCGATTCACCGTCGAGCTCGACGGTGGCCGTACCATGAGCGCGGTGCGCCAGAACCGCTCCGCCAGCGACGACCACGAACGGTTGCCGCTCGGCAGCGAGGTCACGATCTCGTGGGACCTCGCCGACGCCTTCCCCTTAGCAGCACCGTCCGCCTCTGAGATTCAGCCCGGACACGAGACAAAGGAGCATCATGAATAGGACACCATTCCTGCGATGGATCGGCGGGGCCGCGGCCGTTGTCTTGCTCGGCCTCTTCGTCGTGCCGATCACCCTCGGCGCGCCGGCCGGCGCCTCGTTGGGCGCGCCGCCGACGCAGAACATCAAGCCGCCGACCTCGATCGGCAAGGGCGAGGGGGCGCTGAACATCATCGCGTGGGAGGGCTACACCCAACCCGAGTGGGTCAAGCCCTTCGAGAACACGACCGGTTGCATCGTCAACGTCAAGTACGCCGGCTCCTCGAGCGAGATGGTGTCGCTCATGGCCAACGGCGGCGGCCACCAGTGGGACCTGGTATCCGCGTCGGGCGACGCCGACCTGCGCCTCATCTACGGCGGGGACGTCAAGCCGATCAACATCAAGCTCATCCCGTCCTGGAGCGAGTTCCAGCCGTTCCTCAAGTCGCCGTCGTTCAACACGATCAACGGCTACCACTACGGGGTCAGTTTCGAGTTCGGCCCGAACGTGCTGCTCTACTCGACCAAGGCCTTCCCGACCGCGCCCACCTCCTGGTCGGTGATCTACAGCTCGAAGTACAAGGGCCGGATCTCGATCCCGGACAACCCCATCCAGATCGCCGACGCGGCGCTGTACCTCGAGTCGGCCAAGCCGAGCCTCGGTATCACCGACCCCTACGAGCTGACCGAGCCCCAGTTCACCGCGGCCGTCAACCTGTTGAAGGCCGAGCACCCGCTGATCAAGAAGTACTGGGACCTGGCGAGCCAGGAGATCTCGCTCTTCCAGAACGGTGAAGTGGTGGTGGGGGCCGCGTGGCCGTACCAGACGAGCACCTTGAAGGCGGCCGGCGCACCGGTCAACGACACCATCCCCAAGCAGGGGGCCACCGGCTGGGCCGACACCTGGATGCTCGCGGCGAACGCCCCGCACCCGAACTGTGCCTACAAGTGGATGGCCTACATGTCCACGCCCAAGATCCAGGCGGAGGACGCCATCAGCTACGGCGAGACGCCGGCCAACACCCTGGCCTGCCCGATCATGAACACGCTGCAAAAGGGCGGCTGCGCGGCGTACCACGCCAATGAGCCGGAGTCGTACTTCAAGACCATCAAGTTCTGGAAGACGCCGCTGACGACGTGCGACAACGGCCAGAACGACTGCGTCGGATTCACGCAGTGGCAACAGGCCTGGACGCAGATCCTGGGATAGCGGTCCATGTCCGTCAACGGAACCCGCCAACGACTGGGGGCGGCGCTGTGGCGCCGCCCCTGGTTGCGTGGGGCCTTCATACTCTCGCCGCCCCTCATGTGGTTCCTGGTGGTGTACATCGCGTCGCTGGTCGCGCTGCTCGCCACGGCGTTCTTCAGCACCAACGAGCTGACGGGCAACATCGTGCACCAGTGGACCTGGTCGAACTTCTCCTTGATCTTCACCCAGTCCGTGTACCACACCATCATCCTGCGCACCGTGCTCATGGCCATCGCGGTCGCGCTGACCGACGCGGCGCTCGCGCTGCCCTTCGCCTTCTTCATTGCCAAGATCGCGCGCCACCGTACCCGCCAGACCTTCCTCGCCCTGGTGCTGCTGCCGTTGTGGGCCAGCTACCTGGCGCGGGTCTACGCGTGGATCAACATCCTCTCGAACCACGGCGTGCTGCCCAGCTTCGAGTCCCACCTCGGACTGCCGGTGACGAACCTGGCCTACACCAACGTCGCGATGTGGATCGTCTTCTCCTACCTGTGGCTGCCCTTCATGATCGTGCCGATCTACGGCGCCTTCGAGAAGGTGCCCGACTCGTTGCTCGAGGCCTCGGCCGACCTGGGGGCCGGCGGGTGGTTCACCTTTCGCAAGGTCCTGCTGCCGATGATCCTTCCCGGGGTCGTGGCGGGTTCGATCTTCACCTTCTCCCTGACCCTGGGTGACTTCATCACCCCGCTGCTGATCGGGGGGTCCAGCTCGAACTTCATCGGCAACGCCATCTACGACAGCGCCATCAACGGCGGGGACCTGCCCTTCGCCGCGGCGCTGGCCTTCGTGTCGATCGCCATCATGGCGATCTACCTCTATCTCGCGCGCCTGGCCGGCGCCTTCGAGGCCCTGTGAAGCTCTCGCGGCTCACCCGGGGCCTCTTTTGCGCCTTCGCAGTGCTGGTGGTGACCTTTCTGCTCGGGCCGTTGCTGGTGATCGTGCTCTTCGCCTTCGACAAGTCCAACGTGCAGTCACTGCCGATCCGGCACTGGACGACCCACTGGTTCGCCATTGCCTACAACGACCCGGCCGTGCGCAGCGCCCTGTGGCTCAGCCTCAAGGCCGGCGTCGCGGCGACGATCATCGCGATGGTCCTGGGGACCCTGGTCGCGTTCGGCATCCACCGGTTCCGGTTCTTCGGACGCGACACGGTCTCGCTGTTCCTGGTGCTGCCCATCGCGCTGCCGGGCATCGTGACCGGTCTGGCCCTGCAGTCGGCCTTCAACATCTCGCACATCCAACTGTCGATCTACACCATCATCGTGGGCCATTCGACCTTCTGCATGGTCGTGGTGTTCAACAACGTCGTGGCCCGACTACGCCGCACGTCGACGACGTTGATCGAGGCGTCGGCCGACCTGGGGGCCCGACCGCTCCAGACATTTCGCCTGGTAACGCTGCCGATGCTCTCGACGGCCCTCATCGCCGGGGCCCTGCTGGCCTTCGCGCTGAGCTTCGACGAGGTGATCGTCACGACGTTCACGGCCGGCGCGCAGAACACGCTGCCGTTGTGGATCTTCGGCGCGATCCTGCGCGGACAGCAGTTGCCCGAGGTGAACGCGGTCGTCGTCGGCGTCCTGCTCTTGACGGCGCTGCCCGTGGCCTACGCGGCCAAGATCGCGAGCGGCGACTCCTCTGAGGTGCTCGGACGGGTGGTCGACACGAAGAAGCCCCTGGAGGGGCTCGCGAGCTGACGCTTTAAGTGAAGTGTCAGCCGAGCGTCGATCTCGCCAATGGAGCCTTCGCCGGGGTCGCAGCGAGTGTTCGCCGGGCGTTGGCACGGGGAGTTGTTCGCCCGTCGCATCCACGGGGTTTCGAGCTCGGCGGTGCCCGCCGCGACTGTCATGCTCGCCCTCGAACTCGCTAACCCGATCGGGCCCCTCCGCTGTGGACGGTGCGGCGTGCGGGCCAGCGCGTAGGGAGCCGCCTAGTTCGTCGTCGACTGGACACTCAAGGCGTGACGGCTAAGAGCGAAGTCTTGGCCCTTCGGTAGTCCATACTGAGATGCGTGGACAGCCCATCTGACGGCGCCCCGAGCGCTCCCTCGGTTGCTACTGACCTGATGCGACGGTCGTCCGACTCCCGGTACGGGCGCTGGGCCTGAAGTTGGTCGCCACTTCGTGAACGACCCTGGAATGATGACCGCAACCGCAGACGCGCTCGAAGAACCGGCGCCATCAGGACGCTTCAGTGCACGGGCCATGTTCTTGTCACTTCTCGGCGTGGCATTCTCAGTGCTGCTGTACTTCTACACGCAAGTATCGATGCTCACCCGTTACGGCGCGAGCATGGGCAGTTTTCGTCTGTTCTACTCGCCCGATCAACTGGCCAACGTGGCCGTCGTCGTGAACGGCGCTCACGGCAACTCGGCCTCGGTCGAGCCCTTCACGGAGACCGGGACGATGGTGGACCCTCATCTCTACTTGACCGTGCTGGGCCGGATCTCGCACTTCATGCACGCCTCTCCGATCGTGGTGTATAACGTCGCGGGCATCGCGCTGCAGATCATGCTCGTGGTTGGACTGTCGATTGGCTTCGTGGTGATCACCCGCAAGTGGTGGGCCGCGTTCCTGGGGGCGGTGCCGTTTCTCCTCGGCACGCTGTCCTTCGTCACTAGTCGCAATTGGTACACGATGCTGACGAGTCACGCCTCGCTGTGGGGGGCGTTCGGTGACTTGTTCGCGCTCAACGGTCAGTCAGCCGGGCTCGCCATCGGTGCGCTCGCGCTCGTATTAGCGCTGGTGGTGGCCACGCGCCGCTTCAGTCCCATCACTTCGACGGTGTGCGCGATTATCGTCGCCGCCGCCATTGGGCTGCTGGCCAACGTCGACACGTACAGCTTCTTCGCCGCGCTCTTCTTCGCGACCTACGGCCTTGGCGTCTACGGGCTCACCTTGGCTCGTACGCGGTGGCCGGCGGCGGGCAGCCTCGCGGCGCTGCTCGCCCTCTTGATCTTGGGCGACACGTTGGCTTCGGCTCTCGGCCGCGTGGCGGTCATCGCGTTGGCACTGATCCCCGCGGTCCCGGGGGTCCTGCTGGCGCTTCGACAGTGGCGAGTCCGGCTTTTACTTCCCCTAGCGGCCCTCGCGGCGGCGGCGGCCCCCCAACTCATACGGTTCGAAGCGGCCCATCGGTCGGGGGACCCCTTCACGATCTTTCGCGAAGTATCCAGTACCGGCCTCACTGTCACGATCGGCGGTGGTCTCATCTGTGCCGCACCGCTGCTCATCCCGCTGATCGCGATTCTCCTCGCGGGAGTGCACCAAAGGAATCGGTTGTGGGTGGCCTACTCGTCGGGGTCGATGATCGCCTGGTTCCTCATTGCCGCGAACAATCTCTGGGGGGCCAACCAAGAGCCCTACCAGCTGTGGATTGACGGCTTCACCTTGACGGCCTTCACCATCCTGCCTATCGCCGTGGACGTCGCTCGGGCGTACCTGCCGATGAAACGACCCCCGGGCGAGCTGACGGGTAGTTGGTCCTCGAGTGCCGTCACGTGGTTGCTCGCCGCGTCGATCGTCGTGGGACTTCTCTCCACGCTGGACTGGGCCAAGTTCTACAAGTCGCAAGAGGCCCAGTTCTTCTCCATCGGAACCGGGGTGGCGCCCGAGCGGGCCCTGGTGTCGGTCGCGTCGGGCGTGACCAACCGCGACCTCGTGATGACCGACCACTGCATCAACCCCGAGGTCTTCAAGGTCCTCACGGGTGCGCGGGTCGATTTCTACAGCGCGGGCTTCGCGTGGCCCAAGCGGTATCAACAAATAGACGTGGTCAAGGCGACGATGGCGGCGGGCACGACGACCGCGACCGAACTTCGCGCCGCCCGCATCGGCTGGCTCGTCACCGATGGCAGCTGTGCCAATCATTGGTCGTCGAGTTTTTCGAAGCTCCTGTCGCCCGTAAAGCGATCTCGTTACGGCGCCGCTCGCTCCGACGTCGTCACGCTCTGGAAAATCAACACCAACATCGCATTAAAGGGCAAGCGATGATCGTCCGATGACGCCAAACGTTGGCTCACGTTGGTCGCGGGCGGGTCAACGGGTCAGCGGGGAATATCTATATTCGACCGGTCGATTCGACGGGCACATCGAAGAGGTCATTGCCTCCGAGATCGGCGGGGCTCAGAGGCTGCCGCGCGAGAACTCGTGGCACTTGTAGCAGGTGACGTCCGCCTCGGTTGACTCTGTCGCCTTGAGGCCGCACAAGGTGTTGCCCGAGATTCCGGACGACTTGTAGTGCACGTCTTGATTGGCGTCGGGCTCGGCCTTTACCTTCTCGTAAGTCTCCACCAGGATGACTGTACTCACCTGACTCCACGCCAGCCCACATTCTCATATGAGTTGGCATTGACCCCATTTCTTGGACTTCGTTTATGCGAGGGGCGTGTACAGCTCATCTGGTTCGGTCGATGAGATAGCGATCTATTCCGTCTACGGCAAGCAGACC
>Ga0187847_10001511_pt1 | contig 20665 bp, 11 predicted proteins | sample June2016WEW_4_10_FD_132458 | JGI IMG/M metagenome (GOLD analysis project Ga0187847, IMG submission 132458) | Peatland microbial communities from SPRUCE experiment site at the Marcell Experimental Forest, Minnesota, USA - June2016WEW_4_10 | ecosystem: Environmental > Terrestrial > Soil >...
AAGGCGCGCCCTTGGTGTTTTCAACGAACTATGCGCGCGGTGTGACGCTGAGTTTGGCCGGCGCCGACGGCAAGACCATCGACTTACCGGCTGCCGCCGATGCATTGCAAGGAGGCTATGTCGTCGATACCTCCGGCCTGCGATCCGCCGATCTCGGCGACAGCGTTCAAGCATCGCTGCGCGGCCGCTGGGGCTTCGACTCCTACGACGGTCCGAGCTTTCGCTTGATCAATGCCCATGCGGTCGCTTGGGAACTCGCGGCAGGCGATGCCGGTGCGTTGATCGTCGGACGACAGGACACGGTCCACTTCCGCGCCGACAGCGTGAGCTGTATCGACGGCATCATGCTCAAGGATCCTGCGGGCAAGGAGCTCACCGCCGAGTGGAAGACCGTCAAGCCCAATGAGGTGGAGGTCAAGCTGCCGCTGCAGGACGCGCAGCCCGGTGCAATGACGCTGATGGTCACGCAGTTCGGCGTGAGCCAACCACAACCGATTCCGATCCATGCGTTCTCCGAAGCCGGGCGTTTCGAAGCATTCTCGATCCATGCGGGCGACACCCAGGGTGTGCTTCGGGGCAGCCGGCTCGATGAGGTCGCGAGCCTCGTCATCGGCAATCTGGTGTTCACACCCGGAGAGCTGACGACGCGCACCGGCGCGGATGAGCTGCTCATGGTGCTCGAAGACGCGCAAGCGGCCGCGGCCGTGAAGCCCGATCATGCGGTCGCCGCAAAAGTCCTGCTCAAGGACGGCCGCAGCTTTACGATGACGGCGAGCATCGAGACGCCGCGACCGCGCGTCGCGCTGATCAGCAAGTTCGTGCAGCCGTCACCCTCGATCGACGACAGCAACATCGAGCTCGCCGACGCCGGCGAGCTACCGCAGGATGCGACGCTGATATTTTCTCTGCGCAGCCAGTCGCCGGCCGCGTTCTCGCACGATCAGAGCATCGAGGTCGCCGCGACCGATGAATCATTCACGACCACGCTGAGCCTGAGCAATGGCGGCATGACGCTCGAGAACGCGCACGTCGCACTGGCTACGCTCAACCCGGCGAAAGCCTTCGGCAGTTCCGCATTCGGGCCCTTGCAGTATCGGGTCAATCTCAAAGGCGTCGCGGGAGACTGGCAACCCTTGGCGACGCTGGTGCGCCTGCCGGCACTCAAGGAGGTCCAATGCCCGGCCGCCGCGGAGCTCGCGTGCAGGCTCTCCGGCACCAAGCTCTTCCTGATCGACTCCGTATCGAGCGATCCGCAATTCACGCACCCGGTCGCGGTGCCGGACGGATTCTTGGGATCGGCGCTGCCGCTTCCGCATCCCGGCGATGGGCCTTATTATATCAAGCTGCGCGATGACCCGGGAGTCATCAATCCGACGAGATTGACGACGGTCCAGTTGCCCTCCTCGCCGGCCGACGTCGCGCGTTCGGCTGCTCGCCAACCCGCGCTCGCGACCGTCGACGACGGCAAGGACGCCGCTCGCGGCTCGCAACCGCGCTGAGCGTCGCGATCCCGCGCAAACTCGACTCCGCGTGCGTAGGGGTTTAGATTTCACACCGGATGAGGATCAACTGACATGGCACGCGCATTCACCAAGCTCGCCGAAAGCGATCTTGCGACGCTGATCAGCCGCGCGGCGCTGCCGCCCGCGGCCGAGGCGCCGCTCGCGGGCTGTACCGACGTCGCGGAGGCGCTCGATCGCCTCGAGGCCGCCGGTTTCGCCTCCGAGGCGGTGCGCGTGCTCGCACACGCGCTACCGAAACGCGAGGGCGTCTGGTGGGCCTGCATGTGCGCCGCGAATACCGCGCCGTCCGATCTCACGGAGCAAGACGAACTCGCGCTCGAAACCGCCGAGCAGTGGGTGCGGCAACAGAAGGACCCGCTACGGCGCGACGCGATGATCCATGCCGAGGCCGGCGGCTTCATGAGCGCCGAAGCCTGGGCCGCCGTCGCCGCGTTCTGGAGCGGCGATTCGCTCGCGCCGCCGGGCGCGCGCGCGATTGCGCCCTTGCCCGAACAGACCGGCACCGCGGTCGCCGCCGCGGTCACCTTGGCTTCGGTGCGCGGCGATGGCAAGCGCTTCCAAACGCGCCTGCAGCGCTTTCTCGAAAGCGGCCGAGATATCTTGGCGGGCGGCACCGGCCGCATGGCGCCCGAGGCCAATCAACCCGCGGGTTGATCTGCGGCGGCGTGCGCGCGTCTCAGGCAGCCGCCAATGCCTGATTCGGCGCTTCGAGCGCGCGGTTGAGCACGTCCTCGATGCGGTCGGCCCAAACGAATTCGAGTTTGGCGCGCACGCTCTCGGGTATCTCGTCGAGGTCGCGGCGGTTGCGCGCCGGCAGGATCACCGTGCGAATTCCCGAGCGCGCCGCGGCCACGCATTTTTCCTTGATACCGCCGACAGGCAGCACGGCGCCGCGCAGGCTGATTTCGCCGGTCATCGCGACGTCCGCGCGCACGGTGCGCTGTGAGAGCAAGGATGCCAGCGAGGCCACGAGTGCGACGCCCGCGCTCGGACCGTCTTTCGGGATCGCGCCCGCCGGCACGTGAATGTGCAGGTCGCAGGCTTCGAGTACGGCCGGATCGATGCCGAGGCGCTCGGCCTGCGATTTGACGAGCGTGACCGCGGCTTGCGCGCTTTCCTTCATGACCTCGCCGAGTTGACCCGTCAAGATCAACTTGCCGTTGCCTTTGACGCGGCTCGACTCGACGAACAGAATGTCGCCTCCCGCGGGTGTCCAGGCGAGCCCCGTGGCCACGCCCGGCGTGCTCGTGCGCAGCGCGACGTCGCTCTCGAAGCGCGGACCGCCGAGGATACGGCCGACATCGCCGATATCGATTGCGATACTCGTGGCCGTTCCGGCGGCGATCGTGACCGCGGCGTTGCGCAGCAGCGCGCCGATCTGGCGCTCGAGACCGCGCACGCCGGCCTCGCGCGTATACGACGAGATCAGCAATCGTAAGGCCTCGTCGGAAATCTGCACGCGGTCAGCGGACAAGCCGTTCGCCTGCAGCTGGCGCTTCAACAAGAAGCGCTTCGCGATTTGCAGCTTCTCCTCCTCGGTGTAGCCCGACAGCTCGATGACTTCCATGCGGTCGCGCAACGGCGCCGGAATCGCATCGAGCACGTTGGCCGTGCCGATGAACAGCACTTTCGACAAATCGAACGGCACCGCGAGATAGTTGTCGCGGAATGTGTTGTTTTGCTCCGGATCGAGGACTTCGAGCAGCGCCGAGAACGGATCGCCCTGGTAGCTCGCAGAGAGCTTGTCGACTTCGTCGAGCATGAGCACCGGATTGCGCCGTCCGGCCTTGCGCAGCGCCTGCGCGATGTTGCCGGGCAATGCACCGACGTAGGTACGGCGGTGGCCGCGGATCTCCGCCTCGTCATGCACGCCGCCGAGACTCACGCGCACGAACTTCAAGCCGAGCGCCTTCGCAATGCTCTGGCCGAGCGAAGTCTTGCCGACACCGGGCGGACCGACGAAGCACAGAATCGGACTGCGGCCCTCGGGATTCAATTTCCGAACCGCGAGGAACTCCAGGATCCGGCGCTTGACCTTCTCGAGGCCGTAGTGGTCCTCGTCGAGCACCGTGCGGGCGCGCTCGATATCGAGCTGTTCCGGATCGATGCTCGACCACGGCATCGCGAGCAGCCAGTCGAGATAGCCGCGCGTCATCGAATATTCGGCGGCCGCCTCCGGCATGCGCTGCAAGCGCGCGAGCTCTCGCTGCGCATGCTCGGCGACTTCCGGCGGCATGGCCGCCGCTTCGATCGCCTTCTTGAGTTCATCGATATCGGCCGACGCCGCGTCGGTCTCGCCGAGTTCCTTTTGAATCTGGCGCAGGCGTTCGCGCAGAACCGCCTCTTTTTGCCGCTCGTCGAATGCTTCACGCGTGCGCTCGTCGATCTCGCGCGACACCTTCATGACTTCGATGCGTTGCGCAAGCAGCGCGCTGACGCGGTCGAGCCGCGCACGCAAGTCGAAGGTCGCGAGTATCTCCTGCTTGTCCGCAATTTTCAGATCCATGAAATTCGCGACCATGTCGGCGAGCGACGCGTAGGACTCGATGCCGCGGATCGCGTTGACGAGTTCACCCGGCGCCTGCGGCAGCAATTGCACCGCCTCGAGGGCTTTCTCGCGCAGCCGCAGGCCGCGCGCCTCGATCTCCCGATCGATCGTCGAGGTCTCGCGGTGCGTCTCGATGCGCGCGACCAGAAATGGCTCGCGGCTCACGTAGTCGAGCACCTTGAAGCGCTCTTCACCCTGGACGATCAAGTGATGCGCGCCGTCCGGTGCCGTGATGAAGCGAACGATCGACGCCGCCGTACCGACAGCGTCCAGTTGTTCGGGACCCGGGTCATCGGCCGACGCATCGGTCTGCAGCAGCAGCCCGACGCGCCGTTGTGTGCGCACGGCCTCCTGGGCCGCCGCAAGCGAACGGCTGCGGCCGATCGCAATCGGCTGCACGATGCCCGGAAACAGCACGAGGTTGCGAACCGGCAGGATGATCAGCACATCCTCGGCGAGACCTGCGTGATTGGCGCTCATCTCGCTGTCGTTCATGGCGTGCCCTCGGTGAGGCGCAAATGCAGACAACCCAGTTCCAGCCGCCGCTCGGCGAGCGCATAGCGGCCCGACGGCAATTCGACCCGCCGGCGCATGCGGCCATAGGGAATCTCCATGCGCAGGATGTTCATGCCGGCGCCGAGCGCCTGAGGCGCGACCGCCGCGTCGACCTGTAGACCCGCGGCCGTGAGTTGCACCTGCACGTCCTCGACGCGTACACCCGGCAGCGCGATCACGACATGCAGCTCCGCTCCCGCCGAAAAGATATTCGCGGGCGGCTCCCAAACCGCACGTGTGGCTGGCGCGGCAAGCAATTCGAAGAAATGCCGATGCCTGCGCTCCGCCTCATCGAGACGCGCGCAAGCCTCAGCCCACATCCAGGATTGTCTACGGTAGATATTCACTAAACAGGGTATGAGGGGGCTTCGGCGGAGTTCAAGGGCCGCGCCGCCGCAGCCACTAACGCGGCGCAGCAACTGCCGAATTCCGGACCCTTAGGCGGTGGCGGCGCGCGCGCGGATCGCGCCGGTGACCGCGGCCGGATCGCTGACCGGCACGCGCTCGAGCGCTGCGGCCACGCGGATCGCGGTCCACTGTTCGTAGACCTCGGCGATATCGGCCGGCGTGACGCCGGGTAAATTGAGGATCGACTCACGGTGATTCGCGGGCCGCGTGAGGTAATCGGCGGGCAGATAGCCGTTCGCCGCACAGAGCTGGAACAGCTCGGTGCCGGGATAGGGATAGAACACGAAGAAGCCGAAGTCGACCGGCTGCAGCTGGTGATGCAGGTCGATCGTTTCGGCCATTTCGGCACGGCTCTCGCCGGGCGTGCCGAGGATGTAATTGGCGGTCGCCATGATGCCGGCCTCGCGAGTCCAGCGGAACACCTCGCGGAAACGCTGGTTGCTCGCCGCGCGCTTCATGATGTCGCGGCGCACGCGTTCGCTGCCGCTCTCGACGCCATAAATGATGTGCTTGCAGCCGGCTGCCGCGAGATCCTGCAGCAGTGTTTGACTCACGGTCTCGACGCGCGCGTTCAAGGAAAACGATACCGCGATTTCGCGGGCGTAGGCCTTGCAGAATTCCCGGACCCAGGCATGTTGGATCGTGAACGTGTCGTCGAGAAAAATCACGTAGTTCAATGGCCCCTGTGCGCGCAGCGCAGCGAGTTCCGCGAGCACGCTCGTTTGGCTTCGCCGGCGGCCATAGCGCTTGGTCTCGCCCGACGCGTAGAGCTGGTCGTACATGCGCGCAGCACAGAACGTGCACGGGAACGGGCAGCCGCGCTGGGTCGTCAGATGCCGCACACCCCAGCGCTCGTCGAGTAAATCGCGCGCGAGGAACGGCAGCGCATCGAGCGGCTCGATCGGATTGCGCAATGCCGGCCGCTTGCCGCCCTTGGCCCAAATATTGGCGATACCGCCGTCCGCGACGCCACGCCCGGCTTGCAGCGCCTCGACCAAATCGAGCAAGGCCGCTTCACCCTCGCCGAGACAGAGGTAGTCGATGCCCTCATGGCGCAGTACTTCTTCCGGGGAGAATGTCGCGTGCAGGCCGCCGACGACGACCGGAATGTCGCAGAGGCGCCGCAATCCGCCGAGCACGTCGCGCGCGCGCAGCCATTGCCGCGTCGTCATCGAGACGCCGATGAGCTGCGGAGCGATGCGGCGCACCGATTCGCCGATCGCGGCGACGGGGTGCGTGGGCGATACGCGCAAGAATTGCGCCTCATGTCCGTGCTGGCGCAGCCATGCCGCGAGAAACCCAGGGCCCAGCGACGCCACGGCCCAATCGTTCTCCGTGTCCAGCTCCATGAACAGAACGCGCATGGGCAAAGACTACGAGCGCGCGAGTCCGCGCGCAATGGGCGAAGCGCAAGTCATGGCCGCTCGAGCACGAGGACTTCGGCGCGATAGTGCATCGTCGCGCGCGCATGCACCCGCACTTCCCAGCGATGCTCGCAGCGGGGCCCGACGGTCGCGAGGCCCGAGATCTGCTGCGCCCAAACGCCGAGGTCCGGCGCCGCGGTTTCGGTCGTTCGCGCGCCCAACCAGGCGCCGACCGGCGTCGCCGCGGTGCTCCAGTCGAACGGTGTCGACAGCAGCAGCCGCCCGCCCGGGCGCAGCAGCGCCGCAGCCGCGCGCAGCAGCGCCGCAGGATCGGACACACAGTCGAGCAAGTTGAGCGCGACGACCAAACCCGCGCATCCCGGCGCGAGCGGCGGCACGAGCGCATCGGCGATCCAGAAACTCGCGTTATCGCGCCGCGGCGGCGGCACCGTGATCTGCCGATCTTCGTAGGCGGTGCCGGCGAGACGCAGCGGGTAGCGAAACCGGCCGCCGCGCAAAACGCGCGCGGCGAAGCGTGCGAGCGGCGCCGACAAATCGAGCCCGAGCACCGGCACATCGAAACGCTCCGCGAGCGCTCGCGTCACGCCGCCTGCGCCGGCGCCGAGTTCGATGATCGGTCCGGAAACCGCGCCGGCCTGCGCGAGGCCGGCCTGCGCGAGTGCCCATGCCTGGCCGGGCGCCGGTGCCGCACGGTCCGTGGTATCGAATGCGCCCCAATGGTCGCGCACATAGCCGGACAGATGCTGCCGAGTGGCGTCGAACCAGCTGCCAGGCGGCAGCAGCGACCCAAGCAGGTCGGCGATCGGTTCATAGAGCTCATCGCGCGCGAGCAAGTAGACGCTGGCTTCGTTGAGAAAACGCGGCAGGTCCGCGACCAGCACCGGCAAGCCGTCGATGATCGGAAATCGCGCGCGGCAATCCGCGTGGGTGCAAACCAGGATGCCCTGCCCGCCATCCGTGTCCTGCCAACTGGAGACCTCCAATGCAGACATTGCCCCGCGGGCACGGCACGTGGGACAGCAAGGAGCGAAGCCGCGAATCGGCCCGGGAGTCACCCTTCAGCCGCCGATGATCACGGTCACGCAGCCGGGCGGCATGATTTGTCCCATCGGACTCGGGATCGGCGCGACACACGACGAATGCAGCGTCTGGTCGCCGACGCGCGCCGCGGGCAGGCTGCTGATCAGCACCGTCGTCGAACCCATCATGATCATGCCGGGCCCCGCGGGCACACAGCCCGGCAGCAGGCAGGGCATCGTCATCGAGGTCACGGTCGCAGCCGGCAGGCTGCCGATCAGTACGGTCGGAGCGCCCGGCGGCATGATCGCGAGCGGCAATCCCGGATGCGGCAGCGGCGTCGGCGCGGGCGCCGGTGGGTGGATCGGCGCGTGGCAATGCGGGATCGTCTGCAGCACCAAATCGCTGACGCGCGCGGCCGGGGGACTCAACGCAGACCCCGCATCGCGCGCACTCCGCGCTCGAGATCGCGGCGAGATTGCGGCACCTGCCGTGCACTGATTCGCGTCATCTGATCCTCCCTCGCCCGCCGCCGCCTTGCCTCAGAAATTATCGACCGAGCGCGCTCAGTTCGCAACCGACAGCAAGAAATAGGTTCCGCTCGAGTGCTTGTCGGTCCGGATTCTTCGGATGCCATTGTAGTCGTAAATCACCGCCTTGCCGGGCCCGAGTTCTCCACCGTCGAGCCGGCTCGAGCCGCCGTCGAAGCGGTGCTTGCCGTACATGTGTGAATGCAGCGAAGGATTGAATTTTCCATAAGGATCATGGCAGACGAAACTCACGTCGTTGCAGGCGAACTGCGCCATTCCGTTGTAGCCGATCACCAGGATGATGTGACCGGCCGTGTGCGCATGGTTCGTGCTGACGATGACCGGAAAGCCGCGATCAATCGTGCGCACGATGCGCAGCATCGCCTCGTCGGGAATCGCGCAAGAGTCGACTGCAAATTTATAAGTCGGAAATTGCTTGTGCAGCCACCACGCCATGTTCGCGTAGCTGTTGCGTTCCTTCGAAGGCCGGCCCTGCCCCTCGTTGATTTCCTTCCAGATGCTCGTGATCGACAGCGCCTCGACCGGTGACGAGATCCCGATGCGATCGGCCAAATACATGCCGAACATTTTGAGGCAGGTCGACTGGCAGGTAATGCTGGTCGGCTGCGTCAAGTAGGGCACTGCCAAGAATTTGTCGGCCATTCCGCGAGCCCGTGTTATTTGATCAACACCTGCAAACGTCGGTTGGCGCGCAACGCGCGCTCGTCGCTGCCGAGATCAATCGGTTCGCGAGCGCCATGGCCTTCGATGTGTATGCGCCCCGCGAGCGACGGTTCCAGCGCAATCACGCTCTGACTCGTCGCCTCCGCGCGCTGCAGCGATAGCGACACGTTGAGCTGGTCGCCGCCGCGGGCATCGGAGTGCCCGATGAACAGGAACTCGCGCCCCTGCATCGACGGATCCGCGAGCGCGTGGGCGAGCACGGCAACGTTGGGACGCGTTTCATCGTCGATGATCACGCTGCCGGTGTTGAAGTTGATCGGGATATTCACCGACGGGCCGCCGCCGCCCGACGGCGTCATGTGTTTCGCTCCCCGTGAGTCGTCGCCGCCCGCAGCTTTCGAGTCGCCGTAGGCGAGCGGTTTGTAGAGCGAGTATCGCAGCGCTCTCACGATATGTTCCTGAGTCGGGTGTTGCACCTGCTGTTCGATTGCCGCCGCGAGATCGGATATCTCGCGGTTGCCGGGATCGAGCGTGCGCGCCTGTTTGATCAGCGGATAGGCGTTTTCCGGATCGCCCTCACGATTGAGCAGCGTCGCATATTGAAACAGCGCGCGCGCTCTGGTTGCTGCCGTGGTCGCGTGCTGATGGGCGGCGATGAAGGCGTCGACTGCGCGCTGCTTGTCGTCGCGCTCGGTCGATTGCGCCGCGAGTTCGCCGAGCTGCTCGTAAGCCTCATAGGCGGGACAGGCATCGACCGACTGGCGCAGGAAGGCAATCGCCTCGTCGTTCTGGTATGCCGCGATGCGGTCCCGCGCGAGCGCAAGATATCGCTGTCCGAGCACGCAGTCGTCGGCTCGGCACTGCGCGCCGAACGCGAGCGCGCCGAACAAGGTCCAACAAGCAATCCGGCGCATGGCTCTACTCCTACCAACGTGCCACGTAATTCACGGCAAAATGGACGCCGTGTTTTTGTAAATCGTCCGGCACGAAGTTACGCGGATCATCTGCGCGCGTGAAATTATTCGCGATGCCTTTGCCCCAATAAACCTGGGCATCCAAGCCGCGCAGCGGGTTCCACAGCAGCCCCAGCCCGGCACTCGCAATATAGAGCGGATCGGTCGTGTTGAGAAGCGGGTTGCCGATCGCGGTGTCGACCTTGTCCCAAGAGCGGCCGTAATCGCTGAACACGGCGAACACGAGATCGCGCGGATCGGGTATGGCACGGTATCCGGGCAGCGGCAGCTGCAACTCGATCGTGGCCGCGGTTCCATCGTCCCGCACCAGGAGATTCTCCGAGTAGCCGCGCACGGTATCGACGCCCCCGACCGTGAACTTCTCGAGCGTCAACAGCGGCTGCTGTGAATATTGACCGGAGGCGCGGATGATGAATTGCGCGCGATCGTTGACGTGCGCGAACGCCGGAAAGCCGTCGAGGCGCTGGACGAAAATGAACTGCATCTGCTCCAGCCCGAAGCGCCCATCGGCACCGGTCGGATTCGGATTGAACAGCTGGTCCGTGGCCGGCGAATTGATCGTCGCGCCCAAGGCATCGATGCCCCGCCGGTAGGTCAGCCGCAGATCCAGCACGGAACTCGCGCCGTGCAGCAGCCAATCGAGGCCGCCAAGCACGGCCGTGACCGCCGAGATACCGTTCTGTGCACCGGGCGAGAACGAGAACGGGGTGCCGAGCAATTCGGTCGAGCTGCGATCCGATTCGCCGCCGACGAACAAGGAAAACCGATCGTTCAGATGGTCGAGCACCGGCTCGGTCAGCGACAAGCCGTAGGTGCGGGTCGAATCTTTGATGTTCAGCGGCTGGAACGGCTGCTCGACGATCAAGGCGCTCGCGCGCGAGTAATAGAGCTGCAGCGCGGCATTGCGCGCGCTCACGGGCACGTTGAGCACGGCCGAGCCTTCGGTGTCGCCGTCGGTGCGCACGGCCGAGGCGCGAATATCCTCGCCGTAACCGGTGAGGTCGCGCACGCCGAAGAACGCCGTGCCCTCGTTACCGCCGGTACTCGAGGCATGATGATTGTCGTAGCCGAGGCCTGCGCTGAAGCGCGGTTGCTCGTCGACGTCGACGCGCAGCACCCCGCGGCCCAGCGCATCGCCCGGACTCAAGCGCGCATCGAGGCGCGCGATGTTCGGATCTTGCTGCAGATAGCGCAGTGCGGCCTGCAGGTCCGTGATGTTGAGCGGATCATCGATGTGATCGCGAATGCGCGCGCTGACGTAATTGGAACTCAAGTGGCCCTTGCCGCCGACATCGATGCGCGCCAGCGTGCCTTCGATCGCCTGAAACACGACGACGCCGTCGCTCGATTGCTGATTGAGAAGCAACGCCCCGGAATTGATGTATCCCTTGTCGACATAAAGTCGCGTCAAGGCGACCCGCAATGCCTGCAGCTCGCCGCTCGTGACGGTACGGTTCTCGTACGGCGCGACCAGCGCCGCGATGGCCGCGGGCTTGAAGGCTTTGACACCGCGAACCTCGACGCGCTTGACGAACACCGGCGCACCGCCCGCCGGCTCCGCCGCGTCGATGCCGGCGTCCGGCAGCTGCGGCAGGCGGTAGTCGGGTGTCGGCGGCACGGTCGGCGTCGTGTAGTTCGGCGCGCTCGGCGTCTGATAATTGCTGCCGTTACCGACGCTCTGAGCGAGCGCAAAAACAGGCACGGCGGCGCTGACCGCGGCAACGAGGATCCCGCGCATCATTCGCAGCCCTTGTCACCGGAGAGCGCGGCGAGCAGCGGCAGCGGCGGCTCCGGCAACGCCGTGACCGCGTCCTTTGCGGTCGCCGGGGCGGGAGTTGCAGCACTCGAGTTCAAGTACGCGTCCGGGGCCGGTGCAACGCCGCCGCGACCCTCGCGCACGAACGTGCTGCGCGCGCTATCGCGGCGGCAGGCGTTCGAGGCAAGTTCCGGAGCCCGGGTCGCGTGGACGTCGGGCGCGGTGAGCGCCGAGTTCAGATTCACTTGCGGGGCACCGATCGTGACAGTGCCGTCATTGCCGGTCTGGGACTGTGCGCTCACGAGGCTCTCGGAATCCTCGACGAACAGCGCACCCTTGTTGAGGAAGATGCTGATGGCGCCGCCATTGCCGGAGACTGCTTCCCCGAGGATGCCGCTCGCCTGCAACAGCGTTTGTCCCGCATCATTGATCGTGATGTTGCCGGCATTTCCGGCGCCCTCCGCAGACGCAACGATGTCGGTGTGAATCAGCGTCAGCGGCAAGCCGCCTGCGTCGATCGTGATATTGCCGCCCGTCGAGGCCGCCGCGTTCGTCGTGATTTGGCTGTCGGCCAGCACGTCGGGTGCGGCAGCACCGGCCGCGACCGCCGGGGTGAGCGTGATCGCGATCGTCCCCGAGTTGCCGGCACCGAGTGCGGTGGTCGCGATCTCGGCACCATCGGACATCGCCAGTCTCGCTGCGGTGATCGTCACCGTGCCGCCGGAACCGCTGCCGGCTGCGTTTGCGGAGATTGCCGTGCCGGCACCCGCGAGTGCGACCGTGCCGCTCGTCGTGACATCGACGCTGCCGCCGGTCGTGGCCGTGGGCGCTCCGGCCGCAGGTCTAGCGCTGAGCCGAGACGCGGCGCGCGCATTGTCGGCGGAAGCGCCCGCGCCCTCTACCGTGCTCGAGGTGTTCGCGGTGATTTGCGCGCCCCCCGTCATCGATAGGCTCGACGCATCGATCGTCACCGAGCCGCCCGTTGCATCGTTCGACGAATCGCTCGACAGCTTCGTGCGCGTGCTCGATAGCGTGACCGGTCCGGTTGAATGGATATTGATCGCACCGGCGTTGCCTGCCGTGGCTCCGGAGCCCGAAGCGTCGACCGAAATCGTCGAGCCACCGCTGACCAAGAGCGAGCCGACCGGCGCCGCCGCCGTTCCGACATCGATGTCCCCGCCTTTGCCCGTGCTGCTCGTGTTCGAGCTGATCGCGGCGGCACCGCTTACCGTTATCGCGCCCGCGGTCAGCAGCTGTATCGCGCCGCCGGCCGCGGCCGCGGTGGTATCCGCATTGATTGAACCTCCGCTCATCGCGATCGGGCCGCGTGCGCTCAGCACGATGTTCGCCGGCGTCGCGCCGGCATTGCTGCCGGCGACGGACGCGGTCACGGCCGTATTCTGCAGGGTCAGGGCCCCCGCAGATGCAACGCTAATGACGCCGGCCTGGGTCGCGAACGCGTTGGCCGAGGTTTCGACTTGGGTTGCGGGCGCACCGGCCGCCGCGCTGCCGAGCGATACCGAACCGCCGCTCGCCTGGATCGTGATCGTGCCCGCGGCGCCCGCAGCGCTCGATGCGGAGCCCGTCGCGGCCGACTCGATGCTCGTGCCCTGAATCTGGATCGCATTACCCCCCGCGGGATCCGCGCCGCTCGCGGTAATGCCGATGTCACCGGCATTGCCCGAGCCCGAGGTCGAGACCGCAACTTGGCTGCCCGTCATGCTGAGCGTCGCTGCATCGATGTTGATGCTGCCCGCGTTGCTGCCGCTCGTCGTCGCAGAAGCGATGTTGGTATTGCTGATCGCAACCGCCGCGCCGGAAAGATCGATCTGGCCCGCCTGCTGTGCACCGCTGGTTGTGGCATCGAGGCTGCTGTTGGCGATCGTCAACGGGCCGGATCCATTGCCGGCGCTCAGCGTAATCGTTGCCGGCGGCGCGCTGGAAAGAGCAGCGGCCGTTCCCGCGGCGGTCGTGTCCAGATTGGCGTTGTCGAGTTTGATCTCCGATCCCGTGATCGTCACCGATCCGGCCTGGCCTGCAGCGGCGCCCGCAGACGTCGAGATCAACGTCGGCTGCGCGTCGTTCGAAAGACCGATCTGCACGCTGCCGGAGGCCGCCGACAGCGCCACGTTGCCCGCTTTTGCGCCGTTCTGGCCGCTGACTGCATCGGACGTTACGGTCGCGCCGCCGCTCACTTGCAGCGCCGCCCCGCCTTGTGGGTCGGCGCCGCTGGCCGTCAGAGTGATGTTGCCGGCAGCGCCGAGACCGGTAGTCTTCGCGGTGATCGTGCCGCCCACGATGCCGATCATCGGGCCGCTGAGCGTGATGTCACCGGACCTGTTCATACCCGATGTGCCGCTCTGCAGAGACGCGTCGTTCAGCATCACCGCACCGCTGCTGAAATCATCAATCACGATGCCCGACACGGTGCGCGTCGTGCCGGCTTCGATGTTGCTGTTGACGACGTCGATTCCTCCGGCGCCGGCACTGATCGCGATCTGGCCGCCCGACACGGCGGTCGAATCGGTCTGCGCGGAGATCAGCGAACTCTCGATATTCGCGCGCGGATCCGGGAACGTGGGCCGCGCGATCGGATCGGCGAAACCGCCGGTCGTCGATGCGCCGATGTAGACGCCGTTGTTCGCGGCGATCGTCAGATTGTTACCGAGCCCGCTGTCCAGCACGTCGGTCGATATCACGGAGCCCGCGATGACGACGCTGCCGGAGCTGATTTGGCCCGGCGACGCCAATCCGATCAACACCTGGCCGAAGCTGCCGATGCTGCCGTTCGAGCCGGTGCCGCCGTCATTGCTGGCGGTGACACCCGAATCCACGATGCGCACGACACCCGGCGTGGCACTGGTCAGCTCAGCCTGCAAAGGATCGTTTGATGCCTCGATACCGGTACTGCTGATCGTGATGGTCCCGGCTGCACCGGGGTTCCCGCCCGGGTTTCGGTAGTCGGCAGCGATCAGCGATTGTTGAGAAATGAGCACCCCGGCACCTGCGAGCGCGATCTGTCCGCCGTATCCGGTATTGCCCACCGACTGGCTACTGATCGTCGCGTTCGAGATCGTCAGCGGACCCGCGGACGAGATGCTCACGCTGCCGCCGTTGCCGCTACCCGAAGAGCCCGTAAAGATCGCCGCGTTTTCCGCCAAGGAGAACGGGCTGTTGGGCACCGGGGCCAGCGCCAGGCCACCGCTGATGCTGACCGAGCCGCCGTTGATCGACACCGAACCGGCGTTGACGGTGCCGCTCGTCTGCAGGTCGATGAGCGAGTCGATCATCGATACGCTCCCGGTCGCCGTGAGCGAAACACTCGCCGGCGTCAGATTGGATGGCGTATTGGTCGTCGATACCGTGGTGTCGATGAGCGCGAGATTGAACTCGATTTGGTTCGCGGTGATCGAGATGGCGCCGGCCCCGCCCGCGTTGGCGCTCGCCAGCGTGCTCAGCGAGGTTCTCGTCGACGTGGACTCGATCTCGACCGTGCCGCCGTTGGCGATCAAGGTGATGCTGCCGGCGTTGCCGCCCGGCCCGGCGTTGCCGGCGGCCAGCTCGCTCTGCGACGAAATCGATGATCCGCCGCTCAGTTGCAGCGCTGCGCCACCCGCAGGATCCGCGCCCGTGGCCTTGACCATGATGTTGCCGGCATTCCCAACGCCGAATGTCGCCGCGTCAATGTATGCGAGGCCGGTCAGCGGCGAGGAGCCGCTCATCGAGACCGTCGAGCCGCTCACGCTGATGTTGCCGGAATTCGCGCTTCCCGAGGTATTGGAATTCAGCACGCTCGCGACGAAGCTGACCGGCCCGGTCGCAGTCACGGACACCGCGGGCTGAGAAGCCGACGGACTGACGCTCGATTGGGATAGCGCAAATAGTTCCGCTTGATCGAGAGCGATGCTTGCACCCGTGACGCTGATGCTGCCGACAGCGCCGGCATTTGCGCCCGCCCGCGAGAGCAGTTGGGTCGGCGCCGAGTCCGTGGCCAACCCGATCTGAATGGTTCCCGCGCTCGCGGTCAGAGAAACGGTGCCGGCGTTCGCGAGACTCTGCCCAGCGTAGGCATCCGACGAGATGATAGAGCCTCCGGCGACCAGCAACGCCGGCGAACCGGGTGTATCCGGCCCGCTCGCCACCAATGAAACTTGTCCGGCGTTCGCAGTCCCGTTGGTAGCGGCGGTGATCTGCGAGTTGCTGATGCCAAGCTGCGAACCCGAAGCAAAGATCTGTCCGCCCTGTTGAACGGCGACGGTGCTCGCATTGATCGCGCTGTTGGCGACGGTCAGGGGCGCGTTGTTTGCCGTCAACGTGATCGTGCCCGGTGATGCGCTTTCGAGAGCCTGTTCCGTTCCCGCCGCCGTGGTGGCGACGTTGGCATTGGCAAGCGCGATGCCTGACCCGTTGATCGTGATCGAACCCACCTCGCCGGCGCTCACACCTGCCGAGGTGCTGATGCTGGTCTGGGTCGAGTCGGTTGCCAATCCAATCTGTATGCTGCCGCCGCTGGCGGTCAGAATCACGGAACCCGCGTTCGCGCCGCTCTCGCCTTCGCTTGCGTCCGATGACAGCGTCGAGCCTCCGGTCACCTGAAGCGCGGGGACCGATCCTTGATTCGCTCCGGTGGCCGTGAGCGTGATGCTGCCGGCATTGCCTACCCCGGTGGTCGCCGCACTGATTTGGGAATTGCTGACGGCAATCGTCGATGCGGTTGCATTGATATTGCCGCCCGCCTGGCTACCGCTGCTCGATGCATTCAGATCGCTGCCGGCGATCGTCAGCGCTCCACTGGCGGTCAGCGTAATCGCTCCGGGGGAGGCGGTCGCGAGCGAGGCCGCGTTGCCTGCCGCCGACGTATCGAGATCCGCGTTCAACATGCCGATGGCTGCGCCGCCGATCAAGATCGCGCCGACCGAGCCGGCACTGGCGCCGGCTGACGTTGATATCAGCGTCGGGGCCAAATCCGACGAGCGGCCGATCTGTACCGTTCCGTTGGTCGCACTGAGGGTAATGCTGCCCGCAGTTGCCGCGGTTCCCACCCCTTGGGTCGCATCCGATAAGATCGACGAGGCGCCGCTGACCTCGAGCGCATAGCCGCCGTTCGGGTCGGTTCCGGTCGCGGTGAGCGTGATGTTGCCGGCGCTGCCCGTTTGCGAAGCAAATATATTGGGAGGTCCGGAGCTCGCGGTGATCTCGGAGCCGCCGTTCACGAGAATCGAGGGACCCGTGATGTTGATATTGCTGGCGTTGGCCCCTGCGTCCGTATTCGTATTGATGATGCTGCCGCCGGTGATCGTGACGGGCCCGCTGCTCGAGCTGATCGAAACTGCCGGGCCGCTGGGTGATCCTGAAAGCGTAGAGCCCGTCAAGGCGAGCAATTGCGCTTGATCCAAGGTCACACTGGATCCGCTCACGGCGATGGATCCGCTGAAGTTGCCGCCGAAGGGCGGGGAAATCGATATCATCGTGGGCGTAGAGTCTCCGGGAGCTCCGATCTCCACCGCACCTTCGGTGGCGGTTATATTGATTGCGCCGGCAACGGACCCAAGGTGATTGGGATCGTTTGCCACCGTTTCGACCAAACCGGAGCCGCCGCTCACCTGCAGTGCCCACGGGCTCGACGGATTCAGGCCCGTCGCCGTCAAGCTGATGCTCCCGGTCGTCGCGCCATAGTCTGCGCTGGTCGTTATGCTGGATCCCGTCATCAGAATCGACGAGCCGTTAACCGTGATCGCTCCGGCAGCGCCGCCGCCGAGAGCATAGGTCGTGATCGCGGTGCCGCCTGTAATCTGGACCGGGCCAAGGGTGTCGATGGCTATCTCGGTCGCGAGGGGACTCAACTGCGAGGCGATTGCGCTTGTCGACAGCGTGGCGCCAGTCAAAGAAATGCCGCCCGATCCTGCACCGAGCATCAGTGGCGTGCCGCTTACCAAGGACAGCGTGGCGCCGGTGATCGTCAGTGCGCCCGCGGTGGGAGTCGACAAAAAACCGAAACTCGCCGGATTCGCGCTCGTCAATACGGGCGGAGTAGCACCATTGGCAGGCGATCCGAAGAACTGCGTTCCGTCGGCAAAAGCGATGAAGTCCGCGGCGCCGAGTGACAGAGCGCCGGTGACATTGATTTGCGCCCCGGCCGTCAGGATCACACCCGACGGATTGATGAACCAGAAGCTGGCATTGGACGCGGTGGCCGATCCACTGATCGTGGTTTCGACGGTGCCGGCAATCGTGCTCGTGGCGCCGCCGGTGACTCGAGAAATGATGTTGGCGATGCTGCTGCTCGGGACCGCGAAATTCGCAGTATCGCCGCTGCCGACATTGAACGTGGAGAAGCTCAGGAATTCATTGTTGCCCGCGGTGACACCGTAGTTCGGGCCGATCGTGTACAAGTCTCCGCTCTGGCCCGAGATCGGCGTGCCGGTGATACTGCCGCTGCTCATCGGATTCAAGGTCGTGTCGACGACGATGCTCGTCGGCGGCGGATCCGAGGCAGATGATCGCGGCCGCAAGCGAACGGTGCCGCTGTTGACGAATCCATTGGGATTGGTCAGGTGGGCCCTCGTAGTCGAGGGCGTTTCGCCATGGACGGACGCGGCGCCCAGCGCAAAAACCATCACGCAGCCGGTGATCAGGCGATCCTTCTTCATCGGGTGGGCGCCGTCTGCTGCGCCGCTTTCCGTTTTCATAGCCAGTTTCCTATCAATAAGTAAGGCGCCCAATAGCTCGGGTGCCGATACTCCGGTGTTGCCAGCAGCTTGAGCTGCGCCTCGCGCAGGCTCTGCGCCTTGGTCACGCGCCCGTCCTTGCGGCTTTGGTAAAAGTCCTGCATGAGCGCGGCGGTCGCTTCGTCGCTGATCGACCAGAGCGACGCGAGCGCACTCTTCGCGCCGGCCTGAATGGCCACGCCGGCGAGTCCGAGCGCGGCGCGGTCGTCGCCCGCGGCGGTGCTGCAGGCGCTGAGCACGAGCAGGTCGAGCGGTTCGTTGCGCCGGCCGAGCGCGGTCTGCAGACCGTCCATCGTGAGCCGGCTGTCGTAGGTCAGAATGAAGGACTGGCGATGATCGGCGCTGAATTCGCCGTGCGTCGCGAGGTGTGCGACCGAGAAATTGGGCACCGACAGATCCGCGCGGATCGACGCCAAACTGAAGGTCTCATCCTTCAGCGATTCGGTCGGGAAGATCGCGCCGATCTCGCTGATCTCCTGGCCGACGCTCGGCAGTCCGACGAAACCTTGAACGCTCTTGGTCAATCCCGCGACCAGTATGCGATTCGAATTGGGCGCGACCAGCGCCGGAATCAAGGTGATCGCAGGGGTCGTCGCAACCGCGAAGCGCTCGATCAGGAATCTTTGCCCGTCGTGCAGGGCCGCGAGCGGCACGGTGCGCAGCGCCCCGGTCGGCACAAACACCAGCGTATCGACCTTCTGGCTCTCGAGCCACGGTGCCGCATCGGCAAGCAGCCATCGATAGAGCGCCTCGGCGGGCGCCCGGTACTGCTCGCCGGCGCTCGGCCGTTCCAGCCCGATGCGCAATTTGCGCGCCATCGCTGTGAGTTCGCCGCGCGATACCGGCGAGGAGAAGCGGCGCAGCCGGCCGCCCGATTCGATCAACACCTCGGTTCGATCGGGCAGCAGGATCGGGTAGATGATCGCCGCGCCTGGAATATTCGTGCCGCGGCTCGCGTCGGCCGCGCTGCCGACCGCGCAGCTGTTGTCGAAGTAATCCTGGACCTCGGCTTGCTTCAGCGACTCGAGCTGATCGCGCACGTCGCGAAGCACCCGCTGCTGCGCCTCGCTGCCGTCGGCAAGCGCCGCCGATTCGCGCAGATGCGCATCCGCATAATCCAGGTACACCGGTTCGATGCGCGCAGCGAATGCCTGGCGGGAGCTTTGCAGCAGATCGCCGCGAATGTTCGCCAACGCGAACAGAGCCAGATCGATCGATTGCATCGAGGCCGCGGCGTCGCCGCGTTTTCTCTCGAGTCGCGCGGCCTGCCACTGCCAGCGGTAGAGCTGGTCCTGCGCGTCGAGCGATTGGGCGAGCGCGATCGCCGCGCGCGTGAACTTGAGCGCATCCGGGTTGCGTCCCTCGTCCTCGTACAGCGAGCCGAGCAGGCCAAAGGCGTAGGCGCGCGTCGACGGGTTCGTCGCATAGTCCCGCGCGCGCAGATACGCATCGAGGGCGCTCGCGCGCTGCTCGACGGGCGCGCGGAACTCCTGCACATCCCGCTCGAACAAGTCGCCGACCGCGAGCAGCAGCATGGCCGCCTCCTCGCCGGGCGGCAGGGCCGTGGCGAGCTTGTCGAGGAACGCGAGGCGCTGCTCGACCTCGGCGATTTCTTTGCGATCCAGGCGCGCACGCAGCGCATTCGTGCGCGCGCGCACTTCGGCCGCTGCGGCGCCGGCGGCGCTTGCGGCGGCCGCCTCCGCCTCGTAGGCCTGTTCCGCGGCCACCAGATCGCCGCTTCGCACCGCGAGCGCGCCCCTGGCCTGATGCAGCAAGATGACTTCCTGGGCCGGAAGACTCGCCGCGGCCGATTCGACTGCATCGAGTTGTTCGCGCGCTTCGTCGACCTTGCCCGTCGCGCTGAGCGCAGCGCCGAGACGCAGCGCCGTACCGAGGCGTTGCGCATTGTCGGTGGCGTGGGCGGCCGCGACACGCAGGGTCCGCTCGGCTTCGAGCGCGAGACCGCGATCGAGCAATGCATCGGCAAGCGCCCAGCGCGCGCTGACTTCCTCGCGAGCCGACTTGGCCCGATCGAGATTCGCGCGCAATGCAGCGAGATCTGAACCGACGACGGGAGGCGCCGCGAAGCCCGCAGAGCTAAGCGCGATGAACACGAGACAGACGATCAGATGCGCACGACCCAAATCCATATGAGCTTCCGCATTGAGACTCGCGAACCTGCGAGAGCCGCCCAACCGCGGCCTCGGCTCGCACCGAGCCTATTTAGTTAAATTGACATCCCCTTTTCAAGCACCGCACCGGACGATCAGCCTCGCCGGCTGCGCGATTACTTTGCCCCCAAGTGCACGGGCTAGTCAACATCGCGGCCGGCGCGATCGTCAACTTCGGATACGAGAGGCGGTTAAGGCGCCGCTTCGGGCCATTGCGCAGCGCTGCGCGCGCAGCGCATGCCGGTGTCGACATAGGCGTGAGTCGGATCCTCGAGACGCCGCGTCGCCAAGCGTTGATTGACCGGGCTGCGGTCGCGCCACGACGCGCCGCGCAGCACGCGTTCGGAAGGCTTGCCGTCGCTGACCCACTCCCAGAGCTCCCCACC